>ERZ779637.264-NODE-264-length-38605-cov-11.588379_pt1 | contig 38605 bp, 32 predicted proteins | sample MGYA00514196_ERZ779637 | MGnify/ENA primary metagenome ERZ779637 (study PRJEB29562, sample SAMEA4376700) | mouse gut metagenome | isolation source: Cecum | study: EMG produced TPA metagenomics assembly of the A DSS colitis mouse model was used to assess the...
CTGCAGCGCTGCAAGTTTGATACCCCGTTGCTTGCAGCGGGGTCTTTGATTTCATCAGAGGGCGCTCTGCCCATGAAATATTTTGCAGCCCATGTTTTGTGTGCAAGCACCCACACATAGTCTGCAGAGTATTTCATGGCTGAACTGTTACGAATTTCTCTTCCGGAATATGGAGGATGAAATAAAAGAGAGAAACAGAAAAAGAGCGGAAATATGGGCTTTAAAGAGTTTCCGAGACCGCTCTTTATACGAATTGGAGGTTGACTGAAATGGTGCGCATTGCCACAGAAAAGGATGCAGAACAATTAGAAATTTTGAATAATGAGTTTAACGGCGAAGGTGAAACGACGCTCGAAAATATAAGGTTATCCCTTGCTGATAACAAGCAAGAGGTTATTGTAGTCGATGAACGGAACGGAGAACTAACTGGATTCGTATGCGTTCAATTAAAAAAGTCCTTCTGCTATGATGACTATATGCCAGAGATCACTGAGGTATATGTAAAACCGCAACACAGACGGTGCGGAATTGCACGGGTAATGCTCTTATTTGCCGAGGAATACTGCAAAGAACATTATCCGCTGGATAAATTTGAGTTGCTTACTGGCTCCGAAAACACCGCTGCCCAGACCGCATACAAAAAATTCGGTTACTGCGAGGATGACGAGATACATTTTATGAAGCGGTTTGAATATTCAGTATAATTTTTTAGATAACAGATGGTGAGACATATACTATGAAAGTAATGCTAACAAGCTCCCTTGGAGGATCAACCAAAGAAAACGGTATTAGAGTTCCGTCCATTTTGATTCAGCGCAATGGATTGTTGGATAACCTTAAATCAATCTGGATTACCGAATCGAATGTTCTTATAATTTGCGCCGATCCGAGTGACCACGAAAAAAACGATAGTGTCTGCGCTTGCCTTAAGAAATCCCTCCCTATGAGTGGATTGAGCATTTCGCACATTGACAAGTGTGATGACAGAAATCCCAATGCTGTTGATGCTTTGGAGAGCATCGATGTTCTTATTTTGGCAGGTGGCCATGTTCCCACGCAAAACAGGTTCATGGATCAGCTCCGTTTGAGAGAACGGTTGAAGGATTATCATGGAATCGTTGTTGCTTGGAGTGCGGGGTCTATGAATTGTGCAGATACCGTGTATGCTGGCCCGGAGTTGGAGGGCGAAGCAATCGACCCTCTGTACGAGCGGTGGATCACAGGTCTTGGGTTAACAGACATAAACATCTTCCCACATTTTCAAAGTCTTAAAGATGACTACTTGGATGGTATGCGTCTGATTGAGGATATTACTTATGCGGATAGTGTTGGGCATGAAATAGTTGCATTGAACGATGGAAGTTATATCATGCTTGAGGACGGAAAAACAACACTGTACGGAGAAGCATATATGATTAAAGACCGTCAACAGTGGAAGATTTGCAATGATGGAGAATCTATCTCCTTATAAGTGTAAACATCTCCGCCCTAACCATTTCTAAACGCTGGAGGAAAGAATGGACATACAAAAGTTTTGGGATGCCGTTCTGCGGCAGGACGCAGATGCGATCCGTGAATATTTCCACCCAGATGCCTGGGTGAACTGGCATAACACCAACGAGCATTTTACTGTGGAGGAATTTATCCGGGCGAACTGCGAGTATCCCGGCGAATGGGACGGAGAGGTAGAACAGATTATTACCACCGATATGCATATCATTACTGCAACCCATGTGTATAGTAAAGATAGAAGTATTTCCTTCCATGCTACTTCCTTTATTCGGGTAGTAGACGAAAAGATTGCATCCGTCGATGAATACTGGGGCGATGATGGCACAGCACCACAATGGCGGCAGGACAAGCATATTGGGACAAAGATCAAGGAGTAAAATATATGGTGATGCTGAAAATTGACAGCGATATAGAAAAAAGAAACATTGCAAGAACTATACTGGAATCGCTTCCGGATTGGTTCGGCATCCCGGAATCCACCGAGGAATACATAGTGGGCAGTAACGGCCGTCCGTTCTTCTGCGCCTATGCAGATAATGCACCTATTGGATTTCTTTATCTGAAAGAAACCGGGCGGCATACTATGGAACTGGCAGTCATGGGTGTGCGACAGGACTACCATCGCCAAGGGATCGGCAGAGAACTTTTTGAGCAGGCAAAGAATGAAGCCAAACAACTTGGATATTCTTTTATTCAAGTCAAAACCGTTCAGATGGGCAGATATGATATTTATGATGATACCAACCGTTTTTATCTCTCATTGGGATTCAAGGAATTGGAAGTATTCCCAACACTGTGGGATGAGTGCAACCCCTGCCAGATTTATATAATGGCCATATAGAAACAATGCGGAAGCGTCATAGCTCCCGCATTGCAACTTTTTGTATGCTTTTGCAAAAAGACTCCTTGACAAATTCCGTCTTGTTCTTCTCTTTTCAGGCTTTACACCTTTCTGAAAATCCACTACAATAAACATTAAGTAATGTTACCGCGTCTGAAGGAGAACTATGAAATGCAGAGCAATCCATAGGCATCAGGGGGCAAAAACCTTTTGACCCCAGCATCATGATACTGGCGGTGAACTGTAATCAAGTGATGACGACAAGGAGGATAGGGCTATGGACAGAAGTAAGGCAATCAGGCAGCTGTGCGAAGAGCAGAATATCCGTATGATCGACTTTAAGATGACGGATATCGACGGAAGATGGCGGCACATCACCATTCCGGTGGAGCGGTTTGGAGAGGATACGTTTACGTACGGGATCGGATTTGACGGTTCCAATTATGGGTATGCGCCGATCGAGAAGAGTGATATGGTGTTTCTGCCGGATCCGGACACTGCTTACGTGGATCCGTTTGCAATCGTGCCTACATTGACGATGTGCGGTAACGTGTGTACCATCGGCCAGGGGGAGAATAAGCCATTCGACCAGTATCCGAAGAACGTGAGCCTGCGGGCGGTGGAATATATGAAGGAGAGCGGTATCGCGGATCGTATGATCATCGGACCGGAATTTGAGTTTTATCTGCTGGACAGCGCGCGATTTGAAGTGGAGCCTCAGCAGTGCGGTTACCAGATCAATACCAGACAGGCGGAGTGGAACTGCAGCATGGATATGTACAGGCAGGGAAACAACGGCTATGAGGTGCCTTACAAGGGTGGTTATCATGTGGCAGCGCCCCAGGATGTGGGCTATGACCTCAGAAGCCGCATGTGCATGATGATGGAGGACTGGGGCATCCGCGTGAAATACCATCACCACGAAGTGGGCGGCCCGGGTCAGATGGAGATCGAGGTGGAGCTGGCGGATATGCCGGCTATGGCGGATAATACCATGATCATCAAATATATTATTAAGAATCTGGCGGCCAGAGAAGGCAAGACGGCCACCTTTATGCCTAAGCCCATTTATCAGGAGGCAGGCAGCGGGCTGCATGTGCATATGCTTCTGATGAAAGATGGTAAACCTTTATTTTATGATGCGGAAGGGTATTCGGGATTAAGCCGCACGGCACATTATTTCATTGGCGGTCTGTTGAGGCATATTGCATCCCTGTGCGCTTTTACCAATCCATCCACCAATTCTTTCAAGCGTCTGGTGCCTGGATTTGAAGCGCCGGTGACGGTGGGATATGCGACTTCCAACCGCAGCGCGGTGATCCGTATTCCGGCTTATGCCAAGTCTCCTGAGGCGAAGCGCTTCGAGCTGCGTAATCCGGATGCGACGGCCAATCCCTATTATGCATATGCGGCAATCCTGATGGCGGGGCTGGACGGCATCGAGAACCAGATCGATCCGGAGGCAAACGGCTGGGGACCATATGACTTCAATCTCTATACCTTGTCCGAGGAAGAGCAGAAGAAGATCAAAGGTCTGCCCAAATCTCTGGGCGAGGCGCTGGATGCACTGGAAGCGGATCATGACTATCTGACGAAGGGCGGTGTCTTCCCGCAGAGACTGATCGATATCTGGGTGGCGCGCAAGCGCGGCGAACTGAAGAAGCTGGAGCAGATCCCGAATCCGGCAGAGTTTAAGATGTATTATGATCTGTAATTAGGATAGGGCGTTGCGCCAAGAGGTCAAAGAGGGATGTTAAAGAAAGACGTCTGAGGGTAACCGGTCGTGCCTGCGAGAGTAAAGGGAGCAGGTATGACCGGCGAAGCGTGCCTGGGAAAATGTATAAATTTAGAGAGAATGATATTTTAGAGAAGTAATCATGAACTATGATCTGACAGAAGGAAAAATCGTACATAAGCTGTTGCGGTTTGCATTCCCCATCATGGTGGGGAATCTGCTGCAGCAGCTGTATAATGTGGTGGATACGCTGATCGTGGGGCGGTATCTGGGAGAAAATGCGCTGGCGGCGGTGGGGTCTTCCTATACGCTGATGGTGTTTATCACATCCATCATCATCGGACTGTGTATGGGCAGCAGCGCTTTTTTCTCCATCCAGTTCGGCAGCAGGGCCCAAGACAAGCTGGAAAAGGGAGTCTACATTGCGTTTCTCGCTATTGGATTTGTAGCGGTAGTATTAAATGCAGCAGTGTATCTTGGTATGGGAGGGATTCTTGTGTTCCTGCGCGTGCCGGGCGAGGTGACGGCGCTGATGCGGGAGTATCTGGTGTGGATCTTTGCCGGGATCGTGGCGGTGTTCCTTTACAATTTCGTAGCCAATCTGCTGCGGGCGGTGGGCAATTCGGTGGTACCGCTTTTGTTTCTGGCAGTGTCTGCGCTGACCAATATCGTGTTGGACCTGCTTTTTATCAGAAGTTTTGGATGGGGTGTGGGCGGCGCCGCGGCGGCCACGGTCATCTCCCAGTATCTGGCGGGGATCGGTATCGTACTATACTATTTCGGGCGGTATCCTGAACTTCGGGTTTCCGGGAAGAACCGTCAGTTTGACCTGCAGATTCTGAAGGAACTGGCGGGGTTGTCTTCGCTGACCTGTCTGCAGCAGTCTATCATGAATTTCGGCATTCTGATGGTGCAGGGATTGGTGAACAGTTTCGGGCCGGTGGTGATGGCAGCTTTTGCAGCGGCGGTGAAGATTGATTCTTTCGCCTATGCGCCGGTGCAGGATTTCGGAAATGCTTTTTCCACCTATGTAGCGCAGAATTACGGTGCCGGCAAGACGGATCGGATCCGCAGGGGAATGAAGGATGCGGTCTTAAGCGCTTTTGTCTTCTGCATGATCATCTCGGCGCTGGTGGTTGGCTTTGCGAAGCCGCTGATGGGTATATTCTTAAAGGCGGAGAGTGCGGAGGCGATTGCAGTCGGTGCAGACTATCTGCGCATCGAAGGGGCTTTCTATTTCGGTATCGGTCTGTTGTTTTTATTCTACGGTTATTATCGGGCTGTCCATAAACCGGGTATCTCCGTGGTTCTGACGGTAATCTCGCTTGGCACACGGGTGGTGTTGGCCTACATGTTGTCCTCTATTGAGGTGGTGGGTGTGAGGGGCATCTGGATGTCTGTACCCATCGGATGGATCCTGGCGGATCTGGCGGGGGCATGGTACTATTTCCGAAGCCGGAGAGTGAGATGAATGAGTAAGGAGTGGATTTTGCCATATAAATGAGTAGATTTCATATGTTTTGTCATATAATAAGGCAGACCTACAATATAGGTTCCGGGAAGTTCTCTGTGCCTGACCGGCCACAAAAACAGGTGCAGGTAAGATTCTATAGTTAACGACATTAAAAATTTCGTTTTCGGTCCTGCAAAAGCTCCCGTATATGGCTTTGGCAGGAACCGGAAGCAGAAATTTGTTATGTCGTTTACTATAAGAGACGATCGAAATTAGGAGGAGGTAACGTTATGTGTACGGCAGCAACTTATAAGACGAAAGATTTCTACTTTGGAAGGACACTGGACTACGACTTTTCTTACGGCGATGAGGTTGCGGTGACGCCGCGCAGATATCCCCTGCGGTTTCGGAGTATGGGGATGATGGAAGAGCACTATGCGATCATCGGCATGGCGCATGTGGTGAATGACTACCCACTGTATTATGATGCAGTGAACGAGAAAGGACTGGGGATGGCCGGCCTTAATTTTGTGGGAAACGCGAAATATGGTAACTGGGTGCGGGATAAGGAGAATGTGGCGTCCTATGAGTTGATTCCCTGGCTTCTGGGGCAGTGTGGCACGGTGAAGGAAGTGCGGGCGCTGCTTGATAAGATCAATATTACCGATGAACCGTTCAGTAAGGAATTTCCGCCCGCTCAGCTGCACTGGCTGATCGCGGACAGGGAGGAAGCCATTACGGTGGAGGCGATGGAAACTGGGTTGAAGGTGGAAGAGAATCCGGTGGGAATCTTGACCAACAATCCGCCTTTCGGGGAGCAGATGTTCTATCTCAACAATTATATGGCCTTATCACCTAAGGCGCCAACGAATCATTTCTGCGATAAACTTAAGCTGGAGACTTACAGTCGTGGCATGGGGGCCATCGGATTGCCGGGGGATCTGTCTTCCCAGTCCCGGTTTGTGAGGGCAGCTTTCGTAAAGATGAATTCGGTCTCAGGTGACACGGAATCCGAGAGCGTGAGCCAGTTCTTCCATATACTGGGTTCGGTGGATCAGCCGCGGGGATGTTGTGTGCTGGAGGACGGGCAGTATGAGGTGACGATCTTCACCTCATGTTGTAATGCGGATAAGGGCATCTATTACTATACTACTTATGGGAACCACCAGATCACGGCGGTGGATATGCACAGAGAGAATCTGGACGACACGGTGTTGGTGCGGTATGAACCGATGCAGCGTGAGCAGATCAGGATGCAGAATTAGGCTTGCTATGGCAGGGAAAATTTGCTATACTCAAAAATATGAAAAGCACACTTGTGGGCACACTATGGATAAGAAGCAGGAATCTGTGCTGAAACGTCACAGATTCTAGTGACCGTAGAGCAGAATCTGAAATTCGGTTTGCGGTCTTGGCGTAAGCGCTTCGGAATGGAGAATAAGATGGGAAATGTGGTAATTGTCTCAGAAGTTCAGAGCTATCTGATATTATCATTGAAAAGCTGGTTTGAGCAGGCAGAATATGAAGTGACGATGGTGAAGGCGGACATTAATGCCATCAATAAGATAGAGGAAACGCCTTCCGTTATGGTACTCTATGTGGATGAGAATATGCTGGAGGAGCTGCAGGCGCTCAACTTCATTAAGGATAAGGCGGCCGAGGGAGATATTCCCATCTTTATTGTAGGGGACATGGATGAGTTGAATTCGGTTGAGAAGATCATATCCAAGAATCTGATCCGGCAGAGATTCCAGCGGCCGATCAATGTCAATGAGGTAGTGGCCACGATCAGCCATTATGAGAGGAAACACGGCAGACAGAATAAGAAGAAGATTCTGGTTGTGGATGATTCCGGCACCATGCTCAGGAATGTGAAGGGCTGGTTGGAAGAGTCCTATCAGGTCAGCCTGGCGAATTCGGCAGCCATGGCGATCAAGGCGATATCAACCAACAGACCAGATCTTGTACTGCTGGATTATGAGATGCCTATCGTGGATGGTAAACAGGTGTTGGAGATGATTCGCAGTGAACATGATTTTGCGGATATTCCGGTTATATTTTTGACCAGCAGGGAAGATCAGGAGAGTAAGGAAGCAGCCATGGCATTGAAGCCGGAGGGATATCTGTTAAAGAGTATGGAGCCGGGAGAAATCGTGAAAGCGATTGATGAGTTCTTTGGCGGTTTGAGAAGGAAAGAACTTGCCGGGATGTAGTATCTCACGAGGAAATAGATAGATTACCAAGATTAAAGACACAGTGCAGACCGTATAGCAGGTCGCACGGTGTCTTTTTGTATCTGGTGTATATCTGGTACTCCGAATGCGTTATATTCAAGCAGACCAGACCGTTGCAGGTCAGGACTGATACAGCGATCAGATCGTAAGATCGAATCGGCCACCCGGCGTAGGGAGAGAGGTTTCTTCTTTGATAGCGCCCCAGTCAACATTCTTGATCTTATCGAGCAATTCTTCTGAAGTGGAGGCGTACAGCGTGGTGCGTTTGCTATGCTCATAGTCATATTTACCGTTGGCTTTGGAATCAGCCTTGGCAGCTTCTCTTTTGCCTTCACGAATTCTGTCTATAAATTCCTTCTGACGTTCTCCGGCCTTCTCCAGTTCTGCGAAATAAGAAACTTCCCCGTTTTGGCCGATATGGATGCCCATACGCACCACTTCGTCTTTCTGATCGCCTAACTGGCTGGTCATTTCGTCAAGTTTTCCGACCGCGTCGTCAAGAAGAGAGAGATTCTGTTCTTTCACACTGTCGTCTGCGGCCATACGCTCCAACTCTTCCGGATCGATCAACACACTATAGTCTTTGGTCCCGCGGGCAAGATAGGATGCCGCTTCCTCCTCTGACTCATAATCGGCTACCATAAAATCCATGTTGGAATAGGTCCGTTTCAGTTCCTGCAAGAGTGCCTTGGCTCTTTCGCTCAGCTGTACGGGATCGCCATCGGCTTTCCGCGTGCTTCCTGCTCTGGAGGAACCGGTCTTTCCTGTTCTCGCCTGTTCTTTCCTGTTGGTGATGGCATTGTCATAATAGTTGGTCTGATATGTGCCAAATCCATTTACCTTGTTCATGGTCGTTGCCCTCCTTAGCTATGGCTCGTAAGCCTGTAAATCCGTTTACTGACAGTCGGCAGATGTATGGCCAACTCCTACTATATATATCGTATTTTGCACTGGGTTTCTTAACAGAATGTCTTTTCATTTTTTCAGACTTGCGCTTACAGGGTATGTTATTGTACAATAAAGAGGCATAGGATTTGTACAGGAATTTTGTATGAATATATCGAAGGATGTAATATGAAATGAAGCCTGGACATAGAGCAGGCTGCGGGTGAGAATATTTAGGAATTGTTTAAATTCTAAATATAAAATTATATATGAGGCAAGGAGGTAGTATGATGACAGAGTCACAATACAGGAGGGCGAACAAGACGGTACTTGGGGTTATTGTTGTCATTCTGGTGTATTTCATGATGGTAATGGGGGCCAGGACATTTACGCTGGATGCGGATTTTGGTACCTATTTACGGGTAGGTGTGCCTGTACTGATGCTGATCGGAGCAGTTGCATCCTATGTTATGTGGAAGGATCAGAAGAAGGGGGCGCTGGGCATGATCATTTGTGCATCAGTTGCTTATGCGGTAGTTGTATTGTTTGGCACAAGTGTTGGCACTTATGCATATGCATTTCCGGTGCTATTTGGCGCGATGGCCTACTATAATAAGAGGCTGCTGGTCTGCGGAAATATTCTTGTTGTTGCGATCAATGCGACGAGGATATTCTTGCTGGATAAATCTCAGTTGTCGGATTCCGTTACGGCGCTGCTCACTATATTACTGGTAGCGTATGCGTCGACGGCAATCTGTAAGCTGCTTACAGCGTTTAATGAAGAGAATATAGGAGCTGTCGAGGAAGGCGCTGCTAAGCAGGAAGAGGCGCAGCAGAAGATGCTGCAGGTAGCAGGAAGCATTATTGAGAATTTTGACGAAGCGATGAGTAAGCTGAATGATCTGCAGAGCAGTGTGGATACCAGCAATTTTGCCATGAGCAATATAGCAGACAGCACGGACGCTACGGCACAGTCTATTCAGAGACAGGCTGATATGTGTGTGGATATCCGTACGAATACGGATGCGGCGGAAGAGAGCATGCAGGAGATGATCGCTTCCTCCAGCAGAACAGGCGGCATGGTGACAGACGGCTCAGAAGTAGTTGAGAATCTGCGCAGACAGGCAATGAATGTGGAGGCGGCCAGCGGTGCGACTGTGGAGGTCAGCAATCAACTCAGCGAGAAAGTAGAAGAAGTGAAGAATTTCATAGGAGCGATCATGGCAATCTCCAGCCAGACTAATCTGTTGGCGCTGAATGCATCCATAGAGGCAGCCCGTGCAGGTGAGGCGGGGAGAGGCTTTGCGGTAGTGGCTGAGGAAATTCGCCAGCTTTCCGAACAGACACAGGAAGCTTCTAATCATATTACTAATATTATCAATGAGCTGATCCTGGATACGAAGAGCGTGAAGAAGAGTGTCGACAGTGCAGTAGATTCGGTGACGAAGCAGAGTGAGCTGATCCAGGCTACGCAGGAAACGTTTGAACGGGTAGATGCAGAAGTCCAGAATTTAACACAACAGGTTCAGAACAGTGAAGTGATCATTGCCAGCATTTTAGACAGTACGAATGCAATCTCCGATGATATTTCCCAACTGTCTGCAGCCAGTGAGGAAGTGGCCGCTTCCAGTATGGAAGGGCTCAAGACATCTGAGACGACTGTACAGAATATGCAGGATTGTAAGGAAATCTTGGAGAAGATCTTTGCACTTGCAAAGCAGCTGCAGTAGTGCAGGATGGATATGATATGATTGAGGAAAGCCGATGCGTAGAACTACAGCATCGGCTTTCGTGTTCTGTGGTCAACAATATTCTTTCATCTTGATGATCGTGTGGTAAGGAAGGGCATCTTTCGTGTAACCATTGGTATGGATGTTGATATTCCTGGCCCGTTCCTGTTCACATGCCTCGTCCAGAACTTTGGCAAAGAATGTATTTGCAAATGTCGGGGACGGGTTCTGTCCGGACTGACGATTTTTGTCATCAGAGGAAATTCTCTTTAACGGGGTGATCGCCATAACCGCTTCCACTCTGTAATTGTTTCCATATGCATATCTTGCGGTAATCCCTCCCTTATTAGTTGTGTTCTATAAAGTATATCGTCATACATTTTACTTTCTTAACATCATTTTAGCAGATAATTATTAAAAATAAAAGAATAAAGCAGAAAAAATATATTATTTTGCGAAAAAAACTGTCAATATAAATATTTGCTATTTTACGTGTAACATAATATGGCAGATTATAATAAAAATATCATAGCATATTGGTTGACATATGCCTACCAATATGCTAAATTGTAGGTAGTCAAATGTAAACCAATTAGAAACGGAGGAACTTATGATCAGATTATCGGAGGCAGAGTGGAAAGTAATGACTTTGTTATGGCAGGATGCACCGCAGACAATGATGCAGCTGACGAAGCATTTTAAAGATACGACAGGGTGGAGTAAGCATACAGTGATGACTTTTCTGCGCCGCATGGAAGAGAAGAAAGCAATCTATCATGTTGAAGGAACGCGGGCCAAACTGTATTATCCGGAGATAGAGAGGGACGAGGCTGTTATGCAGGAGACGGAAGAATTTCTGGAGAAGGTGTTTGACGGCAGAATGGGATTGATGCTTAATACCATGGTAGAGAAGAAGGCAGTATCCAAGGAAGAAATCGCACAGATGTATGAGATTCTGCGCAAGGCCGAAGAGGAGAATTTATTTAGAGAGGAGTGAAGAGGGGATGTATGAGGTATTGGTAAGCGCGACGCTTCTGATAGGTTTGATCATGTTGCTGCGGTATTTGACCAGGGGAAGGATCAGCATGAAACTGCGGTATGCCCTATGGAGCATGGTAGCGTTACGGCTGATTCTGCCAATTTCTTTCGGCAACAGTACACTGAGCGTTTTGAATCTGGTGCCGGTACGGACAAGCGATACCGGGCAGATAACGGAAGCGGGGAACATACCGGAAGGCAGAAGACCTGCCGGTCAGAGTGAGTACAACATGGAGAATAGTGTCAGTCAGGAAAAAGCCGCGTACACTCCACAGATGATGGTTAAGCAGAGACCCGAACAGAAGCCGGATGTACAGAATCAGGAGAGGACAGGATTAGAACCGGGAAGTATAAGAACCCCGCAGGCACACCGGGTACGCTTCTTTGTGACGATCTTGTGGATAGTAGGTATGGTGGGTACCGGTGGATATATGGTGGTCAATCAATTACGGCTGGTCAGATACCTGCATCGGATGAGAACTGAAGTCTCCCTGCGCCCTCGGTGTAAAGCGCCTCGGAATGGAGGAAAATTGAGAAGACGCCGAATACGCGTATTTTTGGTCAAAGGACTACCGAGTCCATGTCTGGTTGGGTGTAATATTTATATGGGATCGCAGATTCTGCAGGATGAGGATAGACTGCGGCACGTATTGGCACATGAATATGTGCATTACATACAGGGAGATACTTTGTGGGCGGCCCTGCGTAGCATTTTATGTGTGGTGTACTGGTTTTACCCTTTGATCTGGGTGGCGGCATACGCTGCCAGGCGGGACAGTGAGCTGGCATGCGATGAAGGCGTGATCAGGCTTCTGGGAGAGAAGGAGCGGTTTTCTTACGGAAGAACGCTGCTTGATATCTTCGCCGGCAGGACGGATAGAATCAGATGTGCAGGAGCCGTCCTGATCATGGACGGCAAGGAGAACAGTGTAAAGGAGAGAATATCTATGATCGCAGCAAAGAAGAAGAATAGCAAGATCACAGCGGTACTTGTGGCATTGACGATGATCTTGGGGTGTGGATGTGCTTTTACAGGTCCGGAGACGACAGACAGCAATGCGGCCGGGAATAAGAAAGAGATTTTGTTGACGAACAAGGGAGATCTGGTGTCTGAAGATACAGACGGCCAGGAAATGCCGGAGGAAGAGAAAGCAGTGCCGGAAGAACAGAGTGAGGGAATAGGGCAGGAGGAGACTGCAGGCGGCAAAGAGCAGACGGAGTTTGAGAAGCTGCTCTACAGTATGGAGGATACCACGCTGGAAACAGCAGAGCAGGTAAACATGAGCCAATATTATGACTGTTTGTATGAAGAGGCCGAGTGTCCTTTGGAGGATGGCAGGTGGTACCGGCTTATGCAGGATGGGGAGAGCGGCATTGAATTCTATGGTCTTTATACGGAGCAATATGGGTGCAGGGGAATGAAGATTGAGATTGACGAGGATGTCAATACCTTTGATGAGCCGTGGCTGCCTGTCTCATTTGGGATAAAGGTGGATATTCTGGAAGAAGCAGAGTCGGATGGCTTGCCAAGGAGTTTTGCATTCACAGAATGTGTGATAAACAGTAGTACCAGTGAAATCTGGCGCCTTTATGTAGCGGACAGGTATGATACCGGAACGATAGAACTGTACTGTTTTGAGGAGGAGGATTACCAAAGACAGATTGAAGAGCAGGGAATAGACTTTTTGTTCACGGAAGAGCAGGAAGAAAGAACGGTGAGCCTGGTCCAGGGTGAGGAGGAAGAGATTGGCAGGATCGATATTTCACGATATGACGGCGATGAAGTGGAGGAAGTGATATGGGATGAAGGGTCGATCTGTTTCCGGATGAGGGGAGAAGGTAGTGAGGACATCACGTTGCTAACAGGGATTGGCCTGAAATCGGCCGACGGCAGTGAAGCCAGGTTCGGCGCTCTGCCCCTGATAGAATTTCCTGTAGAGATCGGCAGCTTTGGCGAACGTAAGTTTTTGCTTAGAATGCCGAATGTAAGTACTTCTTATGTATGCGGAAAAGTCGATCAGTAGTAATAATTACTCTTATTCAGGAATAAAAGCGAATAATATGGGTAAAGTAACGAAAATATCGAATTAAAAAATAATACGCGATAAGATTCTTTCTTATTGCGTATTTTTGTGTTAAAATAATACTGCACCTGACAATAATGGCAACATATCAAAACCGCCTGTGTCGATCAATCCCTGTAAGATGGATGTAAGGCTGAAGGCAGGCAGAAAACAGAGGATAACGTGTTATATGAAATATAAGAAGATCAATGAGGCTACAGTACAATGTATTATTACCGCGGAAGATATGTTGGAATATGGATTGACGCTGTCAGATATTTTCGAGAGAAATGAGAAGGGCGAAGGATTTCTGCGGGATATAATCGAGCGCGCACACGATGAGATTGGCTATCAGATCAATGGTGAGAACATCGCGATGCAGATTACGCCGCTCAAAGATAAAGGGCTGGTGGTCACTTTTACGGATGAAGGCCCCATGGGATTTAAGGATATTCTGCAACACTTGAAGGATGTGCTGCAGGGAGTAAGTGACGGACTAGAGAGACAGGAAGCAGCCGAGGCAGAGAACGGGCAGTCTGCAGAGAGATTTGACGAGAACAGGCGGATGTTCGTTTTTGCTTCACTCCATCAGGTTATGCAGTATACGGCATCTATTCCCAGTACACTGTCGGTGAAGAGTCATCTGTATAAAGAGGGAGATGTTTATTATCTTGTGATGGAGAAGAACAGGCTGTCATACAAAATGTTCAACAAGATCAGTGCTCAGGCAGTGGAGTTCGGGAACCTGATCGCGGTTTCCGAGGAGCGGATGCAGTACTTGGCAGAACATGGGGAATGTCTGATCGCAGACAGGGCAGTGAGCCGGCTGCGCAGGATTTATCTTGCATGAACGAGCCGAATATATGAGACGGAAGCATTATGGACAATTTATAGAAACAGATGTATCTGCTGCCATGCCCGGGCAATTTCGGGTTTGGCAGCAATTGTTGTGTAGAACTGCAGAAGGCTGTAGGAGGCAGCAGTCGCAGGGTCAAAAGCGAAACCGGACCGCACACTTGGTGCGATGTCTGTGAACAGGAGCGGAGAGAGTATGGGAAGTCGTAAGAGAAGAAGAGAGGGATTCGAGATCTTTTTGGAAAAAGAGATTTTGACACAGGAACGGTATGACAGATTGTATAGTGAGCAGGTGATCGTCAGACAGGGAGAAGAGAGCCGGCAGAATGAGCAGGAATGGGAGAGCAAAATGCAGAAAGAGCAACAGGGAGAGAAAAAAATGAGATATGAAGATGCGCAGATTGACGGGAGGATCCTCCGCGCCGTTAAGGAACTTGGATATGAGGAGATGACGCCGATCCAGGAGCAGGCGATCCCGCTTTTTATGACAGGGCAGGATATCATTGGACAGGCACAGACCGGCACCGGCAAGACGGCGGCCTTTGGTATTCCCATCTTGCAGAAGATCGATCCGAATAATCGTAACCTGCAGGCAGTGATCTTATGTCCGACCAGGGAACTGGCCATGCAGGCGGCAGAAGAGCTGCGGAAGTTCTCCAAATATATGCACGGTATTAAGGTGCTTCCAATCTATGGCGGGCAGGATATTGTCAGACAGATCAAGTGCCTCAAGGGCGGTGCACAGATCATCGTGGGTACGCCGGGACGTGTGATGGATCACATGCGCAGGCATACACTAAAGATGGAAGATGTTCATACCGTGGTACTTGACGAGGCGGATGAGATGCTCAATATGGGATTCCGGGAGGACATCGAGACCATCTTAAAGCAGATGCCGGAAGAGAGACAGACAGGACTCTTCTCGGCTACCATGCCGGGGCCGATTCTGGAATTGACGAAGACTTATCAGAAGAATGCCGTATATGTCAAGATGACGCCGGAGGAAGTGACGATCCCCCTGATCCGACAGGCATATTATCAGGTGCGGCGACAGGATAAGGAAGAGGTTTTATGTCGGTTGATCGATTACTACGATCCGAAAAGGGCCTTGATCTTCTGCAATACCAAGCGAATGGTGGATGAGTTGACGGAACACCTGAAGGAAAGAGGATATGGAGTGGAAGGGCTGCACGGAGATCTGTCCCAGCATCAGCGGGATACGGTCATGAATCTTTTCCGCAGCGGCAGGGCCGGGATTCTGATTGCAACGGATGTGGCGGCCAGAGGAATAGACGTAAGTGATGTGGAGGCGGTCTACAATTATGATGTGCCGGAGGACATCGAGTATTATGTACACAGAATCGGCAGGACGGGACGCGCCGGCAAGACAGGACGTTCCTTTACGCTGGTGTCCGGCAGGGAGGCATATAAGATCCGGGATATTGAGCGTGTATGCCACACGAGGATTAAAGAGAGAAAGATTCCCAGTGCGGCGGATATCACCTCCAGAAAGGCAGCCAAAATATTAAAGGAAGCGGTCCGGGTGGCGGAACAACAGGATATCAGCCGCGCTACAGGATATATCCTGGATGAGATCGCGCTGGGAGAGCACAGCGCAGTGGAGATTGCAGCGGCGTTTATGCAGATGAAGCTGGGGGATGAGATCGAGGATATCAAGTCGGAGAAGTTCACTTTTGACAAAAGAGCAGGCAGCCGGGGGCGCGGCAGGGAGAGTAGGAATAGCGGACGGAGCGGCAAACGTGAGAATTATGACCGTAGATCCGGGCAGAGAAACGACAGGGGACGGCAGCGCGGCGGTGACAAGAACAGTTATTATGCATCTCTGCGTGTCAAAACAAAGAAACAGAGCTGATCACAGTATCAACTCCTGGCCATGCTCTTTCAGCCATCTGCGGGCGCTGCGGTAATCAGGATACACGGCTTCTACAGCCTGCCAGAAGGCGGCGGAGTGATTCATATGCGTCAGATGACAGAGTTCATGAACGACGACATAATCCAGAATAGCAGGGGGTGCAAGCATAAGACGCCAGTTGAAGGAGAGAGTGCCCTTGGCGCTGCAGCTTCCCCAGCGGGTCTTCTGGTCCCTTATGGTGATGCGATTGTAAGTGCCGCCGGTGAATTGGCGGAAATAGGCTGCTCTCTTCGGGAAGTATTCCTTGGCGGCGACAATATATCGTTGTGTCAGGGCATTGCGCTGTGCATCTGTCAAACCCGAGACTGGCTTGTTTATCTGTTTCTCCTGCTGTTCCAGATATTTTGTGACGATCCAGTGCTGCTTTTGACTCAGGATCTGGCGGACTTCCCGGTCACTGGTCACAAGAGGGACGCGCACGGTGATCTGTCCGTCGGGGGAGATGCTGATGGCATAGCTCTTGCGCTTGCTGCGGATCAGTGTGTAAGGAAGTTCATAGGATTGGCTTTGGTATTTGATGCGTAATATCGTGTCCATGGTAGGTCGTGCTCCTGTCTCTGATGCGGTTGTTTTCTTTTGCTATTCTATCATAAGAACATTACAGTAACAAGGCGCTAAATGCTGGACAAGATCCTATGAAATATGCTACTATGAACGATGTGGGAAAATCATTAGGGGACCTGAGATCTTGTGTGGCAAGATTATGGAGACAGGGATCAATATATTGGGAGTTAAGGCAGAATGGGGCATAATAACAGTAACTTGGCGGAGAAGAAAACGAAGATAGCAGCTGTCGGGAATGAGCCCTCGGAAGAAAAGAAAGCCGTCAGCCACAGAAGCAGCGGGGCGAAGAAGATGGCTAACGGAAAGAAGGCAATATCCGGAAAGAAAACATCCAAAGGCAAAACTCAAGTCCGTGACATGCGTAAAGCATCCGCAGAGAAGAAAGCGGCGGATGTAAGAGCGGATGCGGGTGATGACAGGGAGAGTTTTGAAGCCCGCATGAGCAGGAGAGATGAGGAGCGGGCAAGAAGAAGGGCAGAGCGGGAGAAGAAGGTAAGAAGACAGAAGATCATCATGGCTGTTTCGGCGGGCATCATTGTGCTTTCGAGCATCGGCATTACGGTGTTCTGTCTGCCGGCGGTGAAAGTATCTTTCAGGCTCTTTCAGGGCGACAGATATACGGACAAAGAGGATTATGGGAAAGCACAGAGCGCTTATGAGAAGGCATTAGAGGCGGATCCTGCCTCGACGGAGGCATACCGCAGCCTGGCGGAACTTTTTGACAGACAGCAGATGGCGGCAGAAGAAGAGCAGATTCTGTATACCGGGTGGGAGAAGACACAGGATGAAGAACTGCTGCAGTATTACAGTGTTGCGGTATTGAACCAGGCCGTAGCGGATCTGAATGCAAAGATCTGTACGCTGGCAACGGTTGATAAATGTGTTCGGGTATTAGAGCAGGGAACGGAGAAGCAAAAGGCACTGGAACTGCTTTCGACCTGTTATGAGCGTCTTTTTAAAGTGACGGAAGAAGCGGATACCTGTATGTTGTTTTTCGACGAAAGTATTGATCTGGACAGCTGCAGTTATACAGAATATGAACAGCTGCTGCGCAGGATGCTGGCGGTTTATCAGGCCGATCCTTCGGAGGAGATCGGGAAACAGTTGAAGCAGTATGCAAACATCGATATGCCGTATGTAAGGCTCAGTCTGCCGCATTTAGAGCCGTATGCGGCAGTGCTTGCGGAAGTAAACAGTGTACTTGGCGATGCGGATATCACGGAGACACTGGCATGTCTTGAACGGGCTAAAGAGGTCAGCGGTTATTTTGACAAAGCTTTCGATGAATTTGCAGCGGGCAATTATGCCTATGCGAGAGATTTGGTGTCGGAGGAAGCCTATCAGAAGATCAGGGACGGATTTATTGAAGAAAATTCGGGATACTGGGAAGGAAGTGTCTATATTCCTGTCAGCCGGGAACAGATGGTGCTGCACAGGGAAGAAGGCAAGGTCAGTTTTGCTTTCCTTGGCAATGAGGATTATACAAATCAGCAAGGCATCATTTCGGTCTGGGGAACACATCAGGAGGATGACGGTGTGCAGAGGAGCGTCATTTCCTATGAGCCGCCGGAAGAGCCGGGGGCAGATTCCCATACGGAGTATACCATACAGTATCTCTACAGTAACGTGAAGATCGACGGACAGTATGTGCCGCAGATGAATTACAGATTTGATACAAAGGTAACGACTTCAGAGGGAATCACGACGAATGCCATCGGCGACTGGGGCGGTGAACATGAGTGGGAGATTGATTATTGACAGAGAAGTAACTTGCAACAGGACAGATAACAAGATAGATGTTGAGAAAAGGAGAATGAAGACTATGAGAAAGAAACCTGCAGTATTAATGATCCTGGATGGCTATGGCTTGAATGAGAAGAAAGAGGGCAATGCGGTAGCGGAGGCGAAGACGCCGGTGATGGATAAGCTGATGGAGGAGTGTCCTTTTGTCAAAGGAAATGCCAGCGGCATGGCAGTAGGCCTTCCGGACGGTCAGATGGGGAATTCCGAAGTAGGGCATTTGAATATGGGAGCAGGGCGCATTGTGTATCAGGAACTTACGAGGATCACGAAGGAGATTCAGGATGGGACTTTCTTCGAGAATCCGGCGCTTCTTGATGCAGTGAATAATTGTAGGAAGAACGATTCCGCTCTGCATATGTTCGGTCTGGTATCCGACGGTGGTGTGCACAGTCATAATACACACATCTATGGACTGTTGGAGCTTGCGAAGAGAAACGATCTTCGGAAGGTGTATGTCCATGCTTTCCTGGACGGACGGGATACGCCGCCTGCAAGCGGTAAGGGGTTTGTAGAAGAGTTGGAACAGGAGATGCATAAGATCGGTGTGGGTGAGGTTGCATCCGTTACGGGCCGCTATTATGCTATGGACAGAGATAACAACTATGACAGAGTGGAGAAGGCATATCTGGCGCTGACGAAGGGCGAAGGTCTGGAAGCAGACAGTGCGACGGAGGGTATTCAGGCGTCTTATGACAGAGAAGAGACGGATGAGTTTGTAAAACCGACTGTCGTGAAGAAGAACGGTGAACCGGTTGCTTTGATCAAGGATGGCGATTCCGTTGTCTTCTATAATTTCCGTCCTGACAGGGCAAGAGAGATCACCAGAAGCTTCTGTGATGATGATTTCAAGGGATTTGAGAGAGGCAAGAGACTGGATCTCACTTATGTGTGCTTTTCTGATTATGATCCTACGATTCCCAATAAAGAAGTGGCATTCCACAAGATCTCCGTTACCAATACATTCGGTGAGTGGCTTGCGGCACACGGCATGAAGCAGGCAAGGCTGGCCGAAACAGAGAAGTATGCCCATGTGACCTTCTTCTTTAATGGCGGTGTGGAAGAACCTAACGAGGGAGAAGAGAGAATCCTGGTAAATTCTCCTAAGGACGTGGCGACTTACGATCTGAAACCGCAGATGAGTGCTTACGAAGTCTGTGACAAACTGGTGGATTGTATCAAATCCGATAAGTATGATGTTATCATCATCAACTTTGCAAATCCGGATATGGTAGGTCATACCGGCGTGGAACAGGCAGCGATTAAGGCCGTGGAAGCGGTTGACGAGTGTGTCGGCCGTGCAGTGGAAGCTGTCAAAGAAGCTGACGGCGTTATGTTCATCTGTGCCGATCACGGGAATGCCGAGCAGCTGGTGGATTATGAGACAGGGGCTCCCTTCACGGCGCATACTACGAATCCGGTACCGTTTATTCTTGTCAATGCGGATCCGGCATATAAATTAAGAGAGGGTGGTTGTCTTGCAGACATTATCCCTACGCTTATCGAACTTATGGGCATGGAACAACCGGAAGAAATGACCGGAAGATCACTGCTAATGAAGTAGTCATAATATGGAGTTGGCAGTGACAATAGGTTACAGTTGGTTATATAGGATTGAGAGATATGAGAGGACATCTGGCGGAAACGACAGATGTCCTTTTGTGATGGGAAACCTTATGCTTGACATTAGCAGGCAGCCGGGGTATACTAACTGTACCATCACTAATAGTACATGTGATATGGGAGATTACTTCTATTAATGGTGTTTTCGACATACGGGGCATGAGTGTTCAGAAAGGAGAAGGCATGATAATCATAGACTATAAGGATACCAGGCCGATTTACGAACAGATCGTGGAACGCTTTAAGACGTTGATCTTGAAGGGTGCTATGCAGGCTGACGAGCAGATACCTTCAGTGAGAAGTCTGGCGATGGAGCTTTCCATCAATCCGAATACGATTCAGAAAGCCTATGCGGAATTAGAGCGTCAGGGATTTATCTATACTGTCAAGGGAAGGGGCAATTTTGTCTCGGGAGACAGCGGCTTGGTCGATAAGAGGAAGAAAGAATACGTGGGCAAGATACTGCTGCTTGTAAGTGAGGTTTTGGAGATAGGTATGTCTAAGGCTGAACTGATCCGTGAGATCGAGATGCTATAGACAGAAAGGAAGGAAAACATGATAGAGATACATAGCCTGACTAAGACCTTTGACAAGATCAAAGCGGTTGACGAGGTCAGTGTAACTATAAAGGACAGTACCGTGTTTGGTCTGATCGGAACCAACGGGGCAGGGAAGAGTACGGTGTTGCGCATGATATCCGGCGTGTTGAAACCTGACAGCGGGACGGTAACGGTGGATAACATACCAGTATACGATAATGTGGATGCTAAGAAGAAGCTTTTCTTTATTGCAGACGACCCCTATTTTTTTGCCAATTCCAATGCGAAAGCGATGGAGAGATACTATAGTGGAATTTACGAACATTTCAACAGAGCCGAGTTCTATAAATATCTGGAGAATTTTAATCTGGACAAGAACCGGAGGATAGGGAGTTTTTCCAAAGGAATGAAGAAACAGCTGGCACTGCTGCTGGGAATCAGTGCACATACGGAATATATATTGTGTGATGAAACCTTTGACGGTCTGGATCCTGTGATGCGTCAGGGCATAAAGTCGCTCTTTGCCAAAGAGATGGAGGAGAGAGGTCTGACGCCGGTGATCGCCTCCCATAATCTGAGAGAATTGGAAGATATATGTGATCATGTGGGATTGTTACATAAAGGCGGCGTGCTTCTTTCCAAGGATCTCGAAGATATGAAGTGCAATATACAGAAAGTGCAGTGTGTCTTCGCGACGGTGGAAGAAGAATTGAAGGCGTTAAGTGGTATGGAAGTTCTCAAGAAAGAACAGAGAGGCTCTCTGCGGACCTTTACCGTGAGAAGTACGAGAGAAGAAGTGGCAGCCAGATTTGCCGCGGCGGATACGGTATTCTATGAGGTACTGCCTTTGTCTCTTGAAGAAATCTTTATCAGTGAAACGGAGGTGGTGGGATATGACATCAAGAAACTCATTTTGGGCTAGCAGTGTAGAGAACCATAAGAGACGGATATGGGTGTGGATCGTGGCTGTCCTGGCACAGATTGCAGCTTATGTAGGAGTACTGACTGTCTATCTGAGTCGTGTGAGGATGTGGAATGCGGAAGGGGCATACAGGAAAGCGGAGGAATATCAGAAAGCATTGTATCAGGCGACGCAGGATGCTCTGGGATTCCAGGATAATCTTCTGCCAATTCTTATAGGACTTGCCATTATTATCGGTATGCAGGGGTATTCTTATCTCTATGACCAGAAGAAGGTAGATATGTATCACAGTGTGCCGGTGGATAAGAACAGAAGATTTATGGTGATCTACCTGAATGGCATCATCATATACCTGACGACTACGCTCGCGAGTCTTTTGACCGGGGTCGTTTTGGCGGCAGTACAGCGAGCGGTAAACGATGAGGTGATGGCAGTCATTGGGCTGGGCTTTTTGTGGAATCTATTGATGTTTTTGGTGCTGTACCATACGGTGATACTGTCGGTGATGCTGACAGGGAATCGTTTTATTACCTTGTTTATGGCAGGAACATTTGCATTGTATGAGATGATGTTGTACGTGCTGCTCAATACGCTCCAGTATGCCTTTTTCGAGACGAAGGATGGGTTCTATATTTCCAACGAACCCAGGCTGTCAGCGTTGACAGACTATGTCGGCAAAACATGGGAGATCAAACAGCTGACGAGTGTACAGGAGATGGCGCAAGAAGCCCTGCCTTTTTACGGGAAATGGTTTTTGATAGCGGCGCTGTCTCTGACAGTGGCATGGCTGTGTTACCGCAGGCGTCCTTCGGAGGCTGCCGGTAAGTCAATGGCATTTCCTTCTATAGAGTCGGTAGTCAAGGTGATCATTGTGATCCCGGCGGCGGTCGGGCTTGGCATGTGGGTGTACAGTGCCGGTCATGGGAATACGACACTGACGTTGACGACAATGATCGCAGGTGGTGTGATCGGCAGTGCGGCTATGGAAGTGATCTACGACTTTGACCTTAAGAGTATGTTTAAGCACCTTGTCTCCAGCGGCATTGCGGTCGTCGGCATCGCGATCGTGTTCTTTATCTTTCAGGCGGATCTGCTCGGATACGATAAATATGTGCCGCTGCAGAGCAAGCTGGAGAGTGTTGCGTTGTCGTTGGATACTTACTATGAGTTCTGGAATGAGGATTTTAAATATATGTCGACAGCCGAGGCGACGAAGGCGAGAATGAAGATAGTGGATGTGGAACCGCTTCTGATATTGGCAAAGAAAGCGCAACAGGAGAAGGTAGAGGATATGACCGATCCCAGAGAGATACACGTGCTTTACCGGTTAAATTCCGGGAGGGAAGTGGGCAGAAGCTTTCATATGGATTTCGACAATCCGGTTAATGAAGAACTGCTCAACAAGATCATAGGGACAGAGGAATACCGGGCCGGTACTTATCAGATCGTGACAGATCAGGATTCTTTTGAAAAGGTGCAGTCGATGACTTACAGCAACGGTGCCACCGAGGTGGCGCTTCCGGCGGAGGACGGAGTGGCGCTGCGGGAAGCCTATATGAAAGATCTGGAGCAATTCGATTTTACGCTGGCAAGAAACATGCGTCCTTGCGGAGTGCTCAGGGTCCATTTTCCGAATTGGCTGAACTATTCATTGGATGTGTATGAGAGTTTTGAGAATACGATAGCGTATTTACAGTCAGCTGAGGCCTATTATCCGGTTATGTTAGATCCCGAGGATATTGATTCCATTACCGTTACGAATTATCACAGTGATCAGTGGGAAGAATATGAGGATATGCCGGTTTATGATACAAGAGATGCTGCATCGTTTGCTTATAATGAAAGCAAAGTAGTATCTGAGACATTCTATGAACAGGAAGAGTTTGAGAAGATCCTGCCGGTGATCTACCCAAACAGTCTGTCGGTGTCTTGGCATAATTATAAAGAAGTGGATGATGATTACGATATCTATATTACCTTTAAGAAGGATACGGCTTACCCATATAACAGGAGCAATTATGGGTTTAACTATAAGTTCTACACGGACCAGGTACCAGGATTTGTGACAGAGGCCACGGCACTTGGCGATTGAGTGGACTTGCCTGCAGTTTGGTTTTGTAGTAAACTTTACATGGAAGTTTTGCAGGAAGGAACGCAAGATTTCCGATAATGTCAATTATAGGAAAGGCGGGACAAGGATGTGAGTCGGACAGGACCTGTGATCAATGTCAAGGATTTATATAAGATCTACCGGGTCGGGGAGACGAAGGTTAGGGCTTTGAACGGTGTCAGTTTTACTATTAACCGTGGGGATTTCTGCTCTATCGTAGGTACTTCGGGTTCCGGGAAATCGACACTTCTCAATATGCTGGCAGGACTTGAGAAACCGACGAAAGGTGAGATCATCATAGCCGGAGAGCATATGGAGAGCAAGTCAGAGAATCAACTGGTGGCTTTCAGACGGGAACATATCGGATTTATTTTTCAGTCTTTTAATCTGATGGGGACTATGAACGCCATTGAGAATGTTGCTCTGCCTCTTACATTTCAGGGGATGGATAAGAAAAGCCGCAACAGGAAGGCTGAGGAAATGCTGGATCTGGTGGGTCTGAGAAAGCATAAAAAGCACAGACCCAACCAAATGTCCGGTGGTCAGCAGCAGCGTGTGGGTGTAGCGCGTGCACTGGTGGTGGAGCCGGAGATCATCTTTGCGGATGAGCCGACGGGTAATCTGGATTCCAATACATCGGTGGAGGTAATGAATCTGATGAAGCGGGTTGTTCGGGAGAAGAACCAGACACTTGTCATGGTGACACATGATAATTATCTGGCAGGATTTGCAGATCTTGTACTGCGGATCAAGGACGGCAAGATCATCGAGATTGAGGACAGACGCGGCATGGAGATGCCGGTGGAGATTCAGGCGAAGGAGTGATATATAGCTTCCTGCGCGAAGAGCAAACGTAAAGGTTGTAGAAGAGGATAAGAAGAGATGATAAGAAGAGAATGGAATGAGAAGAGACGATCTGTCTGTAGAAGGGCAGTGAGTAGATTTATGATCGGGGTGATGTCTGCGCTTGTAGTCGGAACGGTGTTTTCGGTGGTTCCGGACATCCCGGCAACAGTATCCTATGCGGAAGAACAGGAATCCTGGAGTGGTAATTCAACATCGACGGTAAACCGTACATCTGACCGTCCGATCACCGATGATGACAGGGCAGATGCCGATGAAGATATGCTCTATTATATGCAGAGTCTGGAAGTGCGTTACAAGCTTGATGAGAAAGTAATGGAGAACCTTCATAAAGTATTCGACAGTGCGGTCTACTATATAGCGAATACAGAAATGTCGCTTACGGAACTGTGGGCTTATGTGTCACAGACTAAGAGCAATATGGAATCGACGGCTGTGGCGGCGGTCACCATGACTACCAGCGAGTTCCTGCAGGTGGGAGATAACTGGGAGACACCGACAGTGGGATACGGACAGCAGGTGTCCATCGTACTGCCGGTGATCAATTTCGGTACGGAGGAACTGAATGATCTGATCATAGAGCCGAAGACTTCCACTGTCGTTACGGAATGGCCTTTTGAGCCTGATATGACCAGCTACCTGCAGACGGAGCCTTTTATTCCGGGAAACCAGACGAAAGAAGCGGCTATGGCCAACAGAAGAGAGTTTACGTTTACTTTTACGGCCAGGAACGATGTGATGACCGGTTATTATCCGCTGACATTTAATGTCTGGTATACGAAAGCCGGGGTTCGCAGTGAGAAGCCGGCAGAATTGACTGTGTATGTGAGAACGGTCGGTAAGCCGGGAAGCGGTTTTATCGGCGGAAACGGGCAGGAGGCTGAAGGGGCAAAACCACGTATTGTGGTGACTGGATTTGAGACGAATCCGGCCAAGGTTTTTGCGGGTGATACTTTTACACTGACGATCCATGTGAAGAATACGGCCAAAGATATGGCGGTAACGAATGTCCTCTTCGATATGCAGGCGGCACAGGAAGGGGAAGACAAGACCAATACGTATTCTGCATTCCTGCCGACTTCCGGGGCCAGTTCTGTCTATATGGACAGAATAGGGGCAAACACGGCGGCGGATATTGTGATCGAGATGACGGCGAAGGCCGATCTGGCGCAGAAGCCATATGTGCTTGACGTCAACATGAAGTATGATGCGGGTACCGCGTTCGATCTGACAGATAAGGCCAGTGTTTCCATTCCAATCTCCCAGGAAAGTCGCTTTGATACGAGCATTCCGGAAGTCGTACCGGCTGATATCTCGGTGGGATCTCAGTCTAACGTGATGTGCAGTATCTATAATACAGGTAAGACGACCCTCTATAACGTGCAGGTCAAATTCCATGCGGATTCTGTCGATGAGGCATCGGCATTTGTCGGCAATCTACAGTCGGGAGCAACTGGCAATGTGGATATTATGTTAACTGGAATCGCCCCCACAATGGATGACGGGACAGTCATTATGGAGATTTCCTATGAGGATGATGCAGGTAATGTGACAAAGGAGGAGAAGACGATCACCCTGTTTGTGACAGAGATGATCATGGATGATATGATGGGTGGTGACATGATGGATGGCGATATGATGGGAGACGGTATGATGCCGGAGGAGCAGAGTGGTTCTAAGAAAGGATTGATCATAGGGATTGTCGTCGGTGTTATTGTAGTTGCCATTGCCGGCGTGGTGGTATTCCTGCAGATCCGTAAGAAGAAAAAAGCCGCTGCACTTATAGCGAGCGAGCTGAATGATCTGGAAGCTGAGTTGGAGAATGAGGACTCGATGAGGCCATAGGAAAAGGAATGCGGCTGTCAGTAACAGGGACGGCAGGTGGAGTGGAGAAGCATATGAAATTGCTTGATTTGCTGCGGATGAGCAGCGGTAATTTGTGGAAAAGAAAAGTGAGAACTATATTGACGGTCCTGGGCGTTGTGATCGGTGTGGCATCCATTGTCGTGATGGTCTCTCTGGGATTGGGGCTGAGTCGTTCCATGATGGCGGAGTATGAGTCTTACGGGAGCCTGACGCAGATTCAAGTGAATGAACCGTGGGACAGTGAGAATGCGGAAGATAAAAGACTCGATGATACTCTTGTACAAAGTCTGGAAGCGCTGGAGCATGTAGAATCCGTACAGCCGATCCTGGAGGTGTCTTTGCTGGCCAAGTACGGGAGCTATGAAGGGTATCTGCAGGTCAGAGGGGTGCCGAAGGAAGTGTTTGCGGATATGAATATCAAGGTCGGGGAGGGAAGACTTCCGGGAGAGGATGACCAGCTGACCTTCTTCTATGGAAACCAGGTGTTGCAGAATTTCTATAATCCGAAGTCGAGTAACCCCTACGGTGAGACGCCGGATATCGATCTGATGCGCGACCCGATCTTTATCATCTTCGACAGGGACGCTTACTATGAGTCTATGTATCCGTCGGAGGATGGGCAGACGCCCAAGCCGCCGAAGAAATATATGATTGAGACATGCGGCGTGGAGGCGCCCAATGAGGAAGATTCCTGGTCACAATATGGCTGGTATACGTTCTGCGACATGGAACAGCTGATTCCACAGCTGAAGAAGATTTTTAAGAATAAGGTAATACCGGGACAGCCTCAGACCAAGACCGGAAAACCCTATAAAGAGATCTTTTACAACCAACTGCTGGTGAATGTGGACAGTATGGAATATGTGATGGAGATCCAGAACCACCTGACGGAGGACTTAGGGTATGATGCCTGGAGCAATGCGGAATGGGTGTCGTCTGCCCAGAACTCCATGAGATATGTGCAGGCTGTGCTGGGCGGTATCGGTGCGGTATCCCTGTTTGTGGCGGCTATTGGTATCACGAATACGATGATGATGTCTATCTATGAGCGTACGAAAGAAATCGGCGTAATGAAGGTACTTGGCTGTGATCTGCGCAATATTCGTACTTTATTTCTGATGGAGGCCGGATTTATCGGATTTATCGGTGGTGTGATCGGGTTGATGTTAAGTTTTATCATTTCCTTTGTGATCAACAAGATTTCTGCAAGTGGTGGACAGGATATGATGAATGTGGGGATTGTCGGAGTAGGAAGTGCTAATTCGTCGGGAATATCCTATATCCCGCTCTGGCTGGTGCTGTTGTCCCTTATCTTCGCGATCTTGGTGGGTATGGTGGCCGGTTTCTTTCCGGCAAGAAGAGCCATGAAATTGAGTCCGTTGGCAGCAATCAGGAACGAGTAGAGGACACGACAGCCATATCGAGTATAATTAAAACTTTCTGTGTGCATAATAATGGAAAACGGTTATAAACCAGTGCGCACAGGAGGTTTTTTTATGGCTATGAAATTGAGGATCGTAGATGTACATGCAAGGGAGATTCTGGATTCCAGGGGAAATCCGACAGTTGAAGCGGAAGTGACGGTGGAAAAGGAAGTAGGCGGCACCCAGTATGTGGGACGGGCGGCAGTGCCCAGCGGTGCCAGCACCGGACGCTTCGAGGCGGTGGAGCTAAGAGACGGTGAGACCAGATACTTCGGACTTGGTACGACCAAGGCGGTGAACAATGTAAATACGAAGATCAGGGAAGCGTTGACGGGTATGAATGCCTTTGACCAGGGGCTGATCGACCGGATTCTGATCGATTTGGACGGCACAGACAACAAGAGCAATCTTGGAGCAAATGCTACGCTGGGAGTATCCATGGCCTGTGCCAAAGTGAGTGCGGAGGCGATGGGAATTCCGTTGTACAGATATCTGGGCGGTGCTTACACGAGATTGCTGCCAGTGCCGATGATGAATATTCTAAACGGCGGCAAACATGCAGATAATACAGTGGATTTCCAGGAATTTATGATCATGCCGGTGCAGGCTGAGAGCTTCGAGGACGGTTTGCGGATTTGTGCGGAAATATACCATAACTTGAAGAAAATCTGTAATGACAGAGGACTGTCCACCGGCGTGGGTGATGAGGGTGGATTTGCGCCGTCGCTGCCGGACGCATTCGGGGTACTTGATCTGATCGTGGAGTCCATCAAGGCTGCCGGATATACGCCGGGGCGGGATATCAAGATTGCGCTGGATGTGGCGGCCTCCGAGCTTTACAATGAGGCGGACGGGGTGTATCATTTCCCGGGAGAAACCGAACTGAAACGGAAGAGAAATAAGGTCAGAGGCAGCCGTGTGGCGGAGTGTTATGAAGCGGGCGTTGAGTTTGCCGGTGAGGCGGAGTTACAGGAGATCACCAGAAGTACGGAGGAGATGGTAGCCTACTATGAAGAACTGGTGGAGCGTTACCCCATTATCTCCATTGAGGACGGACTGGCGGAGGATGATTGGGATGGCTGGCAGATGATGACAAAGAAGTTGGGTGATAAGATTCAGCTTGTGGGAGACGATCTATTCGTGACCAATACGAAGCGCCTGGATGCAGGAATCAAGCTGCATGTAGCGAATGCGATCCTTGTCAAAGTGAACCAGATCGGTACGGTCAGTGAGGCTATGGACGCCATCGAGATGGCACAGAAGAACGGTTACAAAGCAGTGATATCCCACCGCTCCGGTGAGACGGAGGATACCTTTATCGCCGATCTGGCGGTGGCGGTCAATGCGGGACAGATCAAGACGGGGGCGCCCTGCAGAAGCGATCGGGTGGCGAAATATAACCAGCTGCTGCGGATTGAAGAAGACCTGAGGACTGTGGCTTGCTATAAGGATCCGTTTAATATGATGTAAAAGGTATGGCGAACCGTGCCGGGATATATGGATGCGGGATAATGACCGGGCGGGTAGATGAAAACCTGCTGCTGCATAAAGATTATGCGGTGGCGGGTTTTGTTGGAATGGTATCTGTTTATTGCGCTTTTATACGGGATAGGCTAAAATAATATCTATGCGTATAGTACTTTTTCCAAATGTGAAGAAGCAGTAGAAGAAGCAAAAGAAAGGAATGGACGGAGTTTTGCATGTACTTAAGAGTAATAAAGCACAGTTTGAATATGATATCCATGCGTTGGTGAAGGCATTCTACCCGGCGTGGGAACTGAAGATTCTGACGCCTGAGTCGGTGGTGAAGGACAGAAGAGTGCGGGAGACGGTTCCGGTGATGGAACTGGAATTTAGCGGGACGGAAGTAAAGTTTACGGTGCATAGAGAAGGTTTACATAATATTGAGGGAAAGAACAGTAGTGTGTACATCTGGCATGATACAGACCAGGTAGATCCATCTGAATATAAAGACAGATTTAAACAGTTTCTCTACACTTCTCTGCGAGAAGAGACCGGGATGACACTGCCTTGGGGAAACCTGACGGGGATACGGCCTACAAAGATTGCCTTGACTATGTTGGAGGATGGGAAGAGTGAGCAGGATGTGTCAGCGTTTCTTCAAAAGAAGCATTTCGTCAGTGAAGAAAAGATCGGGCTGGGGATTGAGATCGCAAAGCGGGAGAGGGAGATCTTAAGCACACTGCACTATGAGAATGGATACAGCCTTTACGTCGGTATCCCTTTTTGCCCGACCACTTGCCTGTATTGTTCCTTTACCTCCTACCCGATCAGCGTATGGAAGAAACGCGTGGCGGACTATCTGTCTGCGCTGGAACAGGAGTTGGAAGCAGTGGCGCGGATGTACAAGGACAGGATACTGGATACCGTCTATATCGGCGGCGGCACGCCCAGTTCCCTGTCGGCGGAAGAACTGGACAGGCTGCTCACGAAACTGAAAGAGACATTTGTGTTCGATACCGTGCAGGAATTTACGGTGGAAGCGGGGCGCGCGGACAGCATTACGGAGGAGAAACTTAAGGTGTTGTTAAGCCATGGCGTGACGCGAATATCCGTCAATCCCCAGACGATGAAGCAGGAGACCCTTAAACTGATCGGCAGACAGCATACGGTGGAGCAGGTGAAGGATGCCTTCTGGCTGGCACGCAAAGTAGGATTTGACAATATCAATATGGACATCATCCTCGGCCTGCCGGGAGAGACGAAGGAGGATGTCCGGGCTACTATAGAGGAGATCGCGGCGCTGTCACCGGACGCCCTGACTGTGCACTCTTTGGCGGTAAAGAAAGCTTCCGGACTCCAAAAGTGGATTGCGGAAAACGGAGTGACCGCTTACAACAATACGGAGGCGACGATGTCGATCGCGGCAGCAGGGGCACGAGCCATGAATATGGTGCCCTACTATCTGTACCGCCAGAAGAATATGTCCGGGAATTTCGAGAATGTGGGCTATTCCGTGGAAGGGAAATACGGGATCTATAATATTCTGATCATGGAGGAGAAACAGACCATAGTCGCCTGCGGAGCCGGAAGTATCTCGAAACGGGTATACCCTGACGGACGTATCGAAAGATGCGAAAATGTCAAGGATGTAGCGTCTTTCATAGAAAGAATTGACGAGATGATTGAGAGAAAACGGAAACTTCTTGAGGATTAAAAAGAGGTTTTACTGTACATCAAAATAGGGTTAGTACACAGTCCGGGCAGTAAAGAATGCGTGTCTGAATGTCAAGGAAACAGAGGGAATCATCCTACACAGTTACCTTGGAGGCCAGTATACAAGCCAGATATTTGAAAATCTGGTCAGCAGGGAATCCTGCATTCATTTAGCTGTAAGGGGAACCCCTATGACAATGCCTGTATTGAGTCGTTCCATTCCGTGCTGAAAAAGGAGGAAATCTATCTCCATACCTATCAGGACTCAGCAGAAGCACGCAAAAATCAGAAAGAGCGTTTACAGTATCTTGCGGCAGGAACAGCGGGAATAACAGCCCCACAGAAAGCAGGATATGGAGCGATAACAGACAGGGCGGCGGGATAGTCAATGCTTATGATTTCACACAAGTTTACTCTTTCCCTGACTGCTTATAAGGGCAAAATTAAGGGCAAGAGAAATCGTACAAACAGAACTGATTTTTGTATAAAGCACTTAAGCGGTAGGGAATTGATTGTCCCTACCGCTTTTCCTAAAGAAAAAATTCTCTCGTTTTCTCAGAAGAGGTATAACGCTACAAGTATACATATGATAGACATTTTTATCAGCGCCTAATAATCTTGTCAGTTGTCCGGAAAAGAGAATACCTGTCAGCATAAAAATGACAGCCAATGCAGACATAATATATATTATGCCTGAAAAAGATTTATCTGCATTTTTATATTCTTTTTGCCCTCTGTAAATGGAATATTTGGTTGCACCTCCCATTCCAAACATCAGACCGATTCCATGAACAAAGCTATATATCGGAATAGCTAAATTAAGTGCGGTCAGTCCATTTGCACCTAAACCGTTTGAAACGAAAAAGGTATCAGCGAGTATATAACATGATAAGCCAATCATGCCGCATATATTTAATATTACATATTGCGAAAATTCTTTCAGTAGCGTTTTGGTTTCCATAGAGATCTCCTTAAATATAAAAGCGTCAGAACTTTCTATCTTCTCTGACCTAACGATAGAAAGTCTGACGCATAATCTCTTTACCCGGTGGCAAAAAGCAACGTTGTTTCCAGTACGATATTATATACCAAAATGAATTAAAAAGCAATACATAAAATTTGACTTTGAGGTCTACGGTCCCATGAAAACCCTTAGGAAAATGTAAACAGTGCGTGCTAATTCTTCTCTCTTTTCGCTATTGACTATATTCTACTTATGGAATATAATAAGCGTGTAAGATGGAAAAGAGCAAGGAGGCGCATCGTATGCTGAAACATGGGATTTTAGGGCTGCTCAATTATAAAGAAATGACTGGGTATGAAATTATGGAAATATTTCGAGATTCCCTAAACTATTTCTGGGATGCGAAAACCAGCCAGATTTATAGAGAGCTTCAAGGGCTGGAACAAAGGGAATGGGTAAACAAAACGGTTGTTCTGCAAAATGGAAAACCGGATAAAAACGTCTATTCCATCACACCAGCAGGGAGAGAAGAATTACTGCGATGGCTTGCAGATAGAGACTTGGGATTGAGGGTCAAAACACCGATTTTGATGAAAGTCTTTTTCCTTGGGGAAAGAAACACGAAAGAAAATATTTGTTATTTTGACAGCGTTAAGAAAAGCTGCGAGTTCTTCCTACAAAGTTTAGATGCCGTTCCACAGCTTATATACACCTATGGCGATCTAATCGGTCAAAAAGAGAAAACACTTTATTGGCAGATGACGGTAGAATATGGGCGGCGAAGTTTACAAATGCAAATTGAGTGGGCGCAGGACTGCATCCGGCGATTGGAAGGAGAAATGGAGTTGTGAACATCTTGGTGATAAATGGAAGTCCGAAAGGGACTGGCAGCAATACCTACCGGCTTACGTCTGCATTTCTGGATGGCATGAAGCAAGGGATTCAGGATATTCAGACGAAGGAGCTTTCTCTCAGTCGTATGAATATTAAACCCTGCCTTGGCTGCTTTTCGTGTTGGAACCGTACTCCCGGACAATGCTGCATACAGGATGATATGCAGCAGGTCATTCAAGACCTGCTTTGGGCAGATATTACAATATGGAGTTTCCCTCTGTACTATTTTACAGTTCCCGGGCTGCTAAAGAACCTGATTGATCGCCAGTTGCCGATGCTTCTTCCTTTTATGGAGGAAAAAGCCGGACAGGTTGGGAGCGGAGGGCATCCCTCCCGGTATGATATGAACGGAAAAAGAACAGTGGTGATCTCCACCTGCGGCTTTTATACGGCAAAAGGAAACTACGATGGCATATATAGTCTTTTCGATCACCTCTGCGGGCGGGGAAATTATACGACTGTTTTCTGCGGTCAGGGCGAATTGTTTCGTGTGCCGGAGCTGTCTGCACGCACGAATGAGTACCTTTCGTATGTGAAGTTGGCGGGACAGGAATACGCCAGCGGGAGTATTTCCGACAAAACACGGGAACTGCTTGATCAGCTTTTATTGCCAAAGGAAACCTTTGAAGCCTGCGCTGACGCAAGTTGGGGAATTGATTCAAGCAGTGCAAAAGCAGGGGAGAATGCTGCAAAAAAAGAATCTGATACGCTGATTTTCACCAGACAAATGGCCGCTCTTTATTGCAAGGAAAACTATCCCGGCAAAGACATTGTGCTGGAAATGCACTATACAGATGTAGAGGAAAGCTACCAAATCCTGCTGGGAAAGGACGGCAGCCATGTTTATACAGACGGATCTTTAACAGCCGACACAAAGATTGAAACACCGGTTACTGTATGGCGCTCGATTGCAGCCGGAGAAATTCGGGGTGATGAAGCCATGATGCAGGGGCTTTATAAGGTAAAAGGAGATTTTACCTTGATGCTGAAATGGGACACCTACTTTGGCGGTTCACGGCCACAAATGCAACGGGTGAAAGCGGACCCATCGCAGAAAAACACCAATATGAATATTATGCTTATTCCGTGGATCGTTTTGTGGGTAGCTCCTGCGATTCACAAGCAATGGGGATGCCTTATCAGCATCGGTGTCTGTGCGCTCATCCCCCTTATCTTCTATCGAAACAAGAAAACAGTATATGATATTTTGTCAAATGCTTTGGTAACGGGCTTTTCCGTTACCATGCTGGCCGGATGCTCAGGGAAATGGATGTTACCACTGTCATATCTTTCCTTTGCCATGATGTGGCTTGTGTCCTGTTGTGGGAAAGTACCTCTTACGGCCCATTATTCCATGAACAACTACGGTGGCGAGGACGCTTTACAAAATGCTCTCTTTCTAAAAACCAACGGTATTTTGACTATGGCTTGGGGTGTTCTTTACCTGTTCACATCCGCTTTTACTTGGCTATTGATGCGAATTCCTGTTAGTAGCTTTGTTGGGCTTATCAATTCTGTATTACCTATCTTCATGGGGCTTTTTACTGCATGGTTCCAGAAATGGTATCCGGCAAAAGTGGCTGAGGGAAAGTAAGAAAATTATAGTAGGTCAAATGATCACGGCGGAGGTGAAGATGCTTGCTTACAACCGAATGGGTATTTTGTCTCGTCTGTGGAAATAAAACACGGTTGCAGATACAGGAAGATATGGAACTGAAAAACTTTCCTCTCTACTGCCCAAAATGCAAGCAAGAAAGTCTTATTGGCGCAAAGGATTTACAAATTGGCTCTGAATGATTCTCATGGAACGGGATATGCGGCACACAGGGAAGATATTCTGCTGGCAAAGAAAACAGAGGAAAATGCGATTTTGATTACAAGTATGGTTGAAGATGTAAAAGGGAGAGGAGGAAGCGGTTATATTGTTGGAAAAGACAAACAGGTTTTGGAAAGCAGGTATAATACTGATATTGCTAATAATGACAGGGTGTAGCGATGAAACGCCGGAGGTATCCGATATTGAGATAACGCAGCAAGACAGAGAAGTATATTCCTCCGATGAAAATACTTCTGTCGATGTACAACACATAGAGAAACTTCTCAGTGATATTTATGATGAAGCAGTAGATACAAACACATTGGGAAGTCTGGATATTATGCGGCGCATGGTTGCCAGACTCGGTGAAAATGGTTATGCGGCCGTTGACAGCGGGAATCAGATTGACATGGTGCAGGCAGAGCAGGCGTTTGATTTTTGTAAAGCAGTAGATGGAAAAGAGATTGATGAATTGACCATTATAGTGGTTATGGAGATGGGGATTCGCAAATTTGATCTGAAAACAGAGGGCGGCAGTGTAAATATTGTCAGAGAATATTATCAATATGACCAGAGTGGCAGTTTGCAGAATAGAAGTACAGTAAGCTACCCGGCGGACTTCTGGCAGTATACGGAGGAAGGATATTTAATCTTTGAGGGGAGTTACTTTTCAGATGAAAGTTATATATTGACATTAAGCGATACGCCAGAACATACGATGCTTCGGATTTTGCCTTTGGATGAAAAGTGCAGGGAATATAACCGAAAGTATATCCTGCCAGTTGGTTATAAACAAAACAACCTGTTTCTCTGTAATTGGAGCGAGGATGATTTTGGGGATTTGGACTTTTACGATTTATTTGACAGGTTCTATCCAATGATATACAGTCAGCCAGTGCCTTATATGCCAGATGAGAATTTAGGAGTTGGAGCTGTTTATCAGGTACCGGAAGAACTATTTGAAGATGTGATCGGGGCATATTTCAATATGGATCGTGAAACGCTCCGTTCCAAAACAACATATCTTTCGGAACTTGCCGCCTATGAATATAGACCACGAGGATTTTACGAGGCAGAATATCCGGATATTGCATATCCGGAAGTAGTGAGTTATACAGAGAACGAGGATGGGACAGTTACGCTTCATATCAATGCGGTATATCCCAATGGAAATATGTCTAAGGAGTTTTCACACATAACCGTAATCCGTCCATTAAGTGAGGACAGTTTTCAGTATGTATCGAATGAGATAACCTTATCAGAAGGAGACTATGATATTTGGTGGCATTCAAATCGGTTGACGGAGGAAGAAAGGGTAAATCTTTACCCGAAAGAGGGTTATGGAGGAACTTAAATAGTGGAAGATGTAAAATGGCTTTTAAAAAGGCATGGTTCTCTTATTGCGCTAATGGCAGTCATTGTTATAACAGGCAGTATTGCTTTTGGGAAAAGGGATACGAAAAGAAACACATAGGAAGTGTGGGAACCATTGATCAAAACAGAAAGACGAAGGGGCGAGGTAGTAAAGAATGGGCGGATAGTATATTGCTATCTGCCCAGCATTTTTATCTACGAGAGCGGGTGTGAAAGCGTAAGTCTGTTGCAGGTGGTATAAGGTGCTTTTGAGATGATATACGATTAAATCAGTAAAAATTTATGGATAAAGGATAAATGAAAATTGTCTTTTCAGATTTTGCGTGATATAGTAAAAATCGGTGGATGTACTTTTAAAGTAAGAGCAATGAATTTTATCAATAGATATGCAGGTGTTTGTATGAACGAGAAAATTTTGATAGTGGACGATGAAAAAGAAATAGCAGATTTAATTGAGGTCTACCTCAAAAATGATGGTTATACTGTATATAAATTCTATAATGGGATGGATGCCCTGAAGTGCATTCATGAAACAGAGCTGGATTTGGCGATTATAGATGTAATGCTGCCCGATATAGACGGTTTCCAGATTTGCCGGAAGATCAGGGAACAGTTTTACTATCCGATCATAATACTTACGGCAAAAATAGAGGATAGGGATAAGATTATGGGACTGACAATCGGTGCTGACGATTATATAACAAAACCGTTTAATCCATTAGAGGTAGCAGCAAGAGTGAAAACGCAGTTGAGACGGTATGTACGTTATAATAATCTTGCGGGAAGAAAAATGGAGGAGATAGAGGAGTATGATATTAGGGGATTGTTGATTAACAAACATACCCATAAATGTTTTTTGTATGGAAAAGAGTTACAATTAACACCGATAGAGTTTTCGATTCTCTGGTATCTATGTAAGAATCAAGGAAAAGTAGTTCCATCAGAAGAATTATTTGAGGCAGTATGGGGTGAAAAATATTTGAATAGCAATAATACAGTAATGGCGCATATAGGTCGTTTGCGGGAAAAGATGAACGATTCAGCAAAAAAGGCAAAATTTATAGTAAATATATGGGGAGTTGGGTACACCATTGAAAAATAAAAGCAATATTTTAAATAAGGAATTTCAAACATTTTATACTAAAGTCTTTATACGTTTGACAGTCATGTTTTTTATGGCAGTTTTGCTGATTTATTTTCTGCGCTTTACAGTTTTACGAGGTCACTTTGCTGATTTCATAATTGATATTTTACAAAATGCTTTTCTGATGGAGTATGATGCTGCATATAGTTTATATACTCAGGTATTTCGTAATCATATGGATATGATAATGATAATAGCGTTAGTCATAGCATTTCTTATTATATTCCGCATCTTTCTGAGGTGGTTTACAAAGTATTTTGAAGAAATTGGAAAGGGAATGGACAGCTTGATAGAAGATGGTGCGACAGAGGTATCTTTATCGCCTGAACTTTTGCCAATGGAGAGACAGTTAAACACAATAAAGCATATCATTGAAAAACAAAGAAGAGATATGTCTGCGGCAGAACAGCGAAAAAATGATTTGATCATGTATCTTGCCCATGACCTGAAAACACCTCTTGCATCTGTTATAGGCTATCTGAGTTTATTGCGTGATGAAGAAAAAATATCGGATGAGCTGAGGAAAAAGTATCTTTCTGTTTCATTGGATAAAGCAGAGCGGTTGGAAGATTTAATCAATGAATTTTTTGAAATATCGAAATATAATTTGACGACAATAACACTTCAATATAGTAAAATAAATTTAAGGCGTTTGCTTGAAATGCTTTTATATGAATTCCAGCCAATGCTGAATGAAAAGAATTTGAAGTGTAATCTTCATGTTCCAGAGGGAATTATAATGAGATGCGATGCAAACAGGATGCAGCGTGTATTTGATAATCTGTTAAGAAATGCCGTTATTTACAGTTTTAATGGTACGGATATTAACATTACAGTTACCAGACTGGAAGAAAATGTAATGATCAGTTTCACGAATCATGGAGATACCATTCCGGTGGAAAAACTGGAACGGATATTTGAACAGTTTTACAGGCTTGATGCTTCACGAAGTACGAGCAATGGAGGGGCAGGTCTGGGACTGGCTATTGCAAAACAGATTGTTGAGCTTCATCATGGTACTATTCAGGCAAGAAGTCAGGATGAAGTAATTGAATTTGAAGTCGTACTGCCGGTTTCGTAAGTAAATTGTAAGAAAGTTTATAGTAAATCAGTTGAATATTGTGTGTGTAAACAAACAAACTACACTCTTGTTTTTGATACAGTAACAGTACCAAAACAAGGGTGTTTTGTTTGTGTCACAGACAAAAATAAACCCCCTGCTATGCAGGGGGAGGGCAGATCTTT
>ERZ779637.265-NODE-265-length-38531-cov-8.418729_pt1 | contig 38531 bp, 29 predicted proteins | sample MGYA00514196_ERZ779637 | MGnify/ENA primary metagenome ERZ779637 (study PRJEB29562, sample SAMEA4376700) | mouse gut metagenome | isolation source: Cecum | study: EMG produced TPA metagenomics assembly of the A DSS colitis mouse model was used to assess the...
GGTAATAAGATGGACTTAAAAGGGTTACCAACCCATTTGCGGACTAACACCAAAACCAATATAGACAAGAAAGAGATTAAGATCACTGGCGGATATCCACTTCCAATCCCTTTCAAATGTGAGAAAGCTTTCCTCCTGCTTATTAGACAAAATCCAATAACGGCCAAAGTTATCCGAAAAATCCGTTTCCCTGTACTGCTGCCATATATTACCATATATCCTTGCCAGTAGACTGCCTTCATCAAATACTCTACCTTTATAACTCCTCTCACAATCTTCTCCCCAAGCTTCGGCAGTTTCTCTGTGATTTCCAAATCCTCACCAGTCAATTCCAGTGGTCCTTTAACAGCTTCTGCGGTTTCGGATGTATCTTCCTGTACTTTATTGACATTCGTGCTTATCACATTGATTCCCCAGCCTAATGATGCCTCAAACGGGATTCCGGATACAAATGCCCCCGCCATAGGCATTACTGCAACCATACATCCACACACCACAGCGATCATTAACGGATATAAATATTGAGGACGGATAATTTTTCTGATATTAAATAGTGCAAATGAAGCGCACATAATAAATGCCATCTCAGTCGTATAAAAATGTGTGGCAATAGAAGCAGCTAACGACATTGTAAATAACAGCAAATTCTCATCCCAGTATAGTTTAAATATCTTCCCTTTGCATGAGATATGTCCGGCATTTTTTAAATATCGCACCAGGTATGAAGCACATAAAAATTGTGTATGTAGGCCAAATTCCATAGGAAGCGTTGCCTGAAACCGAGAGAAAACATGGATAAATGCAAAATCCAAAGTCAGATATAAAGTCAATACGAAAATCGGAGAATATCGCCAAGAAAATACTTCCCTAAGCAAACAGTATGCCGAAAGAAAAAATAGCATTACGTGAATGCACTGCAAGAACTTCATCACACTGAAAATACGAATGCCAAATAGCGAATATAGACAATAGATAAAACTATGCATTGCCTCCGGATAAATTCCTTCCGAAAATACATTTCCCTCCACAAAACCATTTATCCATCTATGATGAAGATATACATCTGCTGTACAATAAGAATACACATGAAATGCATTCCAGGAAAAATATAGCATTCCAAAGGCAACAATGATCATAAGCAGAAGATACTCCCTTATACGGGGACGGACATCCTCCCTAACCTTCTGAAGCAGCAGTTTTCCCCAACACGCAGGGCAAATCCCGACCATCCTACCTATCCGCCAGACAGATATCAAAAATGCCCCATAAAACAGGCAGATAATCAGCTGACTGCTTAATATCTTCAGAAGCCCCAACCCAAGAACTACCGTATTCACAATAACAACCTGTACCGTAACGCAAAAACTAAAATGATATCTTTTCGTTTTCGTTCTCAAGTGTTTCCAGAACACAACGGTCGGCCAAATAAACATCAGAAATATATAACTACCAAATACTTTCGCATATTCCAATATCAGACAAACGTCCATTCTTATGACATGCTCCTTCTCAAAGAAATACACCCTGTCTCATTAGACCTCAAACGTGTCTTTCCATGTTTTTAAATATGACCGCGTAATTAAATCATCGTCAAACTTCTCATAATACTCATCCGTTATTTCCGGATAAGCATCTAATGCTGTTGAAATTACAGCCAGGCTTTCATTAAAATTTTTTTCAGGATGAATAAGAAACCGCGCTAATTTGCCTGTCAAAATTTCTTTCGGTCCATATAGGCAGTCAACAGCTACAACTGGCGTTCCACAAATTAAAGCTTCTATCAAATTCATTGGTAATCCTTCCTGACGGGAACAGGAAAGCAAGAGCGCTGCATTCATAAGCCACTGTTCCGGATTCTTTTGAAATCCGGACAAAAAAACATGGCTCTCCAGATGATACTTCTCAATCCGTTCCCTTAAATCCTGTTCGAGAGGACCCTTGCCCAAATAAATCAGGTCATATCTATTACATAATTTTCCTTTATCATACAGTTCCAATGCCAATAATGGATTTTTTTCTTCTGCCAGACGACCCAGAACAAGAATATATGGCCTACCATGGGGAGACAATAACCCCGACTGCGATTTCAGCGCTGCAATAGCACATGGATTATAGATTGTCGTAATATTTTCAGGAAGAATACTGTATTCTTTCACCAATTCGGACGCTATCCCCTTTGAAACAGTCACTATTTTTTTCCTTTTTAAAAATAATTTCAGACTCGTCGCATAAATCCATGAACGACTTCCTTCCGCTTGATGGCAATTCATATGAATAACATATAGGCATCTTTTTCTGACTTTGCTTATCGAAGCCAGAAAGTGTGAAGGCTGAACATGCGCTGTGATCAGCACATATTTCTTACCAGAAATAAAGCGGTTCACTTTTGGAATTGCTTTCATAATTCTAAAGCAAGCCAACGGTTTATCCTCAATTCCAAGCGAAAAAGAATGAATGTAACCAGGGATATCATAATCCGGTCTTTTATTGTAAATCGTTATAAAATCACTATCTATGCCAAACTTATGAAGTTGCCTGGCCAAATTCAAACAGACTCTTTCTGCTCCTCCTCCTGAAAAGGAATTTATGAAAAACAACGCTCTCATCGGCATTTCTCTCCAGTCTCTATTCACTTATTTGCGGATATGTCTGATTGACATTCTTTGCCGCATACTATCAAAAACTGGCTGTAGCACAGCTACATCTTTTGTTATATCATAAAAACAAACAATAATGTAAAGCAAACGCGTCAATATTGGATATACAGAATCCTCTATTAGTCGTCCGTCCTTCATGGCCCGTTTATTTATAATATATTCCAAAGTGTCCATTGCCTTATATTTCAATTTTTTATCTAGTTTCAGACGCTGTATAAGATAAGCCTGGTACCCCTGCCGGTTCTCTTGTACGATCCTATAGCTGTTGCATGTATACCCATCCGGAAGATATTCACCAATATAAAGTGCCTCTCCTGTAATATACATATTTCCTTCCTGGTCCAAAAGATCGTATAAGTAAGCCTCTCTTATAAATTTTTCACCCTCAAACTTTGGAAATTTATACTTTTTAATGATATCTGTCTGATATATGAGCATTGCATCGCCTCTCAGACCATATTTCCTATAGGCATCATATAATGTACAATATTGCACGTTGCTTTCCCAATAAGTAATTGGATTGTAATCCACATCCATTCTGGCACATATTATACCAATTTTATCAGGATACTTGCACCACATTGCCAAAATTCTTTCAATCGCATTGAAAACCAATGTATCATCCGAATCCACGCAGGTAAATAACTGTAATCTAGCCAGTTCCACTCCACGATTATGTGCCTGTGCCTTCCCGCTGTTTTCCTGGCTGTAGTAACGAATTCTGATCTTATGTTCCTCAATCCAATGTTTCACAAGACTTTCTGTATCATCAGTCGATCCATCATCTACGATCAGCCATTCAAATTCTTGACTTGTCTGCCCACAGAGCGACTGATATAATGCCGGTAAACGGTATGCTCTATTGTATGTAGGGGTGAAAACGGTAACACCTTCTTCCATATAAATTCCTCATTTCCATATTGCTTTATTCATGTGGATGATATAAGAATTTCATAATTCAATTTCAAACCTTTATTCGGCCCTTCCGCAGTTCATACCAAAGTATCAGCAAACTACAATAAATCCAGTAACTTACTCCGTCTAAGCCAGGATATAAAATTTTACGATCTTTTCTTTTCAGTTTTCTTACCAGATACCAATAGTACTTAGTATAAACCTTCCGCCTATAATTAACCGCATATTCGTCTTTGAAGGTAGTCATACTTCCATCATGCTCTACCACACAGTAAATAACCCTGTCACAGACCTCTATATTTCCAGCATAATAACCTAGCTTTGCCGCAAACATCACATCTTCTGAATAGCGTAATTCATCAAACCATATATTGTTCGCCCGCACAATGTATCTTTTGATCAATCTTGACACCGGCGCTATATACTTATATCGTAAAAGAATTTCCTGTTCATGTATCGGATGCGCCAAATATGAATTTACTAACTCCGCATGGTATTCGTGTCTCCTTGAAGCCTCTCCATTCAAAGTCTGACTCGTCATCGGGAAAAAAATAATATCCGCATCGCTATCCACGACTTCTTTCACTGCTTTTTCCCATTCTGGCAGAAACCAGTCATCCGAATCAGCAAATAACAGATACTTCCCTCTCGCATGCTTTATTCCAATGTTTCTCGCTGCACCCGGACCTTTTTCCCCGGAAGCAGCTTCATAGAATGTAACATTTCTCTTCTCGAATTTTTGCCGACATTGAAAGAATGCATCCAAATATTTTGTTGAATGATCGTCAATCACCAGTACCTCTATATCAGAGGTATCCGGTATAGTATCCAATAATTTAGACAGTAAATCAGGCTCATTATAATGGGGTACAATGATCGAAATATTTATTTCAGCCAACGCTATACTCCTTTTATCGTTTATCCTATTTTACTATATTAATATTTCATTTCCAGTCTTCAAAAAACCATTTCGTAATTCATACCACACGACAGACAATACATTATATATCCAACTGCAATCACTCCATCGCCCATACCCAAGAAATCCAAGTTCCTCACGGGTAAGCCTTTTCCTCAGAAAATAATAATATTTGTTATAAATCTTATACCGGAAAACCGTCACATTTCTGTCTTTAATTTCTGTTATACTTCCTTCATGTTCCAATATACAATAAATTTCCCTGGAATAAACCTGTACTTTACCGGCATGATATCCCACTTTACCGGAAAACATTACATCTTCAGCATATTGTATCTCATCAAACCAAATCCGATTTTCTTCTAACATGCGTCGCCTGATCAATCTTGAACACGGTGATATATATCTGTATCGCAAACGGATTTCCTGCTCACGCATTGGACAAGTCAAGTACGAGTTTACCAGTTCCGCATAAGATTCATGCCTTCGTGAAACATTTCCGGACAGTGTCTGGCTCGTCATCGGAAAAAAAACAATATCTGCGGCGCTCTCCACGGCTTCTTCCATTGCTGTTTCCCATCCTGGCAAAAACCAGTCATCCGAATCAGCGAATAACAGATATTCTCCTTTTGCATATTTTATTCCTACGTTTCTCGCTACACCCGGCCCCTTTTTCCCGGGAGCACTCTCATAAAACGTAATATTTCTGTCGCTATATTTTTGTCTGCATTTCTGTAGATCATCCAACTCCTTCGTAGAATGATCATCAACAACCAAGACTTCAATGTTAGAACAATTCGGTATTGTATCAAGTAATCTTGACAAAAAATTAGGCCGATTATAATGCGGGATAATGACTGAAATAAGTATTCTATCCATATATCTCCCCTGTAAGTCACTCACTGTCTAAATATTTAAATACTGTTTTCATTCCTTCCATTCTTATACAAAGTAGCAGCAAATTGTAAAAACACAAAATTATTTGTTACGCAAATTATTTATCCACCAGCTTGACCATAATTGAAAACGGCAATATCCTATATAACATCATAAATATCCTCCTATTTCTTGCTGAAGTGGTGGATTCCAATAATCGCGGCTGCAATATATCTTTCTCCTCACATTTAAACCAAAGCATTTCGGTTTTCATCTCATTCCATATCATTTTTGCCTGCTCGGAATGCACAATCACCAACGAGGTCCCCATCCCATCATCCATTTCCGGCTTAATTCTCTCTAATCCCCAGAAATCACCAATCGTAAAATCACTGCTTCTATTCACTGTACAAAACTTACAACTATAGCAAGATGGACGTAAACTATAATTTTCAAAATACATCCTGCAATAAACATCCTTATAAATAGGATCTACATATTCTCTTCCGTCAATTCTATAAGATATCGAATGACCATTATCTGCATTGCGTTTATCTCTAAAAGAAAAATCTGTCATTTTTCCACTATGTTTCTTCTCGAGATATTTTACATATTCTCTCCACATTCCCGGAGACGGAACACCATAGCATACAAGATCAACAATAATAAGTCTTTCATACTCTCTGTTCAAAAAAATTCTCAATGCCTGTGCCTGACAGGGTGTTCCGCAGAATAAGACCCACCTATTTTCTTTTAACTTTTTCTTTATACTACTATATATCCCCCTTATATCACTTTGTACATACTTGGTTCTCTTAATCTTCTCCAACTGATCACAATCTTCTGCTCCCTGATGAAGCACCTTCATATTCCCATCATAACCGGCACCATATACAACCCCCTGACGCTTGATCACATATTGAGCCAGTACAGAAAAAACACCTCCTGATGAACTGAAATACCTGATTCTATCTTCTATCGCTCGTGCTCCGAAATACAAATTATCATATCCATTATTCCTTCCATCTTTTAACGGACATACCATTCTGCATTTCCCACACTCTATACACACCGCTTTATTGGTCTCTGGATAGTAGAACCCTTCCCCATCCTGAACCATATCAATTGCACCTTTCGGACAGATTTCTGCACAAGCACCACATCCACAACACATTTCTTTTTTCTGATATGCTTTCATATACAGTCACTAAATCATTCTCCTTCCACACAGATTATCCTCTCAACCCTTTAATCCAGTCATCAAATACTGATCTGCTATCTTCACGTTCTCTTCTATACATTCCTGTACTCTATCCCAATTCACTGTTCGATCCTGCACCTGAATCTTAGACTCCCGCTTTATGTCTTCTTGATATAATCGATCCTCCAGCCCACACAATTCCAAAATATTACTAATTCTTGCTCCCACACTGCTGTGTTGAAATGCCACGAAGTCTTTCTGAAAAATAATACTGAATGCCACCCCATGAAAAGAATTCGTTACTACATAATCTGCCTTATGAATATATCCTATATATTCCGCCGGTCCCGCAATATGATCCGTACAGACATTTTCACCGTTAAAATCCGAAGCATCCTTTAACTTTAAAATCAACAATCCTTCTTTTTCCGCCAAATCGTTTACATACTTTATCAGCGCATCATTTTTCTCCATCATATATACAAAAATATATCCCCTTTTATCCGGCAATCTTTCTATCTTCTCCCACTCTTCCTTTCGCAATAGAAAAACAGGATCCGGAACTGCATATATATCCTGCCCACAAAATTGTCTTATATAGGGAATCGCCACATTTTCTCTCACCGAAATCTCATCTACAGCCTTTAACAACTCCGAAAATTCTCCATCATATTTTGGTGCTAATGATGCACCACCCAAACTTGCCGCATAGGCAATCACTTTCTTCTTTTCCACGCTTATAAAATCACCGAAGTACTCTTTCCGTAATCCCAATGTAATCTCAGGATTCCAAATCTGATCACTCCCCACAATATAACTATGATAAGAAAGTTTCCTGAGCTGACCCGCAAATAGCAACCTTCTCTGTCCTTTTCTTATCAGATACTTTCTACGGAACCGTCTCATATTACGTCTACTTTCAAAAAAACTCACTCCCAATCTCAGATTTCGTCTCCATCCGTTCCATCCATGCCGTATAATCCTCTTCGGTCCTCCTATTGGAACATAAGGAATCCACCAATGCCTGCCTGTCATAAAAGGCGGTTCATACGGAACAATATCTGCTTCTATACCTTTCCCACACAAATATGTTTTTAAACCATACGCCTGAAGCATCGCCCCGAAATTATCCGCACAATGAAATGTCAAGATTCCCACATCGCACATAATCTTTCCTCCTGGCATCAGTATCCGTAAATCATCAAGATCATCACATATTATTTATAAACTGCACATAATCAAAATCATCCAGATAGCGCCTCTTTAATCTCTGATTCTTATACCTTGTTATTGTCCCTAATTCCTCCTTATCTTCAAACCCCTTTATATAGCATGCGGATGAAAATTCAGGATACTCAACATGGGTAAAGATCACTTTATTTTCATATGGCAGCTTATCAAATTCTCTGATTGTTTCATAGGTGCATCCATCTTTTTCCGATCCGATAATTAGAAGCTTATCCCAATTAATTCTTCTTTTTCGCTCTTCCCATTTACGCGCACCCTCTTCAAAACTGGAATAATGGATAAAATTTATCCTGATATCTCCCAAAATACCTACTGGACATCCGTTTTCCACTTGTGCATCTATCATCTGCTGTTCCATATACCATTTCAGATTTCTTACCATCTTAACAAAATCATTCATCTCTATACTTAAATTTACTGTAGGTGTCAGATATCGTAAGCCCATATCATAATACATGAACATCCCACTACAGTTCGATGCAATGACCGTAAAATTTTCATTCTTTAATCGAAGGCGTTTTCGCTTCTTATATTTTTTCCATTCCCACTCTCTCAAAGAGTTATATGCCTTCGCGCACATATTATCCAACATTGCAGCACCCCGTCAGCGCTTCCTGATACTTTCATTCCCAGATTACCTACTTATATTCTTCCTGTTCTCTACTCCATCCCCAATTCATATGCCGGGTTCCCCATATCCTGTCTGAAATAGTAACACACAAATGCATCATCCTCATAAAATACATTCAGTACAGAAGGATGTTTCCTGGCAAACTGCTGACACCAGTCATACGCTTTTGATTCCAGTACGGAGCGATTAGGAAGTTTCAAATACATCAGCCATGCATTTTCATAAGCAGGAAGTTCTCCGGCAGCTTCTTCTTCCGAAACCTGCCCTGCTACGATCTCCGGATTCTGACTTGCAGCACTGTCCGGATACCTATGAGAATATACATCCCAGAAAGGTTTCAGATACTTCTCCTCTCCCATCCACCATGGCCCCTGAAAGAAATGTGACTGTGCATAAAGAAGCGGTTTCTTTTCCACATAGATAAACACATATTCTGACGGAATACTATATCCCTCACTATTTACGTTCTCCACAAAACTAAGCAGCTCTTCATGCCAACCATATTGAACTACCGGATACAGTTCATCCGTAGGCGACACGATCGTATAGCTGTATTTTGGAAACGTATTTATGATCTCTTCTGTCACCATTGCCGCTGCATTATAACGTGATAATTCATAGAACAGCAGGCCACGGAAATTACCTGTCGCGATCATTCCCCCGTAGATTCCCACGATCAACAATAACGAAGCTCCTTTTAGAACAAGCTCCTTACCAAAATGCAGCATGCCTGAGAACAGCACATCAATCGGCATCATCACCACCCCAAGCATCATCATATGCCCCGGTGCAAAGAATCGTCCCTCCGGCAACAGATCCGGCAGCCCGATCATTGGCGCCGCATAGATCAATATATATAAAACCGAACCCAGTATCACAGGCGGATATCCTATAGCAGTCTCGCGAAACCGGATAAATTTCTCCTTTCGCCTGGTCAGCCAGCAGAAAGCCACTGCCACCGCGGTTAAGACCAGCATCCAGCCACCCCTGCTCTTTCCGTATAATGCACTATAACCTTTATCAAAAATCTCTGCCACACCACGAAGTAGTGTAGCTGTAATACTGATCTCATTGCGCTGCAGCTCCTGAACAGCTTCTTCTCCACTTCCGTCCTCAACAGCATTCTCTGCATCGCCGACATTGCCACGCTCTATAGTATCTGCATCCTTATCATTTCCGCTCTGATTCCGTATTGCCCGGCTCTCCGCACCACCCATAGCACTGACCGCCCAATCTATGGATGCATTAAAGGGTATTCCCTGTGCCAGCGCTCCCGCCATAGGCGTCACAGCGATCAGACCGGCACAAAGAATGGAAGACACTAGCGGAAGAAGATATTTGTCTTTAAATATCTTCTTCACCTCAAAGACAGCAAAGGCTGTACAGACAACCGCCGCCATCAACAACGTATGGAAATGCACCATGGCTGCAACGGCACATGACATCATAAACAGAAACAAATTCTCATCTCGAAAATAGTTGCGAATACCTCTTTTCTTTTCTACAGTGTCACTGGTTCGCCCGCATTTCAGATACTCCGTCAGATAAAGTGCACACAGACACACCGAAGGCAGGGCAAATTCTTGTGGTAAGGTAATCTGCAAACGGAACATACTCTGGATAAGATCCGCATTGTTAAGATCCAATGTCAAAAACAGCATCAGTACAAAAAGCGGTGTATATCGCCAGCTAAATACCTTTCTAAGCAAAAGATAAGCCGAGATCAGAAAGACCGCCACATGAATTCCCTGCAAAAACAAAAGTATACTGTACACTTTGATGCCAAGCACTGTATGCATACAGTAAATGAAGCAGTGCATCGCTTCCGGATAAACCCCTTCCGGAAACACATTTCCCTGGACCAATGCATATATCCAGCCGTGATGGGTATACAAGTCACCATATCCATAGGAATATACCTGAAATGCGCCATAGTTAAAGTACAGCATCCCAAATATGATCACGATTGCCAGAATCCCATATCTCCAAAACATTGAACTGCTAACACGACCAAGATTCCAGATACCCTGTTTCATCTGTACCCTTATTTTTGTCCAGTTACATGTTTTTATCTTTTTAAGATAATCAATACTGAGGTATCCGGCTGCTCTCTTCACATACTTAAAGCATACGATAAAGAACAGTAATACCAAAACTAGTTCTCTGTACTTTCCTTTTAGAGTCCTTACGTCAGGAAACTTTGCTTCCATCATGCTCTTGTATTTTCCGTCAAGATACGCTGCCGTATTTTTCACAAGAGCCAGCACAAAAGAGCCATAGAATAACAGACATACGATCCACTGGCTCAGCACATGGAACAGTCCCAGCACCATCACTACCGTATTCATGATCACGATCGGTACCGTGACGCAGAAACCGAAACGCCAGGTCTTCGACTTCCCTTTCAAATGACTATGAAAGACCACAGACGGCCAGAGAAACATCAGAAACAGATACCCGCAAAAGACCTTTCCGTATTCCAATATCCAATATCCCATATTCATGTCCATACCGTCTCTCCCCTATCCCATTCACTCATACAACTCAATCGTCCCGATCTCATACCCATACTCCCCAATATCCTGTTCATTCGCCAGCAGGATCCTTGCACCGGTGCAGGGGTCAGTGAGCACAAAATATACTTCATACTTCACATGCAGCAATTCTTCCAACGGAATATCCGCTCTTAGTGTCAGCGTTTTATCCTTCTCATTCCCACCGGATAATCTACGCAGATCACCGCTCATTTCATAAGTCAGATGCCCACCCTGATCCTTATCATAGAAGATCAACTCTGCTTTCGGATTAGAATATAGTGGTGCAAATCCGACATTGCCCACTCCCACTCTCACTTCTATATGATCCATGAAGGTATTATGATGAAATTCTGCTTTCCTGATCAACAGCCGATAGCCTAAATGACGTTCTATATAGGCGTACCCATCTATCCCTTTAAAACAGCCCTTTTCCCTGACTTTTACATCTTTCCATTTCTCTAAAACTGCCTGATCATGTCTTTCATTTAAATAGGTGACATGCATCGCCGCCAGATCCTTGACTGCATTCTCGAAATCATTGTAAGAATTGTTGTCAATGACCTCTCCGCCATTGGGTACAAATCGGCACAGTTCCTCCTGAAAATCCAGTTCCTTCGCTCTTTCTGTAATGACTTTCCCCTGAACCTCATATGCTCTGTAAGTGCCGTAATCACTCTCGTTCCCCAACATACCGTCATTGTAAAGACTGATTCTTGCTGCCAATAGATGATCCGCAAGCGCCTCTTTTGACGCTTCCTGCAATCCGGTGATCCTGCGCCATTGTTCCGGTGTCCTGACTGCCAAATAAATCGATGGCTCCAATATGCTGTCCAGTTTCTCTGTCAGTCGAAACAGATCGTCGTCTCCGAAATATTTCGTGCCGTTCATCTCTCCCCAATTACCGATAAACAATCCCTGTACTATGAAGATCTGTCCGCTTGCCTCCCGCAGTACGTCCTCTACTTGCTCCATATGCCTCAGGATGATATCAATCGTTTCCGGTTCATACTTCTCATTCTCTCCGTCCCAATCATACATAAATCGTACGATCAGCTGCTTATCAAGATCCCCGAGAGCCTGAAACAGAGCCTCCATATTACCCATCCCCGCCTCGCTGATCTCACCCTCCCGATATTTCTGCAGATTGATCTCCACCAGGGACAGAGTCGTATTCTCATCTCCTTTGTACATTTCCTGCACAAGCTGCCAGTAATTCACTTTTTCATCCGTTATCTCATAACGATAAAGATTGTAGAAGCCTCGTCCGGGATTTCTGAGTTCTCTGGCTGACTCCCGAAATCTGTAATTTTCCATCCTGATATTTCCTTGATAATTATTTATGATCACAATGCACAGAGGCAGTACCACGATCAGGGACACAAACAATGCCCTGAAAAATATTATCCTGTCTTTCCGATTCATATTGTCTATACCATATCACGGCTGTCCGGTCGCAACACCTTAATTCTAAACACAACCGACAGCACACAAAGGATCATACGCATCATGTAACCTACCGGTTCCAATCCCGAATGCATACTCTTTCCATCCGTCCTCGCATGCATCACTGCCGGCATCTCATCTACCTGAAATCCAAGCAACAGCATCTGCATCACCATATTGGCGTCCGGATACTGAAAGTCGAAGTTGTTATATTTCGAGTAATACATAAACGCTTTTCTGTTCAATCCTTGTAGTCCCGTAGTCGGATCCGCGATCCGTCTACCTGTCGCCGCACGGATCATAGAGCGAAAAAGACTGAATGCAAATCTCTTCCACATTGAGACCCGGAACTTTGAGCTTCCCTCCATGAATCTGGAAGCCAACACAATATCCGGTGTTTTCCCGTCCGAGTCTTTCGCCTGCAGCCTCTTATAGAGCAAGGGAACGTTACAGGGATCATGCTGTCCATCCCCATCCATCTGAATCACATATCGGTAATGATTCCGAACCGCGTACTTATACCCCAGCTGCAACGCACTTCCATAACCTAGCCCATACACGTTAGTGATCTGCATGCATGGATAGCAGTCTATGATCTGACTGGAAGCATCCGTAGACGCATCATTAATACATAAAACATCTGCAATCTTCCGAATCTGCGGCTGAGATAACAGTTCCAGTACTTTAGAAATATTCTTTTCTTCGTTCCTGACCGGCAGGATGATCAGCAAATCTTTCCGCTCCCCCTGCCCTCCCCCGCTCTTTTCCTGAAGCAGCATGGACAGATTGATCGCCAGTTCCTGATTTCTCATCATAAGACGGGAAATAAGCAGGCTGAATTGATACCCGACAAACAAGCCTGCTGCCCCAATCCCGAGCAGCACCATCTCACCACTCTCAAGGAACTCTCTATTCCATCCGGACAACCGGAAACTTATCGCTGTTATGATCAATGCCAATCCTATGATCTGCCAGATAACAGCAAAATCTGCGGTCATTTTTTTGACAGAGAGAAACCAGAAGCTGCACAGCATGACCGCAATGCCGGCAGCAATCATCGCAATTACTACAATGCTGCCTGCTTCCATTCTTACCCCCATTCCGAAGTCCTTTTACCTCATTTCCACACTGCTTTTATCCAAACTTCGTCCAGATTCTGATTGCATATTTTACCGCCCAATCCTATGCCGTTTCATGTTTCTTTTTCTTCTTCTGTATTCCGTCGGAGCTTCTATAGACTACACTGGAGGGCATCTTTCCCCTGCCACGCTTCAACAGCAGCCATTTACAGAATGTAGTCCTCTCCAGGTTCCTCTCTACACGGCGCAGTCTCGCATAGGCAACCGTCCATCCGGCAAAGGCTCCCAAAAGCACACCAAGTCCATACCAGATCTCTGACAGATGAGTTGCATAAATGCTCCCCAGAAAAGTAACGAGGCAGAAGCTAAACGTTGTCAAGACGGCTCCTGCAAGATCGTTATAATAATACAGGAACAGAATTGCCGCATACATCAGGAACAACACAAAATATCCTGCTGCCATGCAGGGATAGATCCGCATGACCATGCCACCAAACCCATATTGGGGCAAGAGTACGACGCACAGTAAATACACTACCACTGAGATGATAAACTGTATCCGCACAAGACTCATCAGTTCGTTGGATATCGTTCTGAACATCCGTCTCTTCGCGTTGTCGATATCTGCCCTCTTACCTCCGATCACAGCCTCGGAATAGGCTCTGTATTTGTCATGGAAAAACATCTCAATCCGCGCTATGAAAATGACTGTCGCCGAAATATTAGTAAACATAGCGATACAGGTTGCCATATCATAAGGTTGGTTACACACAAAACTTTTAACGACCACGATCCTCATGTCCGTCGTCCAGAATACAAAATTATGGATATAAAGCCCTAATATATACAGGAAATTGGCGGCCACAAGCTGCCACCATTTCCCAAAATATTTGAGCACAGGCAGATAACGGCTGCTATTCTTAACAAAATATCGCTTAATCGTGGCGAATTCCATAGCCGCAATCAAGAAAAATCCTACCATAAGCGAAAATAAGATGCTGATCGTGACCTCCCAGCGGAACAGAAATCTTAAAACCAAAGAAACTAGGAAGGTCACCACCATCCCCAGCAGGAAGTAAAACGAAATCTTCTGATAATCTTTACAGATGGAAAGATACAGCATGGAATAGAAAACAAGCACCAGTGAAATATAGCCACAAAATCCCGTGAACACATAGAATACACTCACCTCTCCCACAAAATGCTCCCACAAGCAGAAGGGAATACCCAGAAGGCAACTGAATACGATATTAAACGCCAGCCCCAGGTAATAACAGGGAAGAATATCCTGATAGCGTTCCTCGAAAATGGCATCCTGCATATATTTGGACAATACTGCATTAAACGGTGCCGCTGTCAGTAATGCAAAGATAAAGATATACAGTACTGTACAGAAAAACACCTCTCTGTCCAAATATGCCGATTTGTTTAGTCCGAGCACACGTCCCATGAGGATGATATTTGCTATGACCAGCACCATCGGTGCCACCGTCGCAATGGTACTGTAAGTAAATCCGACCAGATTCGCAAAGACGGACTTTTTCTCAAAGATACGGTTTAATCTAACACCAATACCTGCCATTCTCTCACACCTCTCCTACATAATCTTCCGGCTGCTGCTCTGCAGGCTCTATTATCTCTTCCAGCCAGGGCTGCTGCATGCTTATCGCAAAATCCTTATATACCTCACCGTATGCATGAAGCATGGTCTCCATCCGATAGGTAGCTGTCACTCTATGATAGCCGTTCTCCCCCATCTGCATACGTCTTCGCTTATCCCGTGCCAGGGTAAGAATTGCCTGCGTTATCTCTCCTACATTCATGATATGTGTGATGATTCCTGCTTCTCCGAATCTGTCTCCTTCATTTCCGAGGATCAATCCGCTACAGTCCCCCACATCCGTAGCGATCACCGGTTTATGTGCCGCAAAGCTTTCCAGGATCGTCAATGGCTGTCCTTCACTGATACTGGTAAGGATCATCATATCCATTTTTCCATAATATTCGCGCACATCCACTTTGCCGGTAAATATAACATCAGATATTTCCATAACACCTACCATGTCAAAGCACTCTTGTGCATAACCATCGTCGTTATCCCATGGTCCCATGATCCAAAGCTTAAGCCTAGATTCTTGCTCCTTAGCAAAGCCGAATGCTTGGATCAGTGTCTTAACATCTTTGATCGGCGTCACGCGAAACACCGCGCCGACATAGATTTCTTCCTCCTCAGCCTCCGTCTTCCCCAGAAGCCCTTGAAACCGCTCAACTTGAATTCCGTTAGGTATCACCATGGTCTTCTCCTGCGGACACTCCAGATCGACCTGCAATTCTCTGGCACGTCCATAGAGGCTGGTCACCAGTTCTGCTCTGTCGTAAGCCATCTTTGACATTTTGTGAAACTGTTCGATCCAGATATTCTTATAGATTCCCTGCACCCATTTGGATCTGATCAGCTCCTCTTCCCGTTCTCTTGTATAGATACCATGTTCCGATACCATCAATCGTCCGCCATGGATATATTTCCCCATACATCCCAGTACACCTGCATAACCGGTACACAGGCAGTGATAGACATCTGCTTTCGGAATCTTCATCTGCAACGTCCGGAACAACGGCAGATAAATGGAACGCATCGTCCATAAGAAATCCGTGAATACGATCTGGCTGTAATTCAGCATATAGAATTCTGTGACGGCGTTCAGGAAGTCTTCTCCCATCAACAGATCATTGAGTGACCTCTTCTTCTTCTGAAAATAGTCTATCAGCGCTTCCCACTCCACCTGTTTGCCAAGAAGCAGGCTTCGCAGTGCCTGATATTCTTTCTTATTCATCCGGCTTTTTCTTCTACGCCTGCACCAATCCAGATCATCAAGATACAGTTCATGTACTTCCACCACATTCTCGGGCAGCTCATACACAAATTTCCCCCGTAGTTCCCGATTCGCTACGATCGCCAGAATCACAAACTCCTGCTTGGGAAAGGAACGGATCAGGCTATGTGCCCAACTAGACATACCGCCTACTGTATATGGATAACATCCTTCTGCTACGATACAAATTCTCATTCTGATCCCCATTTCCGAGCGACTTGTCACAAAGAAACGGCGCGGATTTCAAATTCACACCTGTCAATCCGGCTATCTGTCTTCGCTCAGGAACAAATAGCCATACAATGAGATTCTCAGTCAAATCCCCGCCGCAAGAAGCGGGGTATTAGACCCTCGCGGCAGTCGCCAAATGCCTGCAAGCAGTCACTTGCCTCATTGCTCGCGGGAATAGGCTGACTTCATTGTAATCACTGCATTCTTCTGTTCGATCGTCAGCAGATAAACATCCTGCTCAAGACGCTGCCAGCTGCCGCCTTCCATATTGTCTATCGACTCATTGTCTGTTCTTAAGACAAACCACACCGGCCCTCTTGTATCGTTTACTTCCAGATAGATCATATTGAACTCTCGTCTCTGCGCATAGTCCAGCGCCAGAAAACTACGAATCCGCTCGTCGCACTGCGATACAGTTGTATTATCAAACCCATACTCTCCGATTCGATAGTCCTGTATATTCTGCCACAGCGTATTGGATGCATCTACCCAGTCAACACTGTCCTGTGCAGGATATGCGATACTACCCATATCTGCCATAATACTGGTATATCCCAAAGCCGTCTCCAGACATCTGATCCGGAAATCCTGCCGTACAGAATCATCAAACCCATCGATCAGGGCACTCTGTCTGGTAATATATTCCGATAGATATCCTATCACTTCCTTGTTATCATTCCCCTTCTCAACAACCGTCCGCACTGACATCAGAAGTTCTTCTGACAGCACCTCCCAGATTTCCTCTTCCGTCATATCATCCGCATAGAAGGAGGTGAACTGATAAGACGGCAGCGTTTCCTGCATGAATTCATGGTCTCTCGCAATCTTCTTCTCGATTGGCGTATCGGACATGCAAATACCGGACAGACCAGTCTCTGCCCGCTGTTCATTCAGAAGTTTCATATATCGTTCAAACTGCACTGCATCCGGATAATTGGAATCTTCATAGTCAAACTGGGGCGCCAGCATACAGGACAGAGAGACGCCGCTTTCCCTGCGTAGCGCTACAACATCCGGCCAGATGACATTCTGGAACATACTTTCCAGTGTCTGGCTGTAACGTTCCATCATAACTTCCTCGTTCTCATTGGCCACCCCAGGAAAATTTACATAGATCATGTTCTGTGCATTGACTACCGGATAAAGTTCATACGGTTTCATCTCGGCCGAGATCGCAGAAAGTATCCCCAAACCGGCTATATCAGCCATATAATTGCCGTTTATGGCAAATACGGGAGCAGTTTCCGAATCCTTCCTCCATAGAATAGCCGGCATCTCCTCATCCTTGATCGTCTCATTGCCGATCGTTTTTTTCTTCGGTATTCCATTCATATAAATCTTGGTATCATCAGAAGAAAGCACGTACCACGGAAGATTAAATTCCAACACTTCTTCCATGCCTTCATTTGAATAGACTGCTTCCCCTCCCAACAGAAATCCTTTGTGCAGATAGATGTCCTCCACAGCCATCTGTTCCGCCCGGATCATCTCGATTCCCAAAAGCGCCTGAAGCGACTTATTATCTTTCATCACGGAAACATCGGGAAGATCACATAGTACCAACGGAACACCTGCCGCTACATATTCTTCCAGAAGTTTACAGCTGTCCTCGGCCTTCCAGTCTACTGCATCCGAACTGATGGCAATCAACGTCGGCACAGCTGTTTCATCCTGTTCCTTCGCCGCTTCATATTCTTCCAAAGACGAATAGACAGCCATATTCCGCTTCGTGTAGGTGACCCACAAAGATACCGTCTCTTTGATGGCCTCTTCCTCTGCTCCGACATATACGACCAGCTCCCGGGAATCATTCACAAATCCATCTTCATCTCTGTCTCTTTCCAGATTGTAAGCATCACTGCTATTCGGAAGCTCTGACGTATCTACAACATAAGAATTCTCTTCATAATGATTCCAGCTTTCCAACGCAACATTTGAAAACTGGAACAGAAAAAATACGATAAACATTACGATCGTGATCGTAAAATAATTTCGACGTGATATCATTTCTTATAACCATGTCCTTTCTTCAGCCCGAACCAAAAATCGTCAGCCACAATGCTGTACTAGCTGAAGATTCTTATCAGCTCTAAAGTCTCATTGTCGATCACAACATCAGAATGCTTTAGCGCATCCAAGGTCCGGAAGAAAGCCTCTTTGTTCCGGACAATAAAATACAGCTTTAATTTACAGGTAAATGCCGAAAGTCTATCCGGATACTGTCCGGCCAGACGCTCACACCATTTCTCCGAATTCTCAAAATCACCAATATCCAAAAGTCTCAAACATACACTCTCATACTGCTTTTCTGTCATGCCAGAAGGATTCTTGGTATAAAATGACTCCGCCGCTTCCGTCATCATACGGACAAACCTTCGCTGCTCCAATTCCGTGAACACCTTTTGCCTCAAAACATTGTCCGTGTAATCGATCATCATGTCTTCATATTCGGTCTGGCCATCCTCTTCCTCTCTGATCCCGAGATACAGTTTCTGTGCCTCCATACGGAATTCACTCAATTCATGACTTAAGATTGATGCTGCATAATGCGATGATTCAGAATCTTTCGTCTCCAAAGCCATGGCGATCGCCGCCAGAGAATCTTGTATCTCGCCTTTCAACACATTTAGCATTGCCGTGCGCAGGCTCTTCTGGTCGTTGACTGCAATTGCCTCCTCTAAGGGGATTACATTACGTTCTCTCTCCTCATCCGCCTTCAATTGTGTTCTGACACGCTCCTTGCTGAAGACAACATCATCCAGTTCCACCTGAAATCTAAAGATTGTGAGATAAAACAAATGAACGACGAAGAAAAACAACGGCCCAACGATCGGACACAGCACCATAACGATAAAGCGCAGTAGATAGGTCCTTCTGTTATCATGCAGGCGCTCTGTTTCACCTTCCCTTTTCCGGTTGCGTATCGGAACCATGATCAATATACCGATCAACAGATAGAGAAATGCCACGATCGTATTCACGATCACCACGATGAGGAAAAGATACTCATCCCTCGTTAAGGTCATAATCCGGCCCCCTCTCTGAGAATGCATCCATAACCTGCGCTCTGAAAACGCCCGATCACGCCCTCTGCGTTCTTCTCATCCGTATTGGAAAGCAGAATATAGAATCTGCCGTCTTCCATCATACCCATGTAATCTGTCTGACGCATGTTCTTCCCCAACACTTCCGCCGCATGCCTGCGATCCTCCGCCACGATCTCAAGCAGCGCACACTCTGTCAGTCCATTTGCTTTCGCACCGAAGAATGCTCTCACCAACTGTCCAAACGCATCCGGCGACATGATATTTGTATGTTCCAGATAACGCTGGCTGGTGAGCGCATCCAGATAGCGGTTCGCATGTACTACGGCATTCTGGATCAAAGAGCCAACGATCGTCAGACGATTTGCCTCAGACAGTGTCATACGCTGCCACGGAATTCCCCAGATCATCAGAATCAATTCCATTCTATCTTCCGTATAGACGGCGCTCGCCAACAGAGGCAGTTTCTCATCCATCTTCTTATTGATAAATACGCGACGTTCCTTCAGATCCGTATACAGATCTTCCATATCCGTATACTTGATGGAATTCCCCAGCTTCCTGGCCTCACCGGAAGTAAAGGAAAACAGACGCGCGTAATCCGCATTCGCTACCGTATAAACAGCCACATCCTTACTGTCCATCAGTTCTCCCAGCACTCTTGCCGCATAGAACAGCACCTCTTCCGGCGCATATGCCTCCAGGCTGGATGTTATCTCGTAAACTTTACCAAGACTGTCACGCTGATTGATCAACTGTGTCTCAAAGTTCTGCTTCATACGGACATTGCTGTCATTGATATCTGCAATATCATCAACCTTTCTGCTTAAATAGCGAACCTCTTCTTCATTCTCGTCCTTCACAAACTGAAGCTGATCGCGCATATACCCCACTACCATGCCAATAATAAACAGCTGTGCCATCCATATGTATATATTGTAATCCAACAGCACTTCAAAACCTGTACGTCCGTACATCTGCTGCAGAAAATAACCGGCCACAGCAAGCAGAGACGAGAAGATCGCCTGCTGCTGTCCATAGACAATGGCAAACAACAGCACATACAGCAGGAAAAAGTCCAACTTATTGAAATATTCACTCCCGGCCGCCTTACTGTTCAGTATAAAAAACGGAATAAAACAAATCAGGTTCTCGACGAACGGAAATCCCCTCTTAAAGGCAACTTTAATGCCGTGCCAAATCCTTCCCGCTCTGCTTCCTCCTGCATCCTCGGCGCTGATGAAGGAATCTGCATTCCGCTTCATATATCTGGCGACCTGCTCTACACCTTTATCATAATTGACAAAGATGTTCTGTTCATACTCTTCCTGATACGCTCTTCCGTCCAGCACCAGGCGGAATTTCTCACCTACCGAATTATTGACCAGGCGAACCCCACCGCCCATGGCGTTGATGACCAACTCCGCCAGTTTGATCTCATTGATTTCTTCCATAGAAGAAATATGGTAGCAGGACAACGCCGGCTGTTCTTCCATCATCACTTTATAGGCCAGCTCCACTGCATCATTCAGATACAGCATAGAGAAAGACCTTCTGTCACTGGCGGAAACTCTGCCTGTCTTCAATGCCTCCAGACACATCTTAAAGCACGGATTGCTCTCCTCCTGCCCTTTACGCGGCACACCGTATAAATGGTCAAATCGCAAAACCAGTGTATCAATCCCCTGCGTCTTCCTGTAATTGTCACAGATCTCTTCGCCCTGCGCGATCGCCATGGCCTTAAATCCCCGCGGGGAAACCGTCGCAGATTCGGGAACATCATTGTGATAGGATCCACCGTACACATCATGGGATGAAAAATAGATGAATTTTCCTTTGCCCACCATGGAATAGGTCGCCATAATATTCATCAGTGAAGCCGTGTAACGCACCGACTCCTGCCGTTCCCTGTGCCAATCGAAATTCGTATCATAGGCACCCATGAAAATAACCATATCCGGCTTGACACTATCAAAGATGTCCTTAATACTCTCATCCTCATACGAATAATCATAGCGCTCAAATACATGCTTATAAGAAAACTTTCTGTCTCTCCGGCCTGTCAGCAGAAAAATCCGGTGTTTACCTTTATTCAGTTTATCAATTACGGCATCCGTCATTCTGCTGCCGCCGCCAACTAATAATACATTCATTTACCGTCTACCACCCTTCAGCCTTTCCATCCGCCAAAGCATCCCGGAATTCCCTTTGTCTTTGACCTGTGATCCTATTGTCTCCCGCATAAAATTGACAAAATAATAATTTTGTCAATTTAGTGCGTAGCCTTATAAATTCTATCATATTAATAATATTATTTCAATTAACTTTTTAATCCTAATAAAAATTACTACATTTATTATTTTTATTGTGGAAAAAAAAAGACCACTCTGTTATAATCTAGATATACATGGGTGACAGGAGGGACCGTAATGAGAAACAAAAATGATAAAATATTACAGAGCATCGGCAAAATGGAGCCCGTTGAAGGCAGCCGTGAAGCTCAGGATATCCAGAAGCGATTGAACGAGGGAAGAGATAAGTTCAATCAGCTCGTTGGCGGTATCTGTAAATCTGTTATGCAGATCAGTGCCCTTGATCTTGCCATGGGAGACAGTACCGATAAGATGAGCTATATCAGTCATACTGTTAAGAATATATCCGAAACGGTAGTACGCGCTTCCCAGATGACAGAAGAGAATATGAACGAAGTGGTGAATGCACATGAAGGTTTTGCAGAATCCATCGCTCAGGTATCCTCTGCCGCAGGCTCTATCATGGATGATATGGAAGAAAGCAGCCGTGAAATCTCTTCTATTGTTCAAGAATCACAGTATACTATTGACAAATCTGACCAGATGAAGGATGACATGCAGGAACTGCTCGAGATCATCAAAGGCATGAACGAAGTGATCAAAGGGATCAATTCTATTTCTTCTCAGACCAATATGCTTGCCTTGAACGCTTCGATTGAAGCTGCCAGAGCCGGTGAAGCAGGCAAAGGCTTTGCCGTTGTTGCCGATCAGATCCGAAGCCTGGCAGACGAGACGAAACAGCTTACCGGTAATATGGACGGCTTCGTAGCCAAGATTGAGAATGCTTCCAAAATGAGCTGCGAGAGTCTCGACCATACCGTAGAAGAACTGGAAACTATGAGAGAGAATCTGAGCAAGGTACTCTCCAATAATGAAAGAAATGTTTCTAATATTGTGAACATAACTGACTCTATCACAACGATCGCTGCTACCAGCGAAGAGATTTTCAGCGCGGTTACCAATGTACAGGATCAGATGGTACGGCTTCGCGAAGAATGCATTTCTCTGAATGAGCAGTCCGATATGCTCGGTAATGTTTCCGAAGATCTGAAGGTCAATATGCGTCCAGTCGCGACCATCGAGAAAGATTTGGACGATACAGCTAAGTTGATGGGTAATATGGTACAGGATGTCTTCTATATGCTCAGCAACCGTCAGTTTATCGCAAACGTACAGAATGCGATCACCGCACATCAGAACTGGTTAAAGACTCTGGGTAATATGGTGAAAGACAGAGAATGTGTTCCTCTGCAGACTGACGATACCAAATGTGCTTTCGGACATTTCTATTACGCCATGAATCCTCGCAATAAGATGATCTCTCCTCTTTGGAACGGTCTGGCTGAGAAGCATCGCCGGTTCCATGGCTATGGCAAGAACGTCATCGTTGCCATTAAGAATCAGGATTATGGCAAAGCCGAAAGCGAGTATAGATCTGCCGTGAAGCTTTCCGAAGATCTGCTCAGCGATTTTAAGAAGATTGTCGATAACGCAGAAGCTTTGGAGAGAGAACACCTGAAAGTCTTTGCAGAGTAGTTCTTCCATTACGATAATAAACTTACATCATACTCAGCCTGCCGCTTGGCGGGTCGCATGGCCATCCATCCATGCTGTGAAAGTCGAAGATTGTTATAATAATTCACGAAGAGGATACATCCCGGTGGTACGCCGGTCATGTATCCTCTTCTTTCTAAACACCCATATCCTACATTATGATACCACCATAAATAGAAGTGGGTGTTTAGAAAATTATGCACACAAAATCGGAGATTTTGGCGCGTTCACGGAGTCCGCAGTGTAATGCGTACTCCTGATTGACAGGTTACTTCTACAGTAAACATCTATATCCTATATCATCATGCCACCATAATCAGAGGTGGATGTGTGCAGCTTCGATTGCCAGTTACTTTCATAAATAATAGTATTATGACTAATTCTTAAAACTGTGGATCGGCGCCGGAATCCTCCCACCGCGATCAACGAAAGCATCACAGGAAAATCTGTTGACCGGCATGACTGGTGCATAGCCGAGCAGGCCGCCGAATTCCACCGTCTCCCCTACTCCCTTACCGATCACCGGAATAAGACGTACAGCCGTTGTCTTCTGATTCACCATACCGATTGCCATCTCATCCGCTATGATCCCTGAGATCGTTGACGCCTTGGTATCCCCGGGGATCGCTATCATATCAAGACCCACGGAGCACACACAAGTCATGGCTTCCAGCTTCTCTAAAGTCAACGCCCCGGCAGTGACCGCATCGATCATTCCCTGATCCTCACTGACTGGGATAAACGCACCGCTCAACCCTCCGACATAGGAAGATGCCATCACACCACCCTTTTTCACCTGATCATTCAGTAATGCCAAAGCTGCCGTAGTACCGGGCGCTCCGGCATGCTCCAGCCCTATCTCACACAATATATCCGCTACCGAATCCCCTATTGCCGGCGTAGGCGCCAGGGACAGATCCACAATGCCAAAAGGCACATTTAAGCATCTGGAAGCCTCTTTCGCTACAAGCTGTCCTACTCTGGTCACCTTAAACGCTGTTTTCTTGATCGTCTCACACAGTACCTCAAAGTTCTCTCCTCTGACCTTCTCTAACGCCGTCTTGACTACGCCCGGACCGCTTACTCCCACATTAATGACCTTGTCTGCTTCCGTCACACCGTGAAAAGCACCTGCCATAAACGGATTGTCATCCGGTGCATTGCAGAATACCACCAATTTGGCGCAGCCTAAGGAATCCACATCCTTCGTGGCCTCCGCCGTCTCCAAGATGACCTCTCCCATCAGTTTCACCGCATCCATATTGATCCCCGCCTTGGTAGATCCCACATTGACGGAGCTACACACCCGCTCCGTCACGGAAAGTGCTTTCGGTATCGAGCGGATCAGCATCTCATCCGCTTTCGTCATCCCCTTGGACACCAACGCCGAATACCCGCCGATAAAGTTTACGCCGACTTCATGGGCCACCTTGTCGAGTGTGTTGGCGATCGATACGAAATCTTCCGGCGACTTGCAGGCTGCACCGCCAATCAGAGAGACCGGTGTGACAGAAATCCTCTTATTGACGATTGGAATCCCATATTCACCGGAAATGTACTCTCCCGTCGCTACCAGATCTTTGGCCGCATCATATATTTTGTGATAAATCTTCTCATTGACCAGTTTCAGGTCAGCATCGATACAATCCAGCAGACTGATCCCCAACGTGATCGTCCGCACATCGAGATTTTCTTTCTCTATCATCTCATTCGTTTCTGCCACTTCAAATATGTTGATCATGTTTTCCTCCATTCCGAAGCGTCGCAAATTCTTTGACACAAGCATTCCATAAAAAACACATTAAATCCTGTGCATCTGGTTAAAGATTTCTTCCTTCTGGCACTTAATGATAACACCAATGCTTTCGCCAAGCCGGTCTAATTCCTTTACGATCTCTCCAAAATCCTTCTCCGTCCGGTTCATATCTACGATCATCATCATATTAAAATATCCCTGTACGATCGTCTGGGATATATCCAGTATATTAATCTGGTTTTCCGCCAGATAAGTGCAGACTCTCGCGATAATGCCAACCGTATCTTTGCCTACTACTGTTATGATCGTCTTTTTCATAATTATGATCATGCTCCTTTCTCAGTACGCAGACCTGCACCCTTAAGCATAGATCTGCAATCAATCTCTTTCATTTTCAATCTCTGTTATCGTTCTTTACATATAATTCTCTGCCGGCTCTCCCTCTGTCAACAAAGCGGCTTATCTGTCTTATATTTCCAGCATCTGGGATACTTCGCTTCTCTTTGCCACATAAAGAGGAAAGTCATCCGCCTTATACGCCGTATCCGACATGGTCACCTCCACCCTGACTGTCTCATAGGCAAGTTCCGGCAGATTATTCTCCTGACTCAGATGTCCCAGCACTACTGCCTGCATCTTATCATGCAGCAGTCTGCTTAATAGTTTTCCGGCCGCCTCATTGGAGAGATGTCCTTTCTTGCCAAGAATACGCTGCTTTAAATAGTAGGGATAAGGTCCTACCTGAAGCATATTGACATCATGGTTTGCCTCCAGATAGAGCAGATCCAAATCCCGCAAACACTCCACTGTATAGTCATTATAACACCCCAGGTCGGTGATGATGCCAACCTTCTTCTTATCATGACTGATGCGGTATGCCACCGGTTCCGCCGCATCATGGGATGTCCGTATTGGATACAGTGTCACATCTTTCACTGTCAATTTCTCATCTTCCTTCACATACCGGAACAATTCCTCATCGATCGTTCCCAGGGAATGCATAGCCCTGACAGCGCTGATAGTCCCTCTCGTTCCGTAGATCGGTACACCATACTTTCTTGCAAGGACTCCCAAACCGCTGATATGATCCGCATGCTCATGGGTCAGAAAGACACCGTCAATATCCTGTAACCGGATGCCCAGCTCGTTAAGCCCTGCTTCTGTCCTCTTTCCACTGATCCCAACATCCACGAGCAGATGGGTGGCATCCGTCCCCACATAAACACAATTTCCGCTGCTTCCGCTGGCTATACTGCATAATCTCATAGTCTTTGTCTTTTCTTTCCGTAAAATTTTAACGCCGCCAATATATTTCGATCATATCCCCGCTCCGGATCTCTTCCATATATTGTGCATCTCTGCCGTTTAACTTGGTCACGATACCACTCCCCTGCGGTTTAGAGAGGTCAAAGTCAATGTGTTCAAAAACATCCACAAACACATAAGACATCTTCCCTGTCAGATGCACCATATCTCCATTTACCGTCACATAGATCGACATGCCTTCTGTCTCAGGTACCTTCTCCTTCTCTATCTCTCCGGATGTCCCGGCAGCTTTATCTGTCTCTTCTTCACTCTCTTCTTCATTCTCTTCATCGGACACTTCTGCCGCTTCCTCTATGTTCCCATCAGGCTCTTGCCACTCATTGTCCGGATCATCCTTTCGCTGATACGTACCGTCATCCTCCGGCAGCTTTGCAAAAGTATCTGGCATCTCATTCTCATATTTATCTCGATCCGACAGCTGCAGCTGTTCCATTGTCCAGATCACCGAAAAGTTCTCATATACCATACTGTCCATATCCGCCAGCTTGTTATTTACATAAATATTCATCTCCTGGTTGATGATCACATCCATAAACTCAGCGATCTGGCGGACAGTATAGTAATTCAAGATCTCTATGGAATCACCTTCCTGAATACTGTAATATCCGGACTGCAGATTCCCATTGACGCTGGCGAACTTAGGCAGATCAACTTGTTTGTCGTTCACCTCCACCCGCATGACGGCGCCAAATTCCGGTAACTGTTCTATATCCAGATGCGCGGCCTCCCCCGCAGTGGATTCAACCACCTTGATCTGGTCATTGGCATGGATCGGTGTATGAATATCCGCCTCGTTACCATTAACGGTGATGACTGCAGACTCGCCCAGCGCCCCTCTCGTGATACGCTGCTTGCCATTCACCGTATAATTCAGTTCCTTCCCCCGCTTCGGGAACAATCCGTCATTGGCAAACTCCGCCTGCATAGCCGCATCTACCACTGCCACTTTGTTATTATCGTAGATCTTGATCCTCTGATCATTAAAATAGACGAAGATAAAATTATTGCTCTGCTCGTAAAAACTCAGACAGATACCGATCGGCGTGACCATCAGGGAATCCTTCCTTGCATCCGCTTCCAGAAATTCTATGTTCTGCATGACTTCCTTGCCGCGCACAGCAACTCTTTCCTTCTGAATACCCAATTTACCTGCCAACGCTGCCGTATATCCCGGCAGTGTACCGCCGCCTCCCACTACAAACACCGCGCTGACAGCCTTACCGCCATTCAGCTCTCTGATCTTATCAGCCACTCTGCCCGTCATATCCGAGATCATCTGCGATGTCACTTCCTCAATCTCCGCCGTACTTATAGTCTGTGACAATCCCATGATATCCTTGTATTCTATCTGCTCCTTTGTCCCGGTGTCACGCTTGATCTGCTCCGCCGTTGCAAAGTCCACCAGGCAATGCTTCGCGATCACCTCTGTCAGACTGTCCCCTGCCACCGGGATCATACCGTAGGCGATAATGCTCCCGTCCTTCGTAATGGATATATCGGAGGTGCCGGCTCCTACATCCACAAGCGCAATATTCAACATACGGTACATCTCCGGAATCGCAACCTGAATCGCCGCTATGGGCTCCAGCGTCAGATTCACCACATCCAGTCCTGCCAGATCTACTGCCCTGTACAGACCGTCTACCACATCCTCCGGAAGAAAAGTAGCGATGATATCCGCCCCGATCGTCCTGGCCCTGTGTCCTTCCAGATTCCCCATAGCGTAGCCATTCATGTAGTAACGCACAACAGAATAGCCCACACAGTAGAATTTCATATCTGAGTCATTGCTGTCCAGGAACTCTTCATAAGCCTTCTCAACTCCCAAAGAGTCCAGTGCATAGATGTCCTCTCCGCCGACTTCTCTGTCACTTTCCAGATCCGTATCAACCCTGACCGTCACCGTACGCAGCACACGACCGGCCGCCGCGATACAGACATCTTTCAGCGTCCTGCCGACCCGCTGCTCCAGTTCCGTCTTAACGTCATTGATCGTCGCTCCCACTTTATAGATATCATGGATCTGTCCATCCAGCATGGCCCTCGTTCCATGTTCTCTGATGCTCTGAGAGACTACATGGAATTTCTCTCCTACACGATAGCCTACAGTACCGACCACACTTCTCGTTCCGATATCCAATCCAAATATTAACTTCCCCGGAAATTTCATTGTTTCTGACACAAGTCTTCCTCCAGTTTCCTATCTATTTGCCTGTAAACCTGCTCTAACGTTCCACTGTTCTCTATCACTACAGTACAATGCCTGTAAAATACTTCTTCTGACAATTGTTCCTGCATAATTCTGTCAATCTTCTCATCGTCATAGCCCCTGTCCGCCTTTAATCTCTCTCTGCGAACTTCGGTCTGCGCGTGAATATACCATAGTTCATCTACGATCTGTTCGTATCCGTCCTCGATCAGCAACGCCGCCTCGATAAAAAGGTACTCAGGACTTCCACTCCTTCTTGCCTCCGCAACGATCCCCGTAATATAGGTCTTTACTGCCGGATGCACGATCGCATTCACTCTGGCCAACACATCCTTATCGCCAAAGATCCGCGCCGCCATTCTGGCCTTATCGATCCTGCCGTCTTCCCTCAGGATTTCCTTTCCCAGCAGCGCTACAAGTTTCTCGTAGCAGACCTCCCCGGGTTCTTCTAACGCATGCGCTGCCTGGTCGGCTATAATGATCCTGCAGTCTGTTCTCCCCTGCAGGTAATGCAGTACCTGCGTTTTGCCTGCGCCAACCCCGCCTGTGATGCCGATCACTTTCATATAATTTCCACTCCCAGTCAAAACTGCTTACTTACTTTCATACCAATCGCTTCCCACATTCATATCCACTTCCAACGTCACCGCCAGATCGGCTGCCTGCTGCATCTCTTCCGCCAAAATGACACGCACCTGTGCTTCCTCTTCCTGCAGTGTCTCGATCAGCAGCTCATCATGTACCTGCAAAATCAATCTGGAACGCAGTCCTTCCTGATGCAGTCTCTCCCATACTCGGATCATGGCAATCTTCATGATATCCGCCGCTGTCCCTTGAATAGGGGAATTCATGGCAACCCGCTCCCCGAAAGAGCGCTGCATGAAATTGCTGGAAGCCAATTCCGGGATCGGCCTTCTGCGTCCGTACATCGTGGCCACATAACCCTCTTTCCTGGCACTTGCTACCATATCGTCCAGAAACTGCTTGACCCCCGGATAAGTCTTAAAGTACTGCTCTATATAATCAGCCGCTTCTTTCCTGGTAATGCTCAGATCCTGACTCAACCCAAAAGAACTGATACCATACACAATGCCGAAATTCACCGCCTTGGCATTACGCCTCTGCAGATCCGTCACTTCCTCAAAAGGTGTATGGAACACTTTGGATGCAGTGATCCGGTGAATATCCTCATCCATCTTATAGGCCTCGATCAACTGTTCGTCTCCCGACATATGCGCGAGAATCCGCAGCTCGATCTGCGAATAGTCCGCATCCACAAAAACATAGCCTTCCATCGGCACGAACACCTTACGGATCCTTCTGCCCAGCTCCATCCGCATGGGGATATTCTGCAGATTTGGCTCCGTAGAACTGATCCTGCCTGTGGCCGTGATCGTCTGGTTAAACGTAGAATGTATCCGGCCATCCTTGCCGATACAAGTAAAAAGCCCCTCAGCATAGGTCGATTTTAATTTGGTCAGACCCCGATACTCCAAAATATCCGATACGATCGGATACTCCGGCGCCAGTTTCTCCAACACATCCGCGGCAGTGGAATACCCTGTCTTCGTCTTCTTACCGCCCTGAATCCCCATTTTCTCAAAAAGCACTTCTCCCAGCTGTTTCGGAGAATTGATATTAAACTCACATCCCGCCTGTCTGTAAACAGACCGCTCCAATTCCGAAATTCTCCCAACCAACGCTTCCCCGTATGCCTTTAATTCATCCGGCTTCACAAGGACACCGTACTGCTCCATCTCATACAGAACCTTCGTCAATGGCATTTCCACCTCGTACATCAGAGTTTCCATCCCCTGCTGCCGCAGCTTATCTTTCAAAATCGGCAATGCCGCGAGACAGACGTAAGCATTATAGCAGGCAAATTCCATGATTGCCCTGGCATCCTGCCCGTATGCTTCGGCATAGGAAGCTTTACCGCAGATCTGATTCTTGTCCGGAATGGTAAGTCCCAGATATTCATTGGCAACATCCTCAATCGCATAATCATTTTTCAGAGGATTTAAAAGGTATGCCGCCAACAGCACGTCAAAGTAACGCCGCTCCCTGTATGGCTCCATGACATCTTTCTCGCCTGTTTTCACCGGCCCTTCTATAAAAGGATACTGCTTCTTACTGTCAAAAAGATTCAGCCTGCACGATCCGCTCTTTGCTAGTTTCATGAGCCTGTCGCACAGATACGATGCCGTCACCAACCCCTGACAGGGAATAAAGCGTATTTTCTCCTTATGCAGGGCAATCGCTACGCCTACAACATCCTGTATCGCACTTCCATCCGCCAGAACGGCGATTCCTATCTCTTTCGCCCTGGCAGCGTCTTCTGTCTTCTGGTCTGTCTGATTCTGCTGCGCCATGCATTCGTCAAACAGGACCTCGACCTCCGTCAGCTCCGTTACCTGTGCAAAATAATCCACCTGGGCATTGACGACCGTTATGTCTTTCTCAAACCGTGACAGCAGATTCTTAAATTCAAGCTGCTTGCACAAGGCGTAAGCTTCTTCTGTATAGAAATTACCTACCCTGGCGCGATCAAAGCTATAGTCGATCTCGCTGTCCACATTGATCGTAGCCAGCGTGCGGGAAAGTCTGGCCAGATCCTGATTGTTGATCAGCGACTCTTTGACCGACTTTCTGGTAACCTCTTCTATATGCTCATATATACTGTCTAAAGAGCCGAAACGCACCATCAGTTCCGTGGCTGTCTTCTCTCCCACCTTCGGCACGCCCGGGATATTATCCGCCGTATCTCCCATAAGCGCCTTCAGATCTATAAACTGAAGCGGATCAACCTGATATTTTCTCTCCACATCTGCGGCATAATAATCCTCAATCTCCGTCTTACCACCCCTGGTCTTGGGAATTCTGACCTTGATCTGCTGCGTGGCTACCTGCAGCAGGTCTCTGTCTCCCGAGATCAATGCCACCTCCATGCCTTCCCGCTCTCCGCGCTTCGCGATGGTCCCCAGAATATCGTCTGCCTCCAGCCCCGCCTGCTCCACAATACAGATGCCCATAGCCTGCAGCATCTGCTTCATGACCGGCACCTGTTCCCTGAGTTCCTGCGGCATCGGTTTTCTCGTGCCTTTATATTCTTTATAAATCTCATGCCGGAAAGTCGGCGCATGCACGTCAAACGCCACCGTCAGATAATCCGGCTTTTCCTCCTCCACAATCTTAAACATGATATTTAAAAACCCATATACGGCATTCGTGTGAAGCCCCTGGCTGTTCGACAGATCCGGAACTCCATAAAAAGCTCTGTTTAAAATACTATGTCCATCTATCAGTACAAGTTTACGTCCCATGCCAAACTCCTTCTTATTCTTGTCGTGTCCACCGCTGCGGGCCGCTGATCCGGCGAGGCTGCTCCATTAAACTTTACAGACGGAACACCACGCATAAGGCAATGATGATAGCCGCCGCCACCGCCGCTTCCAGACAATACAGTGTATACAACAATGTCCGATGCACTCTGACATGATGCTCAGCTCCTGCCAGCTTTATGAAAAGAGCATCCTGCAGATTGAAATTGTTGCCAGTCTCCAGTCTTTCCAATCCTTCCGTGACCAAGAGCTGGATCGTCAATTCCTCCTCACACTCCGGACAGTTCTCTACATGCTCCAGAAACTCTTCCAGCTCACTGCCGCCCAGTTCCTCCTGTAAAAAGGAAGGTATCTTTTTCTCTGCTTCTTTACAGTTCATACGCACTCCACATCTTTCTTAAGGACGCGGCGGCAGACTCCCGCAGCCAGTCATAGCATCCCGTTATGTGCCCACACAGATTTTATTATATACCATAAGTATCCTATTTGAAAAGTATATGACCCGAAAACGCGAAAAATAGTGTGACGAAAAAAAGAGCTGACCATTTCATGCATCAACTCTTTCGCATTCCTCTATTGGTACTGATATTATTGTGCCGGTACTACTTCCTCCGCCACGGGTTCACTTTCTGCCTGTACCGATGCCACACCATTCTGATCCACCGTGTAATTTACACCGTCGATCGTCACCGTCACATTTCTCTGCAGTGCACCATTCTCATCATGGTAATATGTATTGCCATCCGGTTTGGCGACAAGCCCCTTCTGCATAACTGCATTCTCGTCAAAATAATAGTCCACACCCTCGATCGTCACGTCCTCCCTCAGTGCGTGCCCATCTTTGGTCGCCAGAAAGTATCTACCGGTCTCATCTTCAAACCAACACCCCTTCTGCACAAACCCATTTTCATCCAGATGATACTTCCTGTCTTCCCAGTGCGCCCAGCAAGAACGCTGCATCCGGTAATTGGCATAGAAAACCTTCTGATCGCCGCGGGACGCAAAGCCGTCCGCCACGATAGCAGACGAATAATCCTTGAACTGATAATTCATATCAACCCTGGTGGGAATCCCCGGCACGCTGCCGTGTGATGTGTTCTGCCAGAAGGAAGCTCCCTCATATTCCAGGGCATCTGCATACTGCGCTACCCATTTATCATATTTGATATTACCGATCTTGTTCTGAAACATGTTCTTGCTGGAATAAACAACCGGGTAGTAGCCATGGGCCTCCACCGTAGAGCAGAATGTATTGATCAATGCCTGCAGCTGCTCCTGTGACATATTCTTATGACAAGGATCCTCTATGTCGTAAACTACAGGATAACTGACCGTATAATTCCCGATCCACTGCATCAAAAGATCTGCTTCATTCTGCGCCTCTTCTACTGTAGTAGCATAAGAATACAGATATACCCCTGTCCTGAGGCCCGCCGCAGCGGCGCCCTGCATATTGGCATCGAAGTACGGATCCACACCTGAATTCGTGCTCCCTGCCTTCACAAAAACAAAACTGACTCCCGAAGAAGGAACCTGGCTCCAATCGATTGCCAGATTATGCTTCGACACATCAATCCCTCTGGCAATGGAACTTCCGGCCCCGATCGCCTGTACCTGCTGCACCGGTGCAAGCATGATGGCACCTGCCATACAAACAGCCGCTAAACTCTTAAGACATCTTCCCAATTTTATTCTTTGATTCTTCATTCGTACCTTACACCCGTATTCCCACGAATCCGACAGCGCTCCCACATCATCCCGGGTACTCCGTCCATTCCTGATGAAAACAGGCTGCTCTCCTTTATCTCTTTATTTTGTCTCTTTGCTTTGTGGTGTAAATATTGCAAATTCATTACAATATATTACTTTTTTTAACATTCTTTTACAAATATATCATAATTAAGTGGAGATGTACAGCATAAATTGCAAACGTGAATAAGCGGAGCGATTTGCGCAATATGCCCATGTAAAAACAGAACGATACCTTGATCCTTGAATCCGCGTGTTAATTTGATCATAATTTAAAAGAAACGTAGCCAAAAGATATATTTGCATATAAGGAGAAATCGCGGAAATGAGAGGACTTATAAAAACGCGACAAAGTTTGGCATGGTCATGCTGCTGCTTGGCATGATGACCGGATGTGGCGAGTGTGAACATGAGTATAATGACGAAGAAATTACAAAGGAAGCTACCTGCAGCGAAGAGGGAGAAAAGATTATCACATGTGAAAACTGTGGCTATTCCTATACGGAACCTATTCCGGTTCGGGATGATGAGGTCGTTGTAAGTGTTACGGATAAATCCAACCTACCTCAGGATGCCGATGCCTGTAGAAGGAGAATATTGAAGTGTATACTCCTCCAGAACATGGTTCTGCAGCGGTAATACGATTATAAGACTGACTTTCTATATTTCCGGTCATGAAAGCGAGGTGCCACCTTCATTGACGACAAAGACAATGAAGCGGATGTAGTTTAAAAATTTAGTTGAAAATTTTTCTAAAAATAACTTGTCATTTATTTGTAGTTATGCTAATATATAACTCGGTTGTTGACTAGGCCGGCGTGTCGGAATGGCAGACGAGGCAGACTCAAAATCTGTTGTGGGCAACCACGTATGGGTTCAAGTCCCATCGCCGGCAGTATAAACTTCATTTGCGTCTAGCTGGTGTTCTGAAATCTTGCTAGAAATTAGAGCACCAATCAACAACAACACAGCTATAATAGGAATACTTACCAAATTTCTCTCTTGGTAATTTCAAAATCACCAAAATCAAATCCACTTTTTCTATAACTGCATCTATTCATATTTATTGTCCAAACGAATTCTGAGGCGCATCAACAGGAGCATCATAATCCAAATATGTATAATCCCGGACTTCATAACCAAGCATATTCAAAAACATTCTTATTGGAAACTTGCGAACATATCTGTTGTACTCTTTGATAGTTTTATTATAATTACTTCTATATTTCGCAATCAGATTTTCGGTCATTGCCAATTCATTCATAAGCTGCTTATAATTCTCATTTGACTTCAGCTCTGGATATGCTTCTGAAACTGCTGTAATAGCTGTTGTCACAGTTTCAGATTCATGCTTGTCATACTGCTTTACACAATCTGCAAGGTTGTACACCAAATCTACTCTCCGTTTCTCCTGAACTTTAATATCCGACTGTGCTGTATTTACCTGTTCTTCTTTTCTCCTTTTTTTGACTTTATTTAAAATCATTTAGAAAAAGTATTGACAGCAGCATTTACACGTATTATAATTACACGTATAGTAAATGATTGGAGGTATAATATGTTAACTTATGTTGATTTCTGTAACTCGTTTGCTTTTAAAAATTGTGCTGGGAATACTGATGCTCAAAATGTTTTCGATTTCTTATGTAGACCTGAAACCATCCATAATATGATGGTATTCACAAACTTAGAATTACCAGCTATCAGTGGAGTTGCAAAAGACTTGGAAAATATGTTTGCTAATGCGCCACTTTTTCCATTGACGGATCCTCAAAACCGGCAAATTGTCGGACGGATGGTGAAATTTATCCTAGGACATTTTGGATATAAGCCTTTAGCTGGTGGTCTTGATGAGCGAGCAAGATTGCGCAATTTTTCAGAAGCAAAACTTTTTAAAACAGCGAGCGTTTATGAGTTAAAAAATACGCCTTCCAACTCCATTGTAATGAAAATCATTTAGATTTCATCATCAGAACAAAATATAGATTCTAATCTCTTACAATGATTTTTACGTAATTTTGCAATGATCGCTGATAGGATTCATCAATATGTAGTTCATCAAGCGGTTATTGCAAATACCTTTCCTCCAACAGGAATTGCCCCGGCAAGAATATTCAATGCCATTCTGCGGCTTTCCAAGTTATCCTTATGCCCTCTGTTTAATTTCTTTGTTGTTCGTAGTAACATTTTTGGTCTGTTTCATAATCATCTCCTTTTCCTTTTGATTTGTTTGTATCCTACAATTCTTCTGCCTTAAAGGTATTATATCCTTCATAATAATAGCTTACATCAATACCTTTCATATATACTTCCCTATCATCTATCCAATCTATCAATGCGTTCTTCAGTAAGACCTTAATTTCTACATCCTTAATTGGGCTTCTTTCCATTGCAAGCAAATAGTCTTCTTTGTCAACTCTGTTCCAGTCTACTACTAGCTTTAATTCCTTTTTAAGAATCAAATCTAACCATATGCGTGCACTTCTCCCATTCCCCTCCCTAAAAGGATGAGCTACATTCATTTCCACATATTTTTCAATTATCTCATCAAATGTTGATTGAGGCATATCATCAATGTGCTTTAATGCAGACTCCAGATACATTACAGGAGCAAATCTAAAATTTCCTTTTGCAATATTTACTGTTCTTATTTTTCCAGCAAAATCATATAGCTCATCAAACAGAAAATAATGAATTTTAGCAAGTCCAGAAAATTTTCCAATTTCAAAATCTTCAACAATGTTGCTTTCATATAACCTTATGGCCTTAGTCTTACTTATTTTCTCTTCTACTCTCGCAAGTTCTGCTGAATTATTAATGCCTAATTTATTTTCCAAAGCCATAACTATCCTCCATAAATCTATTATTTCAACTGTAAATGATACCTTAGTCTTTCAGCCTCCTACACTCTGACCATATTCCCAATAGCTTCCTCAACAGCAACATTTAATCTTTTCCCATGTTCCATCGCATATGCAGCAATATTTCGATGTAGTTCTGGACTGATCTTGACACTAAATGTTCCCTTGTATGTCAGTTCCGATTCTACATTTCGTTCCTTACAGTCTGCTAAGTATTCACCAATAACATTATGAAAATCCTGCATGATCTTGTTGCCGGTAGCTTTATGCCCCTGCTGACATCCGCCAGCTCCGTGACCTTATGCATTACCGTTTCAAACTGACCTGCTTTAGATCAAGTGAAAAGAACCGCTTGCAGAACTGTCTCACGGTTTCCAATATCCAGTTGGGAAACGTTGTTTCGGACACCTTCGACAAATCTACTCAAGTGATACTGGATAAGGTCTTGGAAAATCCCGCAAATACTTCTTTTGACCTTGCACCCCTTATTTTCAAAGGCTTGAAAAGAAACTTCCTGAGTTGCACGATGCCATCGATGGCTATATCACGCCGGAACAGGCCATTAAGCTTAAGGTGATCAAAGACCACTTTGAAGACCTTAATGAAAGTGCCGGGAAGAAAAAATCTGTCCGGGTCTCCAAAGCCGGATGCTACATCAAACCGCTGCTCGTGCAGTGTGCCAATGCTGTTGTTACCAGCAAAAAGCATCCTGAGATTCGTAACCGCTATCTCCATCTCAAAAAGCGCCGCGGTCACAAGAAAGCAATCATTGCCATAGCAAGAATGCTTCTTACCGCATTATACCTCCATTATACTACTTTTTATCTCCAATTAACAGAACTGAAAAGGTACTTTTCAAAAACTATACCGATAACGTAATAACTTTTTCTTATTATCATAGTTGATACGATATACTTTTCTTTCCAAATATTTTGCAACGCACTTATCAAATTCCTCTTTTGGACTCTCGCACATACATCCACAGAAAATACTCTTTAAATCAGCAAATATCTATATACCCATTCCTCCACTAATTACTGATAATATGTTTTTAAGTTCCATCCTATTTCCGCCAATCTCCTGTCTTGAAATGCGAATTTTAAGGCTTCACAAATCACTTCTATTTATAATGTTACTTAAGGAAACGGTCGAATTATCGTACTACCTGTGCCCGGAGCATAAGATATCCTTTGATGGCTTTGTTCACTATGACGGGCGCCGTTTTGGCGTTCCTTACTGGTATACCGGAAAAACCTGCCCGCATTGTCCGCCCTCTCATATTTCTGGTCTAACATTCCTTATGCAGCAATTCTCATCCCTCAGTCTTACTGATCACACTGATCTTTAGATGTAGGACGGATTTTGCGGACATTCAAAATAAAAAAAGAATGTGGAGGTAACAGACAATGGCAAAGACGATTTTTGCGGAACTGGGCGGCAAATACGAACGGCAAGGAGATTATTTAATACCATGCTTAACTGTACCCGCCGAAGAAGAACAGGCGATAGGCACATGGGGACAGCGGCATCTGGACTATCTGAAGCAGTATCGCAAGGTTACATACACCAATCTTCTCACAAGCGGCAGGCTGAATACATACCTTGCCGACATTGACAGACAGGCGCAGGAACGCTTTGAAAGGCTCTGTCGTTGTTCTTTTCGGGGAATTCTGTTTAAACAATGTGAAACCGCTTAAAACAAGAGATTTAATATATGTATTTAGGAAATAAAAATATGAAAGTCCCTTTTTTCGGGAATACACTTGACT
>ERZ779637.266-NODE-266-length-38480-cov-15.189304_pt1 | contig 38480 bp, 31 predicted proteins | sample MGYA00514196_ERZ779637 | MGnify/ENA primary metagenome ERZ779637 (study PRJEB29562, sample SAMEA4376700) | mouse gut metagenome | isolation source: Cecum | study: EMG produced TPA metagenomics assembly of the A DSS colitis mouse model was used to assess the...
AGAATTACTAAATGTTTGGAAGAATGCAAAAGAGCATGCATTCTTCCGTATAAAGTATATAGCAAGTGACATTAAGAAATTCTAAGGCAGCAAATCGGGAGAGGATGGGAAACAGAATGCAAAATATGAATGGTATGTTAGCGATATTGGGGGTTTGTCTGATCGTACTGATCATTGGGGCGCTTGGCAGGAAAGTAGAGTGGCTGGTCAATTTTATCCTGCGTGCCGTGATGGGGACGGTGGGAATCTATTTTGTGAATTACTTTTTGGAATCACAGAAGTTATCTTTTATGGTAGGCATCAATCCACTAACGGTTTTGACATCCGGATTCCTTGGATTTCCGGGGGTTGTAGTACTCTACGGGATTCGTTTTTTCAAAATGTTGTAGGATTTTCACAAAATTATCTTTTGTGCAAAATATAACTGGACAAGTAGTTCATATGTGAGTATAATTCAATTCACAACTCAGGAAATTCTATGTGAAGCAAGGCTTCGCTCTATTGCCGTAACGGCATCGGGAGATTCATCCCATATATTTCATTGAGTCGGATTAGATTAAGTGAAGGAGGTGTTTTTATTGGACTGAGTTACTATCATTCTCTATTATTTCTTTTACTGTTACTCGCAGTGTTGGCAGATCTTAAGACGGATCGTATACCCAATGGCTTTCTTGCGATCGGTATCATGATCGGGCTGGGCGGCAGTCAGTTGTGCGGTCCGGGGTTACTTTCTTCGTCCGTTTCTATGCTTCTTGCATTTCTGCTCATGTATCCCTTGTTTAAGATTGGAGGATTGGGAGCCGGTGACATCAAGGTACTTGTCATGACAGGCGGCTTTCTGTCGGTAAAAGACTTTTTGACAGTGCTTACGGCGGCTTTTGTGATCGGAGCAGTCCTGGCAGCCATTAAATTGTTTGCGGAACACAATGGAAGAGAGAGACTGGCTTATCTGCTGGCCTATACAGCGGAGGTGATAAGCAGTAAACGTTGGAAATTATACGGAGAAGATTTGGATCGGCATCAGGAGCTGTATCACAGGAACAAAATACATTTTACGGTTCCGATCCTGCTTGGTACGGCGCTTAGAATAGGAGGTTTAATTTGAAGCAGAAGATTTTTGTGATCTGCGATATGGAAGAGGCGTATGCCCTCAGACTGACTGAGTATTTGCTGGAGAAGATCAGGGTTTCGTACGCATTGCATTTATTCACCAAGGTGGAGGAACTGGAGAGGTTTATGGAGCAGGAGGAGATCGAGATCTTGCTGATCGCCGAAAGCGCGCTGGAACTGCTGAGTATGGAGTATGTCAGGCGGCAGGTGGTACAGATGTTTGTATTGCAGGAAAACGATATACGGGAAGAAGACATGCAGGAAGGCGAAATTCATAAAAACGATATGCAAATAAGCCAGAATCCGGCATTGTATATCAGCAAATTCCAAAGCCCGGAGACGATCGTGTCAATTCTTGTCGAATCAGCTAAGGGATTGACGCAGTGGCAGGGAACCGGGACACAGATGCAAACGGAAGTAAAGCTGATCGGAGTTTATTCCCCGATCAAGCGCTGCCTGCAGACTTCTTTTGCATTGACGATGGGGCAGATACTGGCCAGAGAGCACAGAGTGCTGTATTTCAATTTTGAGAATTATTCAGGATTTGGCCAGATGCTTGGCCGGGAATTTCTGACGGATGTGGCCGATGTGATGTATTATTTCCGATGTGACAAGGAGAAACTGGCGCTGCACCTGCCCACGATCATACAAAATATCAATGGATTGGATTATATACCGCCCATGCAGTCACAGATAGAATTGTGGGAGACCAATGGCGGACAATGGTTGGAACTTTGCAGGAAGATCGCGCAGATCGGAACGTATGAATATATTATCATGGATCTGGATGACGGTATGAGCGGGCTCTTTGATCTGCTGCGGGAATGTTATAAGATTTATACCATTACCCGGGAGGACAGCTTTGCGGTGGCCAAGCTGAACCAGTATGAGCAGATCCTGAAGTTCCATGAACTGGAGGAGATCGCGGATAAGACAGTCAAATGCAGGTTCCCTGTATTTAAGGAGGTGCCGGTGAATCTGGAATTGATGACGCATGGAGAACTGGCCGGATACGTGAAGGCGATCATCAGAGAGGATCTGTATGGAAAGTAGGGAAGAGAGGAAGAAGAGACTGCGGGAAAAGCTGGCGGAGAGCATTGATTACGCTACGGAGAAAACGGATGAAGAGATTCAGGAAATGATCGATGACATGCTGATGAAAGAGAGCAAGGTAGCGCCGCTTGGCCTGGTACAGCGGGAACAACTCAGACGGGAGTTGTTCCATGCGATCCGTAAGCTGGATATACTGCAGGATCTGGTGGATGACCCGCATATCACGGAGATCATGATCAACGGCCCGGAACATATTTTTATCGAAAAGGAAGGCCGGCTGTATCGGAGCGAGCTGCGATTCGAGAGTCAGGAACAGCTCCACAACGTGATACAGCAGATTGTGGCCGACTGCAACAGAGTCGTCAACGAGGCGTCCCCGATCGTGGATGCGAGGCTGCGGGGCGGAGCCCGTGTCAATGTGGTCTTGAATCCCGTGGCGCTGAACGGCCCGATCGTCACGATCCGCCGCTTTCCGGATAAGCCCATTATGATGGAAGACCTGATTGCCTATGGTTCTTTGACGAGCGAAGTAAGCGAGTGGCTGCGGAAACTGGTGCAGGCTAAGTACAATATTATGATCAGCGGTGGGACGGGATCGGGCAAGACTACTTTTTTGAACGCGCTGTCCTACTATATTCCGGTAGAAGAACGGATCATTACGATAGAGGACAGCGCTGAGCTGCAGATACTTGGGCTGCCCAATCTGGTGCGGATGGAAAAGAGAAATGCCAACGTAGAGGGATGCAGCGAGATTGGTATACGGGATCTGATCAAGACCAGTCTCCGCATGCGGCCTGACCGCATTATCGTGGGAGAGGTCCGGGGAGGGGAGGCGTTTGACATGATGCAGTGTCTGAATACCGGACATGACGGATCGATGTCAACGGGACATGCCAACAGCGCAGCGGACATGTTGAGCCGCCTGGAAAATATGATCATGATGGGCATGGACATTCCGCTCACGGCGATCAGGCAGCAGATCGCCTCCGGTGTGGATCTCATCGTCCACTTAGGACGGTTACGGGACAGATCCCGCAAGGTGCTGGAAATTGCAGAAGTGCTGGGATATGAGGAGGATAAGATTGCCTTAAAGACATTGTTTCAATTTACGGAGACAGGGGAGGACGCAGAGGGCAGAGTGGTAGGAGTATTGCAGAAGAAGGGAGAACTGTCTTATGTCGACAAATTACAGACTGCCGGATTATGGTGAGTATCATTTGCAAGGGAGTGAAAGAATCTTGTACTTTCTGGAAGGAATAATCGTGGTGGTGATGATCGGATATTTCTTTTACCGCTCATGGATTGCCTGTTTGGGGCTGATGCCGGTGCTGTTTCTGTTCCTGAAAGATAAGAGGAGAGAACTTGCAAAGAGAAGGAGGCAGGAGCTGGGAATGCAGTTCAAAGATATGATCCTTTCCGTGGCGGCCAATCAGAGAGCGGGATATTCGATTGAAAATGCGTTTCGGGAATCTTACCGGGATATGGAAATGCTGTATGGAGCAAAGGGGCTGATCTGCATGGAGATTAAGCATATCATGGTCGGACTTGACAACAATGTGGTCTTGGAAAAGCTGCTGTATGAGCTGGGCAGGCGGAGTCACGAGCCTGATATCATGCAGTTTGCGGATATCTTCTTTATAGCCAAGAGAAGCGGGGGAAATATGCCGGATATCCTGGCCAAAACGGCTTCGGTGATCGAACAGAAGATGGAGACGGACCGGGAGATACAGCTGATGGTCAGTGCGAAGAAGATGGAACAGAAGATCATGAATGCAGTACCGTTTTTGATCATGTTCTATGTAAGTTCGACTTCCAAAGGATTTTTTGACGTACTGTACCACAATCTGGCCGGAATCGTTATTATGACGGTCTGTCTTGGGTTTTATGGAGCGGCATACCGATTGTCGCGGCGGATCGTGGAGATCGAGGTGTAGAGATCTGTTTAGCCGGAACAGATATGGAACGAAAGGGGAGGAATTTATGATCTATCTATATACAGCCATTTTGTGCGGCTATCTGATACTATGGATACTGTCTCTTAAAGAGGAGGGGAAGGGGCCTTTTCGGAGAATGGCAATGTATTTCTGGCACAGGGGACAGAAAAGCCGGCAGAAGCGAGCCGGACGAAGGCGAAACTGGCAGCGGGATCTGTACCGGCGCCAGCTGGGAAATAAGCTGAAGATCCTACGGCCGGAAATGACGGTGCAGACCCAGATACAGAATCATTATGTGTCGTTGTACAGTCTGGTGTTGGCAGTCGGCTTTATGGGGGCAGCGATCTGTCTGTGTGCATGGATCGCGGCACACGGCAGTCCTTTGCTGCAGGAGGGAAGATACCTTTTGAGGAATTCTTACGGGCAGGGCGAAGTGCCGGTATCGTTGTCAGCACGAGTGAAGGGTAAAGAGGAGGAGATCTTTGAATATATTGTAGAAGAGAGGAAGTATACGGAGGCAGAAGCGGAGGATTTGTATGCGAAGGCTGTGAGAGCACTGCCGAAGGTGATCCGTGGACAGAATGAAAGCCTTGAGGATGTACGCACACATTTGGATCTGGTGACGGAACTGGAAGGATATCCTTTTGCAATATCGTGGGAAAGCGACAGTTATTCGATTGTGGACACGGACGGGACGGTGAGCAATGAAGAACTGCAGGAAGGGGTAGTGGTAGGACTGACGGCACATTTTCAATATGAACGATCGGTCTGGGAGTACCAGATGTATGTGCGGGTGAATCCGAAACTGTACACAAAGCAGGAGCTGCTGCGCAGACGGATCGAAGAACTTCTGCATTTGCAGGAAGAGCATACGAGCACTGCAGAGAAGATGGTCCTGCCGGAAAAGATAGATTCCGTGCCGATCGTCTGGAGAGAGATCATAGAGGACAGCAGTGGATATCTCATGCTGCTGGTCCTGTCCGTTGCACTGCTTTTGTATTGGGTAAGGAGCAGAGAGCCGGACAGACAGTTGGAGAGCCGCAGAAAGGAGCTGTTGCTGGATTATCCGGAGATTGTGAATAAACTGGCACTTTATATGGGGGCCGGCATGACGATCCGGAATGCGTTTTTCAAGATGGGAGAGGATTACAAGAAACGGCAGAAAGAGAGGAAACGATATGCGTACGAAGAAATATTGATGACTTGTTATGAACTGCAGAGCGGCAGATCGGAGAAAGAGGCGTATGACCATTTCGGGAAACGGTGTCAGGTACAGGCGTACAGAAAACTCTGCACGCTGCTGTCACAGAATCTCAGGAAGGGAAGCAACGACCTGCTTCGGGTACTGCGGCAGGAAGCGGACAATGCCTTTACAGAGAGAAAGAACCTGGCTAAGAAGCTGGGGGAGGAAGCAGGCACGAAACTGCTTCTGCCAATGATGATGATGTTATGTATCGTGATGGTGGTCATTATGATTCCGGCGTATTTTTCCTTCATAATATGAGGGAAGAAGTATATTGACACATCGGCAGCGCAGAAACGGTTTGATGCATATAAAAAGAGAAACGAAAGACAGGAGGAAAACAAATGCTTAGAAGAAAAGAAAAAACAAACTTGAAAGGCTGGCAGGACTTTTTGCGGGAGGAGGATGGCATGGGAACGGTGGAGATCATACTGATCATTGTGGTATTGATCGGATTGGTCATCATTTTTAAGAAGCAGCTGCGTGCCCTGGTAGAGAAAGTCTTTGAGAAGATCACCAAAGACAGCAACACGGTAATGTCATGAGAAAAGGGTACATAACAGTATTTCTTACGCTGTCCCTTACATTGATTCTGTCCCTTGTATTCACGGTAATAGAAGGGGCACGAATCAGTGCCATCCGCATGAAATTTGAATGCGTTGCCGACATCGGCATGAATTCCGTTCTGGCCGAATATCACCGGGAACTGTTGGAGCAGTATGAGCTTCTGTTCGTTGATATGTCTTATGGAGGCAGTCATGCAAATATCGGTAATACGGAGGCGCACCTCAGAAATTATATGCAGAAGAATCTCAAGCCGGAAGGCGGATTCGGCAATGGGATAGGAGCCAGGGATTTTCTGGCTATGTCCGTGGATGCAGTTCATATCGGGCGCTATTCCATTGCTTCTGATGAAGCGGGTGCGGTGCTGAAACGGCAGGTCACCGATTATATGGCGGATTATCCGGTAGGCGCGATATTGGAAAAGATCAACATGGGAGTAGCGCAGATAGAGAGGTTTGGACTTGAACGCAGGGATGTTGGGGCAGAGCGTGCCCATTATGAAGCGCAGATCGATGAAATAGGGCTTCCCGTGGAAGAAGTAGAAGAAGGTGTTTTTGAAGAAGTGCCACTGGATAATCCTGCCGATGCGGCCAATGCGACAAGAAGCATCGGGGTCCTGAATCTGGTGTTGGAGAATCCGTCGGCGGTTTCTGCGGTCAAGATCAATGGGAGCAATTATATTTCCCATCGGTCCCGTATGCAGGGAACCGGGGTGAGTGCGGAAGCGTCAGCGGTCTCGGGCAATGTGAATGAGTTGGTATTTCAGGTGTATCTGTTTGAGAAGTTCGGATATTACAGGGATGAGATGGAGAAGTCACTTTTGAAATATCAGATTGAATATATTCTGGCAGGTAAAGACGTGGATTGGCAGAATCTGGAATTTGTGGCAAAGCGGCTTTTGCTCTGGCGAGAGGTGGCTAATGTCATTTATATCCTTTCGGATTCCGCCAAGGTCGCCGAGGCAAAGGCGGCTGCGGGAGCACTGGCGGCTGTGCTGATGTGTCCGGCGCTGTTAGAGCCGGTGGCTTATACGATCCTGTTCGCATGGGCTTATGTGGAAAGTCTGCAGGACGTGAAGACGCTGCTTTCCGGCGGACGTGTGCCGATCATGAAGACGGCGGCAGACTGGAAGACGGGTATAAACAGTCTGACAAATGTAAGAGGCAGTCTGTCGGCGGACAGTGCAGGACAAGGGCTGAATTACAAGGAATATCTGCAGATAATGCTTTTCTTGCAGAATAAGGAGAAGAGGGCCTATCGCGCGATGGATATCATGGAGATGGATATCCGCAGGACACCTGGCAATGCACGTTTTCGGATGGATGCCTGCTTTGACACGTATGAGGCGGATCTGTCCGTATCAAGTCGGTTCGGATATGCGTATGAGATGAACAGGAGTTATGGGTTTTATTGATAAAATTAATGAAACAGGAGGTGATCAAAGATGCCCTTTTTACGGTCAAGACAGGGTAACTCTAAAAAATCGACAGCACATTCTCTCCGGGCATATCTTGATGTCGGTCAAGATGGTCAATCTATTCTATCATTCTGCGGGCTGTTAAAGAGGGTGTCTTTGATCATCTCCAAGGAGAGACCGGGCAGAAAGAAGCAGAGACGAAGACAGAGAAAAGGCAAAGGTTCTATGACGCTGGAGGCGGCGTTTGTACTGCCATTCTTTCTGTTTGCCGTGATCAATATCCTGTTTGCGGTCAACATGATCGCCGCCCAGAGCCGAATCAATGCCGCACTGCATCAAACTGGCAATAAGATGGCTTTCTATGGATATGTCTATGAGAATACGGTGGCAGGAGCACTGCCAGATGCATTGGCCGGTGTGGCTCTTACGACGCTTTATGCAAGAGGGCAGATTCTTGCATATGCAGGAAGAGAGTATCTGGACCAGTCCTGTGTTGTGGGCGGCGCAGGCGGCGTATCTATGGCAGGTTCCTCTGTCATGGGAGAAGGAGACGTGATAGACCTTCAGGTTTCTTATAAGGTGAAGCCTTTCGCGCCGCTTATGGGATTTCAGGGTTTTACCGTGCGCCAGCGCTATTACGGCAAAGCCTGGACAGGGTATGACGTGACGCAGGAAGTGAGCGATGTGCAGCAGGAGGACCCGATGGTATATATTACGAAAACAGGGATCGTCTATCATCTGGACCGAAACTGCACATACTTGAATCCTGCGGTAGAAGCTGTCGCTGTGTCGGAACTGGACGATAGGAGGAATCAGTCGGGCGGTAAATATTATTCTTGTGAGATCTGCAACGGCAGCAGAGCGCAGGAACAGGTTTATATTACGGCACAGGGCACAAGCTACCATAGTCGTATTCAGTGTGCGGGATTGAAACGGACGATCTATACGGTGCCTTTGTCGGAGGTACAGGGGAGAGGGGCGTGCTCAAAATGTGGATAGAGGTTGTACTGTTTCTTTTGCTGGCTATGTGTGCCGTATCAGACGGCAGGAAGAAGGAAATACCCCTGATAGTGGTATGGGGCGGGATGGCTCTGGCGGTCCTGCTGCATATAACGGGTAATCTGGGAGAGGCGGGGTGGCCTGCCGTCTTATTGTCACTGCTTCCGGGAACAGTGTTCTGGGGAATCAGCTGGATCACGGGAGAGAAAGTAGGATATGGAGACGGGTGGATGTTAATGATGGTCGGGCTTTTTACCGGACTTGGACAGTGCTTTCTGATTCTTCTGGTAGGACTTATGATGGAATCCGTGATTGCGTTGATACTGTTGGCGGCAGGAAAGACAGCGATGGACCGGACAGTGCCTTTTGCACCTTTTCTGTTGTTGGGAATGGGGGTAGTCGTATGGTTATAGAAAAAAGAAGAGGGTTTTTGCATAAGAGAGCCGGGGGATACATGACGGTGGAAGCGTCTTTTCTGGTTTCCTGGACGATCTTTATCTTTGTGCTGTTGATCTATCTGTCCTTCTATACTTACGATAAGTGCGTACTTTTTCAGGATGCCTACGCAGTCTGCTTCCGGGGAAGCATTCAGAAAGATGAAGATAATGTAGTGCCTTATATCAGCGCACATATACAGGAGCAGTTTGGCAGGAAATATTTCGGGACGGGCGAGGTATGCGGCAGTGTAGACAGGAACGGACATACGGCTTATGTGACCGGTGAATGTCAGGTCAAGGTCCCGGTCCGGTCGCTTTTCACCATGTATGAGAAAGAGGGCTGGAAAATTCGCACACAGGCCAGGGCGCAGATCATCAATCCCACGCATATAATACGTAAAAGCAGGTGGGTTGATAATATGTTTGCACAGTAGAGAAGAAGGTATGCCGGATCTGCATAACAGTCTGATCCGGCCTGTGCACTTATGAGCTGGCTGTACTAAGGTGCGGCGGTTTGAAGTATCCTGGTGAAGCTGCTTTATGCGCTTCGGCATTGAGGGGAACATGGAAGAGAGGCAAAGATCATAACAGGGGGAGAGATGATGGAAGCGAAATATTTCAGGGATTATAAGCATAATTACATGATATTGCAGTGTGGGCAGGAGGCGGCAGCCAGAAGCTATCAGTACAAGATCCTAACGTCAGATAAGATCAGGGAGATCCTGAGATGTTCTGTGCGGCATATTAACGGCACTACATATTACTATTATGATATCAGTTCCAGGACTACACTCAGCAATCTTTTTCAAAGTAAGAAGATGTCATACGAGCAGGTGAGGGATCTTCTATGGCAGCTGCATGGAATCTGTGACAAACTGGCGGGGTTTTTTATGGAGGAGGCCGGGCTTGTCTTGCTGCCGGAGCATATCTATTATGATTTTTCCGCGAAGCGTTATATTGGTTTGTATTATCCGGATTATCGGGCCAGCGGTGAGGAGGCTTATGAACCGCTCATGAATTTTTTGATGGAGCACATCGACCCGGAAGACCGGCAATTGGTGGAGAAGGTGTATCGGATCAGTGAGATGTCGGGAGAAGCCCATTTCCTGTTGGAGGATGCGATTCGGATCTTGGAAGAACGAAATGAGACCATACAGGAGGAAATGGCGGATAAGACACCCACTTTTGACGCGAGGGTGGATGTGCCGCCACTCGAACCGCTCCGGACAGAATCGTTTTTGGAAGAAGATTCGGATGTGGAGAAACCCTCGACGGTGGATAAATCTGCAGCGGTAAAGCAAAGCATTTTCTATCCGGTATTTGCGGTGCTGTCGGTGCTTGGAATAGCCGGGGCAGCAGCTGTTTATAGTATGTTTGAACTGACATGGGAAGAGGAAGTGACATTGTACGGCGTTATAGCGGTACTTGGGCTTTGCTTTTTGCTAAGTTTGTGGGGAGTTTTCAGGGGCAGCAAAAGGAACCGGGTAAGAGGGAAAAGAGAACAGGAGGATGAAACGAATAGCGGGTTGGAGGAATCCTTTGCATACGGTGAGGATAGGTATCGTGAATCGAATCGCTGTCCGGATGAGGATATTGTTGCGATGGAAAACGTGATCAGCAGAGAGACAGGGTTTGTTCAGGGAAAGACGATGCCGGGAGACGGCCCGGCGTGCGGTATGACAAGGCGTGCAATGACGCCGCAGCAGGAACAGGAAACTGATTATTATGGCAATACTATATTTTTCGATGGAAATAAGATTGCAGAGAATAAGCTGTATGCGATGGACAGAAGAAATAAGCAGCATATCGAATTGAAACAATTTCCCTGCACGATCGGAAAGATGGCCGGATGTGTCGACTATGTGCTTGCGGATAATTCCGTCAGCCGGATCCATGCCAAATTTGAAAGGCAGGGAGACAGGGTGCTTCTGACGGACATGAATTCTACCAACGGTACCTATAAAAACGGACTGCGCATGGAACCGCAGGAGACAGTGGAGATAGAGCCGGGGGACGAGATTCGGTTTGGGAATCTGCATTACTGTTACCGATGAACTTCGGTCTATTACCGTGAACAACGAACCGGATGAACGTTTACAGACATTTGACAGGACATACCGAAAGTGATACCCTCTTATCAGTATGATTTAACCGCGTGACTGGGTTTTAATAGCAGGAAAGAGGCAAATTCATTTGTTGCTTTCTATGGATAAGAGCATTGGAGTATGTCATGGTAACGGAAAAACTGGAATGCCTTTTTGAAAAAAATGGATATCATAAAGTCCCTTCAAACCTTCCTGAATTTACGTTTTATTATCGCAGGGAATATCAAGGGGTTGTTGTCATACATGTCATCGATTACAGAACCGGAGTTTCTGTTTCCGAGGATCAATTTACTCATCTGAAGCAGAAGATCCTGGAATTTATGCACGAAAGAGGAGAACAGGAGGTACATCTGCTTTCCCTGGTCTTGACCAGTGATGCGCAGCGGGCCAGGCAGTTTAGTGCCAGTGACAGTTTCTGCTGGATGATCGACACAAAGAGCAATAGACTGGTCATTCATGAGAATCAGGCAGATGATTTCTATGGATGGAAGGGAATTTTGGAAGAATTTCTCCTCTCATCTGCCAAGGGCGGGGATACAGCGTATGAACAGAGTGGGACGACACCTTATGCATCGCGTAGAGCAGACCGTCGACACTGGGATAAGGCAAGGATCAAAGGACTGCCCTGGGTTACGCTCTGTCTGGTCGTAAGCAACGTGATCGTATTTCTGATATGTACATTTACCGGAAGGATGTTATATAATAAAGGTGCGCTTGGCGTTATGATGGTCATAGAGGACGGATCATTTTATCGGGTGCTCACTTCCATGTTTCTGCATACGGACTCAGGACATCTGTTCAGCAATATGATCATCCTGTATTATGTAGGGGAGATCGTGGAGAAGAGGATCGGACATCTTCCGTATACGGTTTTGTATTTTCTTTCGGGAATTGCGGGGAGCATTGTGTCCATGGGTTATGAATTGCTGTCCGGAGACTATATCAGCTCCGTGGGAGCCAGTGGGGCGGTTTTTGGTGTGGAAGGCGCATTGCTGTTTCTGGTCATCCTGCAGCGTGGCAGGATGGAGTCCGTGACGATCGGCCGAATGGTCTTTGTGATCGCGTTTTCTCTATACTGCGGATTTACGAGCACGGATGTTAATAATGCGGCGCATATAGGCGGTGTACTCATGGGATTCGCGTTGGCGGCATGTTTCTGTATGCTGCGCCCATATTTCAGAACAGGAAAGGATGAGGGGATCAATGAAAATTAATATTTATTATGGCGGCCGGGGATTGATGGACGATCCGACACTTTTTGTATTGAATAAGATGAAAGAAGTGTTGGAGGAACTTCGTGTTACAGTAGAAACATTCTACCTGTATGATCTGAAGAACAGCATTACTACACTGCCCCAGAGTTTAAAGGAAGCGGATGGCGTTATTCTGGGCAGTACCGTGGAGTGGTACGGAATAGGCGGCTATATGTATCAATTTCTGGATTCTTGTTGGTTATATGGGGATAAAGAGGTGATAAGCCAGATCTATATGTGTCCGATCGTCATGTCTACGACCTATGGGGAACGGGAAGGAAAGCTGAACCTTGCTACGGCATGGGAGATTCTGGGCGGGAGGCCTTGCAGCGGTATCTGCGGTTATATTGCCGATACCTCCATGCTGGAAGAGAATGAGGATTTTATTCGCATCATAGAGAAGAAGGCGGAGAATCTGTATCGGACGATCAATCAGAAACTGCCCTGTCTGCCGGCCAGCAATCAGGCGGTGAAGCAGAAGATTGCCATCACGAAAAATATTAATTTTACACCGCAGGAATCCGAGCAGTTGTCGCAGTTTGTGTCGGATGATACCTATGTACAACGCCAGAAAGCGGATATCCAGGAACTGGCGAGTATGTTCAGAGACCTGATGGGAAGCAGCGACAGAGATGACCCTGAGGAGTTTCTGCAGGAGATCCGTGAACATTTTAAACCGCAGCCGGGTATGAATGCCACTTACAGAATGACTATAGAAGGGAAGAAGACACCGCTGGTCATAGAAATACAGGGTGGAAATCTTCAGTGTTATTACGGCAGCGGCGGTCGGGCCGATGTGGAAGTGCAGATGACCAGATCGACCCTTGAGGATATTGTAAATGGTAAGAATACGTTTCAGGCATCCTTTATGGCGGGCGATATGAGAATGAAGGGTGATTTTAAGATACTCAGGGCTCTGGATCAGGTGCTGGTGTTTGGAACGAAGTGATTCGGGTATGTCTGCCCTAATCTTCACGCGTATTTGGGTGTGAAAAGACATGGGGTACAGACATAGGATAAGGGGATTGTTAAGAAGGAGATTGGTATGAAAGACGTAAACTGTATTTTCTGTAAGATCGCAAACGGGGAGATTCCCTCTAAGACATTATATGAAGACGATAAATTCCGGGTAATCCTGGATCTGGGACCGGCATCGAAGGGACATGCCCTGATTCTGCCTAAGGATCATTATGCAAATCTCTATGAGCTGCCTGATGAGATGGCAGGGGAAGTGATGAAGCTGGCGAAGAAGATGGCAACGCAGATGACGGAACGTCTTGGCTGCGAAGGATTTAATCTGGTGCAGAATAATGGAGAACTGGCAGGACAGACCGTATTCCATTTCCATATGCACCTGATTCCCAGGTATCGGGATGATGGACAGAAGATTGGCTGGAAGCCGCAGGAAGTCACGCAGGAAGAGCTGGAAGCTGTTGTAAAATGCTTCGGAGCAGAGGAGTAGAGAAAGGACATCGTAGAATGATGCGGAATATAGACGTTGCGGATATTACGCGTAACATTAAGGAAATGTGTATCGAAGCCAATCATTTTCTGTCCGGGGATATGGCAGCGGTAATGGAAGAAGCGGCTCAGGCAGAAAAGGCGTTTCTGGGTAGACAGATTTTGTGCCAGCTGCAGGATAACCTTAAGATTGCGGGTGAGGATATGATCCCAATCTGCCAGGATACGGGAATGGCTGTGATCTTTCTGGAGATCGGGCAGGATGTGCACTTTGAGGGCGGCCTTCTGGAAGAAGCGGTCAATGAAGGTGTAAGACAGGGGTACACGGAAGGATACCTTCGCAAGTCAGTGGTGAAAGATCCGATCTTGCGGGATAATACGAAAGATAATACGCCGGCTGTGATCCATTACGAGATGGTTTCCGGTGATCGGGTGAAGATTACGGTAGCACCCAAGGGATTTGGTAGTGAGAATATGAGTCGGGTATTTATGTTAAAGCCGGCGGACGGGATCGAGGGCGTTAAGAATGCGATTCTGACGGCAGTGCGGGACGCCGGGCCGAATGCCTGTCCGCCCATGGTGGTGGGTGTGGGTGTCGGCGGTACCTTTGAGAAATGTGCGCTGCTGGCAAAGAAAGCCCTGACGCGGCCGGTGGATCAGCGTTCGGACATACCGTACGTGAAGGATCTGGAAGAGGAGATGCTGCGGAAGATCAACCGGACAGGCATCGGTCCCGGCGGACTGGGCGGCACAACGACGGCACTGGCCGTGAATGTGAACACTTATCCTACGCATATAGCAGGGCTGCCGGTGGCGGTGAACATCTGCTGCCATGTGAACAGACATGCGGTGCGGGTGTTGTAGGAGCCAAATGCCGGGATAGGAACGCCAGGACAGGAAGGCAGATCATAAATATAAGGAAAGGCATGGATAGAAGAATGAAACGACATGTACAGGCCCCTATGAGCAGAGAGACTGCGGCCGGACTGCAGGCCGGTGATTATGTGTACATAACCGGTACGATCTATACGGCAAGAGATGCCGCCCATAAGAGAATGCAGGAAACGTTGGAACAGGGTGGGGAACTTCCGCTTGCGATGCAGGGAAATGTGATCTATTATATGGGACCTTCCCCGGCCAGGGAGGGCAGGCCCATTGGCTCTGCCGGACCGACTACCGCCAGCCGTATGGATAAATATGCTCCGACGCTTCTGGATATGGGGCTGATCGGCATGATCGGCAAGGGGAAACGAAGTGCCGCGGTCAAAGAGGCCATTGTCAGAAACGGCGCCGTTTATTTCGCGGCGGTGGGCGGCGCAGGGGCGCTGCTTTCAAGATCCATCAAGAGTTCCGAGGTGATCGCCTATGATGATCTTGGCACCGAGGCGATCCGCAGACTGGAAGTAGAGGATTTTCCGGTGATCGTGGTGATGGATTCAGAGGGAAATGACCTGTACGAGACGGCGGTCAGAGAGTATTGCACGCTGGCGGAATAAGATAAACGATAAAATTATATTTGCTTCTGAAAGGATGAGAATTTTGGAGACTGCAGACTTGGCAGCCCAGAAGGCTCGTCCTTTTTAGTTCAGCGTAAAGCGCTTTGGCATGGAGAAAAACCTGTACAAATAAGTTTCACTGCGTTATCACACAAAAGTAATTGTCTGAAAATTACAATTCATGTATAATTGGACAAGGGGAAGGAGGAAATGTTTGTCACAAATTCTGTTGATCGCAGAGCAAAATCGGAGTATTCCTTCGGAAAACTCCTAAATTCTGCTCGCGTCCTCAGCGTAAAACGCTTCGGCATGGAGGAAAATGTGGCTGAAAAGCTGACGAAGGGAGTTGCAAAATGGAATACATTAAACTGATAGGAATTTTGATTATTGTTTTAGGCTTTGCGCTGAAACTGGATGTACTGGCGGTGGTCCTGGTTGCGGGGATTGTCACGGGTCTGGTCGCAGGGCTGGATTTCGTACATATCCTGGAGATCATCGGAGAATCGTTTGTGAATAACAGGCTGATGTCTATTTTTCTGATCATGTTTCCCGTGATCGCGATCATCGAGAGATATGGCATGAAGGAGAGGGCGGCATATTTGATCGGAAAGATCAGGAATGCATCTGCAGGTAAGGTGCTGTCGATCTGGATGGTGACCCGTTCGATCGCATCTGCACTGAATATCCGTATCGGAGGCCATGTGCAGTTTATCCGTCCGTTGATTCTGCCGATGACGTCTGCGGCGGCGGAAGCCTCCAAGGGATGTCCCTTGAGTGAGAAAGAGGAAGAGAAAGTGAAGGGCCTTTCAGCGGCGACAGAGAATTTCGGGAATTTCTTTGCTCAGAATTGCTTCCCTGCTTCGGCCAGCGTAGTGCTGATTCAATCGGGACTGGCAGTGGCGGGATATGACGTATCCCTGTCGGATATCGCTTCTTCGGCAATCTATGTGATGGTCATTTCTGTGGTATTGACGATCGTTCAGGTATTGTTGTTTGACAGGAAAGTGAAAGGGGGCAGGAAGTCATGACGAACTTTTTAGGCGTATATTTTCCGGAGTTTTTCTATGTACTCTGCGGGCTGGTCTGCTTTCTGACGGCATTCCGAGCCAGGAAAAATGAGTCGGCGAAGCTGGGGACGATGCTCTTCTGGGCGCTGACAGGGATTATTTTCATGTTTGGTAAAATTCTGCCCTCGGCAGTGGTGGGAGCAATGCTGATCGCTATGGGCTGCCTGACAGTGACCAAACAGGTGAAAATCGGGAAATTCCAGGAATCCACACCGGAGTTTCGGAAAGCATCCAGTGAAAGGATCGGAACGAAGATCTTTGTGCCGGCAGTTACCGTAGGGCTGATCGCGCTGATCCTATCTTTTGTTAAGTATGATGTGGTCAAAGATGGAGTGGCGACGCCCACGGCTTTAAACGGGGCGATCATGACGGGTGTTGCCTGTGTTATCGCGCTGGCGCTGGCTTTTGTGATCTGTAAGCCGAAGATTGCCGATACGAAGGAAGATACTTCCCGTCTGTTGATGCAGGTGGGGGCGGCGTGTCTTTTGCCGCAGCTTCTGGGGGCACTGGGAAGTGTATTTGCAGAAGCGGGTGTGGCAGAAGTGATCTCCGGGATGATTTCTTCCGTTGTTCCGCAGGGTAATATCGTGGTCGGCGTTATCATCTATGTCTTTGGTATGGTGATTTTCACGATGATCATGGGAAATGCTTTCGCGGCTTTTACGGTGATTACGGCCGGAATCGGTGTGCCTTTCGTTATATCTCAGGGCGGTAATCCGGCGATCATCGGAGTGCTTGGCATGACGGCGGGCTATTGCGGTACGTTGATGACGCCCATGGCGGCAAACTTCAATATTGTGCCTTGTGCGGTTCTGGAGACGAAGGATCCCAAGTGGTCGGTGATCAAAGCCCAGATACCGATGGCGCTGATGATGATCGTCGTACATATCATTTTGATGCTTGCGATTGGTTTTAAATAGGCGGTAAGGCATGGAACCGGGATTTTGCAGGGCAAAACGCTTCGGAATGGAGGAAAGGATGAAAATATTAGTTACCGGGTTTGACCCGTTTGGCGGGGAGAAGGTCAATCCTGCGATTGAGACTGTGAAGAGACTGCCGGATACGATTGGCGGAGCCGAGATCATCAAATTAGAGATCCCCACGGTCTGCCACAAATCTCTTCGTGTGATCGATGAAGCAATAGCAAAATACGATCCGGATGTGGTCCTGTCGATCGGACAGGCAGGCGGCAGACCGGATATCACAGTGGAGCGTGTGGGAATTAACGTGGACGACTGTCGAATTCCGGATAACGAAGGGAACCAGATTATAGACGAACCCATCTATCCGGAAGGACCGGATGCTTATTTTGTGACGGTGCCGATCAAGGCAATGGTACAGCGGATTCAGGAGCGAAATATTCCGGCGTCTGTTTCCAATACGGCGGGCACCTTCGTATGCAATCATGTTACTTATGGTGTGTGCCATCTGCTGGCGACCAGGTATCCGGGGAAACGCAGCGGTTTTATCCATATTCCTTTTTTGCCGCAGCAGGCGCTGGACAAGAAGAATATGCCTTCCATGTCGCAGGATATGATGGTGGAAGCGATCACAGCAGCGATTGAGGCGGTCGTGGACACGGAGGAGGATATTAAAGTGACGGGCGGAGCCACGCATTAGTGACGGCGTGGCGGAAAAAACCCGGTACAGCGTCAGATAAAAATTTTTGAGAATTTTGAAAGATTTTTAAAGCAATAAAAGATTGACAAATGGGAATACTTTGGGTATAATAAGTTTTGCGTTGTTGCAAAACGCATAACTTCATATTGGTAGAGGATAGTTCAGACTATGGAGAAATACTCAAGAGGCTGAAGAGGCGCCCCTGCTAAGGGTGTAGGTCGTTTACGCGGCGCGAGGGTTCAAATCCCTCTTTCTCCGTTATACTATCGTATGAAATGGGAAGTGTTGATTCAGTTCAGCGCTTCTTTTTTTAATTCCATGGGGTATGCAGAGTGCATATCAAATTAATTTTAAATTGCAAAATAATCTTTCCCGTAGTACAATAGGTGCTGTTTTGGACAAAGAGGTTAATTGTGAAAGGGAAGGTGTATTGGGTATGAAAAAAGCAGGTATGGTTATTTTGGGTGTTGTGATGATTGCTCTGGCAGGATGCGGCACGCGGCCGGAAGAGGAGAATGTGGGACGGGAGAATACTTACCCGGGTCCGGATGAAGTGGCTGCCAGTCTGGAAGCGGCCGGATTTGAGCTGGAAAGGTCAGAAAATTTTGAGCAGCTCGAGATCAGTACAACCAGAATTAAAGCAGTGAATGGAGAGGAGTATCTGGATATATGTTATGAGGTATCTTCTGCAGAAGATATGAACAGGATAGAAGAGTATTATGAGGGAAGTTATAGCCAATATAATATTTTGAGTGACGATGAGATGATCTGCTGCTACAGCAGTGAGTCTGCATTACAAAACGCTGGATTACAATAATAAGCAGTTCCATAGAAATTTATAGAATCAGCAGTCGGGAAAGCAGGATACCTTAAAATGGGGCGTCCTGTTTTTTTTTACTTTGCAGGATGTTCTTGACGAATCAAAGGGGGGGGGTAAAATGGGACTAAGTATCTCTGCTGTGCATTGGGCGGCTAGCGAACGGCAGGGTTCAAACTAAATTGAAGGAGGAAGATAGAATGAGTGAACTGAGAAAGCTGTTTCAGGTAAAACGGATTCTCGCCATGGCGCTTGCGGTTGTCATGACGGTGACTTCGCTGCCTGCGACGGCATATGCTGCTGTACCGGATGAGAACCAGACGGTTACAGAGGCAGATGCGGAGAATAGTCCCGCACGGAGTAATGTGGATACGGGAGGAGAGGAGACACAGGGACCATCCGCCGAGACGCCGGAGGATACAGCTGCCGACGTGCAGACGGAAGGAGAGCTGCCAGTGGATCAGCCTTCGTCGGAGGATACGGATCTGCCACAGATCTCCGTGGAACCTGCAGAATCACAGGCGGAGGATGTGGCAACGGATACTGACACACAGCCTGCAGCTGCAGAAGCGGCAGAGGCCGAATTCAGCGAGAATGTACAGCAGGCGGCTGAATACCAGGCGGACGGAACTTCCCCTGCTGCCGATGAGACGGGTAAGAAATTAAGCGTAAGCTTTTTAAGCAACTATGGCATTACAGTGAATAATGCATATAAAAGCCTGGCTTCGCTTTCCGACCCGGTCGTTGCAACTGTTACCTATCAGTGGTTTGCAGGAGACAGCGCTTTGGGTGATCCGAAGAAACTGTCTGAGGAAGGAACGCTTCCGACTGATGCAGGCAGCTATACGCTGAAATTAGTACTTCCTGCTAAGGAGAATGAGTATAAGGGAGCGGAAGCTTCTTACGGGTATGAGATCAGCAAAGCCGAGGTAACGGCAGTTATAGAAGAACCTGCAGCTGTTCCTGCCGGTACGAAGTGCTCGGAAGTGTCAATACCGACAGTTAATTCTGTCTCGGCAGACAATGGTAAGAGTTTTATCTATGTAGTTGACGATAAGAGTACAGAGGCCAATGAAGCGGCGAACAATGAAGTGGCATTTACCATGGTAATTAAAGATGCTGCGACGGGAGCGGCGTTGACAGGTGAGCAGACACTGGTGAAGAACAGTGAGTATGTCGTCAGTATCGTTCCGGAATTTATTGGCGCGAACAAAGACAAATACGAGAAGAATTACACATGGGAATCTCTCGGGGAGCAGAAGCTTCCGATCGGCAGTTTGAAAGCCACCAGGCTTACCCTTACGCCGGATGCTTCTTATGCAGCGAAATCGGCGGCAGTTGCCAATGACGATAACGGACGTACCGTGCATATTGTGGAAGCGGCGTCCTGGACGAAAGAACTGCAGGAACTCAAATATACAGCGGTACTGGAAGCTGAAGACGGTAAGGACGAGCAGAACCAGCCGAAATGGAAGGCGCTCGACGGACAGACGGCTGGTGAATGGTATACGGCAGCTTCCTACAGTGAGCCATGGACAGAGGGCGATCAGACCTATTGCAGCCTGACTTTGGGCGGCAGGCTGGATGCAGCGCCCACGATTCCGGGAACCTATGTATACAGAGTCAGCTATGAGGGCGATCAGAAAGAATACAGCGCATCCTACGCTGATATCGTAGTTACAGTAGCGGTGACGGAGATCATCGTAAGACCTGTGGTTCCGGATAAGGTGACATTTTATGACGGACAGACAGTGAAAGATGTGTTATCTCAGATTATCTATGATCTGCCTTATGCGGATGGCAGAACAGAGAACGGGAAAGAGGTACTTTATGCCCAGACGCCTGATATGTGGGGTACTTCTTATGATTCGGATAATCAGACACAGCCTTATAAACCGGACTTTGAACTTGTTGAGATCGTAAAGGACAAGGACGGCAAAGAGACAAAACGTACTGTATATGAGTCCGATGACGCTGCGGCAACACTGAAACTCGGCAATGATTATATTGTACGTTTTACCGGTCAGAAAAGCGTGTATAGTGCGTACGGCAATCCGACGATGCACAGGGATATCAATGCAGCGGTAGATTCCATGGACCCGGCGACCTGTGGATTTAAGGTAAAAACTGACCAGAGCACGCTGGAAGCAGAAGCGAATACATGTAAACTTACGGTAGCTGCCAGAAATAAAGCGATCGATGTTACAGAGATTGAGAAGGCAGCGACAGATAAAGCTAAATTGAGTCTGGAAAATGTCGGCGCACTGGAAGGTGCATTTATGAAGACTTATGACGGAGCGCGGATATTTGAGCTTCATGCAGACTACAAGAAAGCGAAACTTGTGTCCGGCGCCAGCGATCCTAATAACGACTTCACGTATGAGTGGCAGCAGTCAGGGTACTCTTATGCAGACCTGCAGGAAACACATCAGGAAGATGGCAAGGATGTACCGGATGTCAGCAAAGAAGATCTGGAGAATGGAAGGTGGAATAAACGATCATTTACTTCTCCGCTCAATGCCGGTATTTACCGCTTGCATATCACGTATGATAATTCACGGGTAAATGGATTTGCAGATCCGGTGGATGTGTATTTTGTGATAAAACCGCAGGCGATCACGCTGACATTCAACAAAGAAAGCCTGGTTGGAAATGTTGGAAACAATGCGACCGAGTTTTGGATGAATCATAAGCAGGAACTTAACGAGGGAACCGGAATCACACCCTCTATGGAGCAGCCGTCTAAGGCAGAGGACTGGAAGAACGCAGATCTCCTGGCAGAAGAGGCAGACTATGCATATCAGGTAAGATGGGGATTCTACCAGAAGGAGAAGGAGACCAACGCGGAAGGGCAGCAGGTGGATAAGCTTGGCCCCGACGGAAAACCTGTCTGGACGGAATATTTTGGTTCTCTTTTGGAAGGCGGCGAATATTTCCTGGGCGTAATGAGCTTCCAGATGGGAAGATATGATGGTGTTCTTCATGATTTTGGAGGTAATTTTGATGCAGATACGGACATTCATATTCCCATAACGGTTAAGGCCAAGGGAACAGACACGATCGTATTCGACGGGATCACGACGACAGGCGGCAAGAAGATCGAGAAGACGAAGACCTATGACGCTGAATCGTTATATACTCTGATCAAGGATGATCTGGCGAGGCTCAATGCGCCTGTTGTGATCAAGACGGACGCGGCCGGTGCGGAGACGAAAGAAGCAGTGACTTTTGCGGAAGGAGAGTATGGCTTAACTTATACGATCTGGAATTCTTCTACAGGAGAGAGCGAAACCTATACGACACTTCCAACGGAAGAGGCTGCGTGGGACTGGACGAAGAATGCCGGAACTTATAGGATCAGTGTGAAGTTCGGCGGCAATGAGAGGTACTATGATCTGCCTGATACGGAACTGGCGGTCATTACTGTAAAGCAGAAGGAATTGATCTTCGTAGTGCCTGAACTGACAGAGGAGTTTACGGCAGGGCAGCCTGTTTCATATGTATTGAAGGCAGCAAGGGATGCTTTCTTTGGACAGGATGTTGCAAGCGTGAAGGCCGTAGAAGGGGAAATTCCCGAGGCGGACAGGAAATACTTCATCAGGACAGAAATACGTGGTGAGGCAGTTTTCCCGGCTTGGTATTGGGACGATGGAGATTACTTCACATTCTCTATGCCGGAAGTATATGTGCGCGATAACGTGAGCGGTGCAGAGTATGGACGGGAAGATGAGGATGCCCTGCTGCAGGGAACCGGTGATACACGTTACAGCCTGATCGGAGATTATGCTGCCCAGGGGGAGGATAATTTTACAACAGACAACGACATTTCCAATAACTATACTATCATTGCGGCAGAACCTGCCATGGGGACGCCGATCAAAGTTGTCAGAGGCGCTTCCACTGTAGAGATGGATGAGCGCAGCGGCAAGAAGGTTGATATTAAGGACTATATTAGCATTCCTGAAGACAACGCCGGTAGTATTGTGAAGGAACACACCGTTATGATCAAGGACGGCATTGCTTATTATAATGCTTCGTCCAATGACGATGACAAGAAGGAAGGTAACATCGTCAATATAAGAATCAAAGTGCCGGCGGAGTATGATTTCTATGCTTCTTCCTTTGATTGGAATAAGGTTATCTATGAGCAGTCGATCAAGAATGCGGCAGGTGACAGACTGATTGGTTCTATCATAACAGATTACAGTGACAGAACACTGCAATTTACGTATGACGCGACAGTACGTGACAAAGAGAAACAGGAAGATCTCATCTTCAGTATCCGCTGGGAAGAAGACTATAATGAGCGGTTCATCATTAAATTCAGCGAGGCGGAACTGCTGGGGAATCTGAAAGACGCTGTGGCGCCGAAGTCTTTGGCATTCAATGCGCCTCTTAAAACGATGGTAGTCGGACAGGAGCAGGAACTGGATGTTAAGATCGTGAAAGTGCAGAATGCCGATATTATCTGCCTTGGTTACGAAGTAACTGCCGGCAGGGAATATATGCATGTCGATGAATTCGGTAAAGTAACGGCGCTGAAGGAAGGCGGCAAGGCGACCGTTGAAGTCTTCCCGATGCATTTGGTGGATGGAAAGAAGATCCGCATTGACGGTGCGAAATCTGCGAAGACCACGATCACGGTGAAGAAAGTCAGTGCGCCTAAGGTTACAAAGGTAACGCCGAAGGATACGTCCATAGCAGTTGAATATACACTGCCGGCGGCAAAAGACGGATACCGTAGAGAGATTTATGTAGTAGAGGGTAAGAATGTCAAAGCGGATGTCATTGAGAAGAAAGTCACTGATGAGATGAAGAATGAGCAGTGGCAGGGTATTTTTGCGGTGACACCAAGATTTGTTACATACTCAGAGGAATATTCTGCAAGAATTTTTGATTACAAGAAGAATACCAGAACCAATACGGTACGTATTGCAATCGGTGGTCTGGATCCGCAGAAAGATTATACGGTTTATGTTCGGAACGTAAGCCACGTGCGCAGCTTCGCGGACGGGTGTCAGGTCAGCCTGAGTGCGGCGGGAACGGCTAAGAGCTGTAAGACCACGTTAAAACATGTAGATGATATTACGGCATTATTAGATGGCGAACAGATTGCAGATATTTATGACGCCGACGGTGTTCATGTATATGACAAAGAATATGTTGATGATACACCGACGGAAGAACAGATCAGAGAAGCATCTACGATTGGGTATGAGATACCGCTCTCAAAGCGAAATGCGCAGATTTCTCTGGAAGGTTTGTTCAAGGATGTGGCAGAAGATAAGATCTATGTACCGATTCCGTTCTTAAAGGCGGAAGCGGCGGCATTAAAGAAGAGTTATGCAGAGCCGAAGATCACATACTATTTCCGGGATTATATCTATGATGGCTATGATGCGTATACCGGTGAAGAAAAAATTGAGGAAATTGGTTATACAAAGAGCAGCAGCATTGCGGCCGTTGATAAGAATGGCAAGATAACTCTGAAACAGCCGGGTACGGTTACAATCTGCGCAATAGATACGGTATCCGGAACAAAGGCGAATGAGATTCAGATTCATGTTACGGCACAGGCAGACAGCATGAAGGCAAAGAATACTTCCATGCAGGTAGGCCAGAGGATTTGGCTGGGAAACCTTGTAGAGTATAAAGAGGGCAAAACAGTACTGAATCAGGATAATTATAATATCTATGGCAGAATCGACGTTAAGGAAGCGCAGGCCTCCTTAAAGAGCGCAGGAAAAGAAAGCAGCTTCGGTATTTCGGACAGCGGTCATCTGACAGCCTATGCGAAGGGGTCTCTGAATCTTACACTAAAAGATAAAGTACTTAATACATCTGTAACAGTAAAGATTTCAGCGAAAGATCTGGCGCCGGTGAAGAACCTGAAAGCTGTGAATGTGATCGATAACCGCTTCGACGTACAATTTGAGATGAACCAATACGCAGAAGCATACCGCATCGAGATACTGGATGCCAGAAGGACGGTCAGAAGTATCTACGTAGAGAATATCCCGTTCAGCGGTGATGGCCATGCGTGGAGCAGATATGATGAATGGCAGGATGACGACTGGGGCAATGGCGACTGGCTTGATAGGTGGGATCCTGAGGCCGACTGGAAACATGACTCAGAACACTTTGTGAAGAAAGATGGCCTGGGACGCGCCGACAAGATCAATGGAAAATGGATACTCACTTATAGAATAAAGTCTCTGACGCAGACATCCAAATATAACATTCAGGTGACGGCGTTGTTTGGAGAAGTGAAATCCAAAGTCGTGAAGAAGGCGGTGACTACGACCAAATTACCTGCGTGTGATTCCGTGCTCACGGGTAAGATTGAGTCAGGCAAATTTTATAATGAGGGCTTATACCTTTCCGAGACTCGTTTTATATCCGGTAATACCTACAGCATAAATATAGAAAACGGTGAGAATGTTTCGCTGAATACAATGGCGCAGATAGCCGGTACGGATACGCTTACGTGGAGCAGCAGCAATAAGAAGGTAGCAACTGTCAAGGCAGCGCCGGGCGGCTACAGCGCGACACTGAAAGCGTTGAAAGACGGTGAGACCGTGATCGAAGTGAAGTCCAAGGTTCTGAAAGGCGTTGTGTCAAGAGTGACGGTTTATGTGTCTACAGTAGGCGATGCTTACAACAGCAGAGATTATTATGGCGATAATGAAGATCTACGCGGTGAAAGCAATAGTAAACCGGAAGTGGTAACAGAGCTGACAGTGGGTGTTGCGGAACCGGTGGAGCTGCGCACAGGCCAGAAGAAGAGCTTCCAGGTTACCCTGACAGAAGAAGGAAAGTATACGGCTTATAAAGTGGAAAAGGGAGATAAAGAGTTCTGGACCAGTTATACCAAGTATGGTAATAAACCGTATACCTGGAATATTAAGCTGGACGGCAGTGACGGGCCATTTACAGGCAGTGTGATCGTGGAGAAGACCGGGAATGTCAATGCGTCTGATATTAAGAACAGAACTGTTCTTAAATTAAACGAAACTCTGCCCATGACTCAGCATAAAGCATGGTATGTGTTTACCGCGCCGAACGATGGGCTGTATGGGTTCAAAAAGGCAGGCAGTTCCGACGTAAATATATTTAGTGTATATAAGCAAAGTACAGATAAGGAGGCGGCGCCCAATACAACAACTGCAGAAAGCCGGAAGTATTTCTATGAATTGAAAAAGGGTGATCTGGTATATCTGAAAGCGAACGGAAATAATGATTCGGTGCAGATTGTGGAGGCAGAGTTTGATGCGCTTGCAGTAGGAAGTTCTGTAACGATACCTCGCGGGGATGAGAAGTGGTTTGTGTTTACACCTGCGGAGATGGATCAGTATGAGTTCAGGAAGTCAAATTATTCCAAGGATGGGATTGAATTCTTTGATGAGAATTTTGTGAATAAGAACCTGAGTTCTACGCCTGATTATCAGACCTCTGAGAGAGTATACTATTCCATACTGAGTTCAAAATTATATATTAGAATCAGTAATCAGAGCTATAGCGCTGTTACATTGCGGGTCGACAAGAAGGATGCTTTCCAAAAATTTGGCGAGGATGGTTCCTGCACGATCGGTGAGCATACATTCAACAGTTATAGTGACAATATTTATATTAATTATACGGCGCCGGCTGACGGATTCTATACGTTCTCTTATGAGGCCGCGGAAAGCGGTATCAGCGGAACTGCAGACTTATATATGGCTGATAATATGAACACCAGTATTGGGAATATGTATGTTTACACGAATGGAACATATAAGATCTCAGATCAGTATTTATCCAGGGATACGGAAGTTTGTTTGAAGATAGGCACGTATAGTACCCCTGCCATATGGAAGAATGTGAAGTTTATCGTAGCAAAAACCGGCGAAGCTCCTGTTGCACTTCAGCCAGGAGGCGAAGCTGTGCAGGGAGGCACTTCGGGCAACAAGGCAGTTTGGTATTCCTTTACCGCACCGGAGGAAGGAAGATATACGGTGGTATTTCCGAAGATGGAGGCGGCTGGTAGTGAGGCGACTGTAGAGAGCCGGATTTACAGGGACATTACCGGCAACAGTTCTTCTGAAAGGAAAGCCATAGATTTATCGCAGGGAGGCTTTAATGATACTATTGCACTTGATGCAGGAGATCAGAGATTTATTAAAGTAAATCCCGACAATAGTTCTGCAGCCGATGAAATACCGTTCCAGATTAGGATCGAGAAGACATCGACCGACAAGGCAGTGACCACAACAACGCCGGCAGACCTGACGGAAGTTGAGAACTGGGTATCCTTTACGGCAGAGGCAGACGGAAGCTATGAATTCAGTGTAACAAGAAACGCAGGAAATACAAATCCTACCATATATGCATACAAGAATTTGTATGACACGTTATATACTCCAAGTCGCTCACAGCTCAAGTTGGTGTTAAGCCAGGGAGAGACGATCTGGCTTAAAGTGAAAGCATCATCATTGCTGTCCGATATAACGAAAGCAGACAAGCTGACAGCCAGGAAGTCGGGAGAAGTTCAGATTGCCAATGTTACGAGTGGTTCTCCGGTCACGCTGAATAATCTTGCAACGACCGAAGACAACGGATCCTGCTATACGTTTGTGAAAGTTATTTCTGATACAGACGGAAGCTATAAATTTTCCTGCAATAACAATGAGATAACCAGTATAGCTCTGTATACAAGCTTTAATGTGTCTGGTTACGGTAGTCCTATATCTTCAGTGAATGGAACTTATTCTACTGAACGCGACATGAGGGCGGGAGAAGCCGTATATCTGAAATTGGTGTCCAGCCAGGTTGTCACTGGAATCACATTAACAGTAGAGAGCAGCAGCACAGCTAATTGACATGCAGATGTGCGAATCGGAGGTATAAAGCTTAATATGTAAGACAGAAGCAGCGATGGGAATAATAGTTCCATCGCTGCTTCTGGCGTTAGCTTCGAAATAACAGTAGATACGGGACTGCCTGAGGTTCTCATGTAATAGCGAAATACCATTGAAATATATTCCACAATATGTTATGATACAAACATCAAATTAAGCATACAGTAAGATGTAGTCTAAGGGAAGGGTTCCCGTCACATATACAGAAAGGCAATTTCTGTCTGATCAGAATCTTTTTATCGGAACGATACCGGTGATCGTATGCTTATTTTCCAATTACGAAGAAAATAGCAGAAGATCTTAAGAAGACAGAAGAGCAGTGGAATGGCCAACTGTATGTGACAGACAGCTTAAATATCTGACTCCTGTAATATCTGATTCGGTTTTCTGCGGACAGGAGGATGAAGAGATCATGGGCGGAACGCGGGAAATGAAAGATACAGCCCAGAAGGATTTTATTGCTTTTCCGGATATTGCAGCGGATACGATCAATGCATTATTGTATCAAGGGAAGGCGTTGACAGATGCCGGAAATCTTTGTGCAGGCCCGACAGAGACAATCTATCAGGGTAAGGAGAAGCTTAAGGGTCAGTATGAAGATTTATGCAAATATGAGCTGATAGACGGGAAAGTCAGGTTAATGTACTTGATAGCGAACCAGACTGCGGTGGACGGTAAGATGCTGCTCAGAAAAGCCGGTTATACGGGCGGAGCGTACCGGGAACAATATGAAGGAAAGATGCAGGATATTTTTCCGGTCATCGAGATTGTACTATATTGGGGTGAGCCGAGATGGAGAAGCAGCCGCAATATCCGGCGACTGTTTGCGAAGCGGAAATTTCCGGAGGGAGCATGGGACTATATTGACGATTTAAAGCTCCATGTATATGAGATGAGGCACTTGTCCCCGGAAATAAGAGAGCGGTTTCAGAGCGATATGCGAATCATAGTGGATTTTCTCGCAGAGGGCAGCGACTACCGTTCTGACAGGAAGATTATGCACAAGGCAGCATTGATCAGAATGATCAGAGTACTGTCTGGTGAAAGCGATACTGAAGATATAGAGGACTGGCTTTGCCAGAAAGGAATCAGGGAGGAGGATGAAGTTACGGTGTGCGAACTATTTGATCAGTATGTAAAGCAGGGACGAGAGGAAGGCTGGGAAGAAGGTAAAGCAGAAGGTAAAGCAGAGGGTAAAGCCAGACAGCTTGTGGAAGATATAGAGAATACCATGAATTTTTTTCATGTTACGCTGGAAAAGGCTTGTGAAAGTCTGGGAATAACTGTGAGCAGGTATGAAGAAGCCAAGAGAATCTACTAGCAGGTTTGTTATTCTGATGCAGGGACTTTACACGCTTTCCGGAATCTGGTATGATTACATTATTGTGGGTGATTAACCATACAGATATTAACAGGAGGCTTTGTTATGGGATTTATGTTATTGGCAGGAGGCTTTGTTGTTATTCTGATTCCCGTTGTGATCGCGGTGGTGTCGTCTGTCGTATCGGCGGTGGCGGCTTCGCAGGATATCGGAGAGGATGAATAGGGATTGCAGAGTGTGGGACAACAGATAAGATATGCCGGAGGACAGGGCAGGGAAAAGGAAACTTTTCGCTGTCCTTATTTTTTAACAACTTCTTAACACCGGTTTTTATTTCTTTTTCATTGATTTTTCTGTAGGATAATACATAGGGATCATTTAGGGCAACAGAATCTGATCATGTATAACCTGCCGTCCGGCGGGGGGCATGGCTATTTATAGTTAACGACATTAAAAATTTCGTTTTTGGTCCTGCAAAAGCTCCCGTATATGGCTTTGGCAGGAACCGGAAGCAGAAATTTGTTATGTCGTTTACTATAGGTTATAAAAGTCGGTCACTCCGAGCCTTTGGCTCTCCCGGGACTTTCATAGTACTCTGAGCGAGGAAGGGAGGATATTGATAACGGATGAATGAAAAATTGAAAGAAAAGACGAAGGAATCCCTTTCGAGCGTACTGCCGATTACGATGATCGTGTTGGTTCTCAGCATTACACTGGTGCCGTTGGAGATCAGCACGCTGGTGCTGTTTATGACGGGGGCGTTTCTTCTGATCATGGGTATGGGGCTTTTCCAGCTGGGGGCTGAGATGGCGATGACACCGCTTGGCCAGGGTGTTGGCGGTAAGCTGGTTAAAAGCAGCAGCATCGTGCTGATGGCGGTGGTCTGCTTTATCATGGGAGCCATCATCACGATCTCTGAACCGGATCTGCAGGTGCTGGCGAATCAGGTGTCGGCGATTCCGAATATGGTGTTGATCCTGACCGTGGCGGTGGGCGTGGGAATCTTTATGGTGATCGCACTGCTGCGTATCTTGCTTAAAGTAAGATTGTCGCTGCTGCTGTCTGTCTTGTACATATTGGTATTTGTATTGTCGTTTTTGACGCCGTCAGATTTTATCGCGGTGGCTTTCGATGCGGGCGGTGTGACTACGGGGCCGATGACGGTACCCTTCATTATGGCACTGGGTGTGGGACTTTCCGCGGCGCGGAGTGATAAAGAAGGAAGTAATGACAGCTTCGGCCTGATCGCGCTGTGCAGTGTGGGTCCGATCCTGATGGTGCTGCTGCTGGGTATTTTCTATCATCCCACAGAGGCAGTCTATACGGCGGTGGAGATACCGGAGTTGGTGACCACACAGGATGTGGTGCGGGAATTTGCGGCGGAGATACCGGATTATGTGCGCGAGGTATTGAGCAGCATCCTGCCGGTGATCGGTGTGTTCCTGCTGTTTCAGCTGCGGGGGAAAATCTACCGCAAGCGTCAGCTGCAGAGAATGGCAGTCGGATTTATCTATACGGTACTGGGACTGATTCTCTTTCTGACCGGGGTAAATGTGGGTTTTGCCCCGGTGGGAAGCCTGTTGGGCAGCGGTATTGCGGACAGCAGTTTTAAATGGGCGCTGATTCCGGTGGGGATTATCATCGGTTATTATATTGTCAAGGCTGAGCCTGCCGTGCAGGTTTTAAATGAGCAGGTAGAGGAGATCACGGGCGGCAATGTATCTTTCAAGATGATGAACGCTGCGCTCTCGGCAGGCGTGGCCTGTGCGGTGGCGCTTTCCATGGTGCGCGTACTGACGGGAGTCAGTATCTACTGGATCATCATTCCAGGTTATACGCTGGCCTTTATCTTAAGCAGACTGGTGCCGCCTGTCTTCGTCGGTATTGCCTTTGACTCCGGCGGTGTTGCCAGCGGCCCCATGACTTCGACGTTCCTGCTGCCTCTGGCCATGGGGGCCTGTACAGCTGTCGGCGGTAATGTGGTGGCCGATGCTTTCGGTATCGTGGCGCTGGTGGCATTGGCGCCGTTGATCGCGATCCAGTGTATGGGTGTGGTATCCGCACGTAAAGCCAAGGTAGTGAAGCAGACAGTTCAGGCGATCGAAGATCTTATTGTGGACCTGGAATAATGCAAAGGGATTTTCTTAGTCGTCTACAAAGCGGATGAACAGAGGGTGTACTATGATAGAGGAGGCACGTAAGGGCGTTTTGGAGTGGCAGAGGAAGCACCAAAACAGAGGGCGTACCATGATAGAGGAGGCACGGGTATGAACATGACAGACAATAAAAGACCGCAGGTCGTTCCAAGACTGCTCCTTACGATCACGAAGGAGGAGGACCAGCGGAAATTGGAGGAACTATTTGATTCCATAAATGTGCCGGTCTGTTTTCAGTTCAGGGGAAAAGGAACGGCGACTTCGGAGATGATGGATATTTTCGGAATGCGGGGGACTACCAGGCTTCTTTCGGGTGCGGTTCTGCCAAAGAGCCAGGTGAAGACTGTGTTCGAGATGCTGTATAAGCAGCTTCACTTCCGGCATAAGGGCGGCGGCATTGCAATTACAATTCCTTTGAATGCACTGCAGAATCATATTCTGCAGGTGCTGGATGAAGAGGAACGGGCGTGGATGGAGATAGAGGCGGCGAAGAAGGAAATGCCGAAGGGAGAGGAAGAGCAGATGGGCGAGAAGACGGAATATACGGTGATCTGGGTTTCTGTAGACGGCGGTTACAGCGATGACGTGGTGGATGCCGCGCGGAATGCGGGCGCAAAGGGCGGTACCGTTATGAAGGGACGCCGGCGCAATTCCAAGAGCGTCAGCAGACATTTCGGCATTAAGGTACAGGAAGAACAGGATTTTGTCATGATCGTGGTGCCCAAAGAGCGCAAGACAGAGATCATGACAGCGATCGCTTCCGTGTGCGGTCTCGGAACGGAAGCCCACGGGGTAGTGCTGGCGCTGCCGGTGGAGGACGTTATGGGGCTGACGAATTAGCAGCGTATTTATCAATAACAGGATTGCAAAGAAGACGGGACTGCCATGATCAGGCAGTCCCGGTTCTTTTGGGAAAAAGGGAACCGGGACGGGATAGTGGCCTTTGTAACCTGCCAGCCAGAGCAGGAGATCAAAGGATAGACGATTTTCCACTTATTTACAGAGAAATATAGCTTTTATTCCCGCGAGCAACGAGCCAAGTGGCTGCTTGCAGACATTTGGCGACTGCCGCGAGGGTCAAATACCCCGCTGCTCTGCAGCGCTGCAAGTTTGATACCCCGTTGCTTGCAGCGGGGTCTTTGATTTTTGTCTGAAAACGGTACAATAGGAGTAATAAAATTTCTATGGCGGATGAAAATGAAGAAGATACATTCCATGTCTCTGATCAAAAGAATGTTAGTGCTGTATCTGATAGGGCCACTGTTATTATTTATCATGTTCTGTCTGTTTATCATATGGTCTATGAACAGGGAGATGAACCAGAAATTGCAGATTTCCATTGCAAATGATCTGAACCGCACGATCCATGCGATCGACGAGACGACGAATACGCTGATGATGATCACGGAACAGATGGCATATGGATATGTGAGCACGAACCTGAGCAGCATGCTGGAGGAAGATAATCCGTATGAGAAGAGCAGATTGATCAGGAGCATTGCGAACGAGGTCAATGTGATCTCATTTACGAATATGGGGATTCGCCTGGTCGGCTATTATGACCGTGAGGAAGAGGACTTTGTCTTTTGCTCTAATGGAGCGGCAGATACGGGCATTCTACCGGAAGATATTTACCTGTTTTGCAGAAATGAATTTCAGTTCCAGGGGCCGCATGTAAGCTTTGCAAGAAATTACAACGATCTGGTCATATCCGTGATGAAAAGTGTACCGACGGCGAAAGGGATCGATGCCTATGCAGAACTTGTGGTGGATCTGCATGCCATGGACTCTTTTCCGGAAGACATGGAGCTGGTGATCCTGGGGGAAGATGGCCGCGTTAACTATGGGCGGGCCGAACTTATGGAAAATGTCTCTGGCGGCAGAGTGATGCAGGGAAGGACGAGAGAATATTTCTATATGGGGGCATCGGGAGACGGTGGATATCAGGCTTATATTTTCGTGCCGCAGCGAACGTTTTCCCAGACGCTGTACAGAATGATGCCAACAACCATTGCTGCCATAGCGGTATTTGGCGTTATGTTTTCCGTGATCGTGATCCTGCTGTTGAAGAATATAGTGGGACCGATCAGGATATTCGAGGAGGAGATACGCAGGATACAGCAGGGTGATCTGGAGATCCGTGGGTATAAACATGTAGGAATACCAGAGTACGATCATCTTCTGCGGGAGACTACGATCATGAAGGAGAAGATTGCAGAATTGCTTGTACAGCAGGAGATCGAGCAGCATGAACGGGCGAAGCTCAGAGTGGAACAGCTGATGTATAAGATCAACCCGCATTTCCTGATGAATGCGCTCAATACGATCCATTGGCTTGCGGTCGAAAGAAATACGGAGGAAATTAACAGGTAGCCAGGGCTTTGAATAAACTTCTGTATTATAATCTGAAAGTGGATAAAAATACGGTCTGTCTCAGGGAAGAACTGGAGGCTGTGGCGCAGTATGTTTTCTTGCAGCAGAGCAGATTCAGCTTTCAATATGTGGTCAATGTATTGGAGGAAAAGGCATATGCCGCGAGGATTCCCCGCTTTATCCTACAGCCGATCGTGGAAAATGCAATCTATCACGGAATGCACGAGAATGGAAATCTGGTCCTTCTGGTGGATGTTATGGATAAGCTGGATATTTACATAAAGAATGACGGAGATGCCATGGAACCGGAAATGGTGGAGAATCTCAGAGAAGAAGTCAAAAAGAGCAGGGAAAACAGCAGGCTTGGGATCGGATTGAATTACGTGATCCAGATCTTGAGAGAGCGGTATGATAAGGAAGCACAGATTCAGATGCTGAGTATAAAAGGAGAAGGGACCGTGATCTATCTTTCGATTCCCTTTAAGATCTGAGGAAAACAAGGCAGGAGCGTTTGTGCTGAAGCAGATTGGGGGTGCAGGAATGATCCGTGTTTTGATCGTGGAGGATGACAAGTTTGCCAGGCAGGGGATGATCCATTCGCTGCCATGGGAAAGACACGGGATGACGGTGGCAGGAGAGGCTTCCGGTGGGAAGGCGGCACTTGAGATCCTGGCAAAAGAGAAGATCGATCTGATGCTGTGTGATTACTCCATGCCGGGGATGAATGGATTGGAACTGTTGAAAAGTGCTAAGGAACTGTATCCGGATCTTTCGGTGGGGATGATAACACTGTATGAATCTTTTGATATCATCCAGCAGGCAATGCGGTATGACGCCATCGATTATATATCTAAGCTGCAGCTCGAAGAAGAGAATTATGACCAGATGCTTGATAATCTGACCAGAAGAGTCTTAGAGCGAAGGGAAGTGCAGCAGAAGGCCAGGCCGGTGCTCGTCTGTCCGCAGGATGCATGTTATATAATCTCCTGCATCAACAGCCGTGACCCTGGTATTCTCTGTGAAAAGCATCCGTCGGTTTTTTTGGAGAGGCCGGTGGAGATCGGACTGAACGTATATGCAGCCTATCTGCCGGATACGGTTGGGGAGGAGTCGGTCTTTGGAATAATCCGCAAGCCCTGGTATGCACTGAAAGTAAGCGGACTTGCGGCGTATGAACAGGACGCTTTTTTCCATCTGGTGAGAAGATATTACAGATATCACATGTTTTACAGTCATGAGAATATGGCAGTATCGATCACATGGCTGGAAAAGATGGTCAATTCTATACCGTCTATCTCGGAGGATGTCATCGCCACGCTGCAGAGCAGCTGGTCGGGCACGGAATGGTTCTATGAGGATGAGGTGTTTCGAGAGCAGCTGCAGGTGCTGCGGGAACAGATGCTGCCCTTTAATGTGCTTTTCAAGCTGTTGGTAAGAATTGAGGATGCGATCAAGCATAAATACGGGGATCTGTTCGGTGGGGTGGAACTGGACCTGCCGTATAACTTTTCCAGCTGGGAAGAGGTTGGAGAGTGGCTGGAGGCCGTACATTGCAAGATGAAGCAGGCGATCTGGGAGAAAAAGTTGTCCGATGAGATATTGAAGAGTGTTACAAAGGCAATCCAGATCATCAGCGATGAGATGGACGCTCCCTTATTACTGAGTGAAGTGGCGGAACGGGTGAATATGAGTAGAAGTTATTTCAGCGCCTGTTTCAAGAAAGTTACCGGCAAGTCCTTTAATCAGTACGTGAGGGATAAGCGTATTAGGATCGCGCAGGAATATCTGGAAGAAACGGAATATACGGTCATGGAAATCGCACTAAAGTGCGGTTACGAGGATGAAAAATATTTTGGCAAAGTATTTCGCCAGGAGACAGGGTATCTGCCAACCAGATACCGGAAAGAAAAAAGGGAAAAGGCAAGGCTTGTGCTTTAGAAAAGAAGGCATTCCGATGGGGTGTCTTCTTTATTTCTTCCGGCATGTCAAGAAGAAGAACGTATTCGATAAAGTATAAAAACGTATTCTATGCAGGCAGGAGAGATGTATTTACACTTTTGTGAGTTGTTTTGTCGGTTATGCAAAAAAAGGAACTCCTCTATAATTAAGAGACAGAAGGAGGGTGCATATGCGATTTACAGATGGTTATTGGAAAGTACGCGAGGACTGCATCGCGGTCCGGGCGGCGCATCATTTCGGAGGCGGGCAGCAGGTTCCGGCATTCTACGAAAGTAAAGGAGGGTATGCCAGGGTCCATGCGACGGAAGAAGAAGTGGTGATACGATCCGGCAGCACGGAAGCCAGGATCGCCCGGGCAAAAGAGTGGAGGGTGGAGTTCTTCCATAACGGCAGGAAACTGACGCAGAGCGGCTGGCGCAGTCTTGGCTATGCGGTTCAGGATTCGGGAGAACGCTTTATGAAGGAAGAGCTGCAGATTTCCGTCGGCGAGAATATTTTCGGATTGGGAGAACGGTTTACACCTTTTATCAAGAACGGCCAGAGCGTGGAGATCTGGAACCGGAACGGCGGAACCAGCTCCGAGCAGTCTTACAAGAATATTCCTTTCTATGTGTCGGACAGAGATTATGGGGTGCTGATCAACGATTCGGGAAAGGTGTCTTTGGAAGTGGGATCGGAGAAGGTGGAGCGGGTGCAGTTTTCCGTTCCGGGAGAAAGCTTGGAGTACTGTGTGATCGGCGCAGAATCCATAGCCGGTGTGCTTCGGAAATATGCCCGGCTGACCGGCTTGCCGGCATTACCGCCGGCCTGGTCTTTTGGTCTTTGGCTGACGACTTCCTTTACGACGGATTATGATGAAGAAACAGTGACGCATTTTATTGATGGTATGGAGGAGCGGGACATTCCTCTGCAGGTGTTCCATTTCGACTGCTTCTGGATGCGTGGCGGCCACTGGTGCGATTTCCGGTGGGACAGGGAGGCGTTCCCGGACCCGGAGGGTATGCTGCAGCGGTTAAAAGGAAGAGGACTCAAGATCTGCGTGTGGATCAATCCTTATATCGCGCAGAGAAGCGTACTGTTCGAGGAAGGTATGTGGAAAGGGTACTTCATCCACAAGACGGACGGTACGGTATGGCAGACCGACGAGTGGCAGCCGGGTATGGCCATCGTAGATTTTTCTAACCCGGATGCATGCGCATGGTATCAGGAGAAGTTACGAACGCTTCTGGCTATGGGAGTGGATACTTTTAAGACGGATTTCGGGGAGCGTATACCGGAGAAGGACGTTGTCTATGCGAATGGAATGAGTCCGGAAAAGATGCATAATTATTATGCATATCTCTACAACAAGACGGTCTTTGATCTGTTGGAGCAGGAAAAGGGAAAAGGAGAAACTCTGGTATTTGCTCGCTCTGCCACCTGCGGAGGTCAGAGATTTCCGGTGCATTGGGGTGGGGACTGCGTGGCCAGCTATGAATCTATGGCGGAATCTCTCCGCGGAGGCCTGTCTCTTGCCATGTGCGGTTTCGGATTCTGGAGTCATGACATGGGAGGCTTTGAGAACAAAGCGACGCCGGATCTGTACAAGAGGTGGACGGCTTTCGGCATGTTCTCCACACACAGCAGGCTGCATGGAAATTCCAGTTATCGTGTGCCATGGCTGTTTGACGAGGAAGCGGTAGAGGTGCTGCGGTTCTTTACGAAGACCAAATGTGCGCTGATGCCATATCTGTTCGGAAGTGCCGTGAGGACTTCACAGACCGGGATTCCGATGATGAAGCCGATGATCGTGGATTTCGAGAACGACCCTGTAGCGCCGTTTCTGGACAGGCAGTATATGCTGGGAGAGTCATTGCTTGTTGCTCCGGTATTTTCGGAGCAGGGAGAAGTCACCTATTATCTTCCGGAAGGTAAATGGACCAATTATTTTACGGGAGAATGTCAGGGACAAGGCTGGCGGAAGGAAAAGTGGGACTATTTCGGGCTGCCTGTTATGGTGAGGGAGAATACGATCCTTCCTGTAGGAAAGGCTGCGGAAAACGCACTTGTTCAACCAAAGCTTCCGTGCCTAACGGCTGCAGACGCACAGGCAGTGACGAAACGGCATGGACATACAAATAGCAGAACGGTATATGAGTATGAAAAGCACATCACGCTGGAGATCTACGAGTTGCTGTCAGAGGCCAAGGTGTGTATCTACCGAAACGATGGAACGGCAGCCGGCATGGTCAGAGCGCGAAGAGAACAAGATGAGATAAGTGTTTCGGTGGAAGGGATCCGGGATTATGAAATTCTTCTCGTGAATGGAAGACAGGCTGAGGACGGCTGTAACGTGCAGGGAATGCCGGTAGACCGGGGATATCTTGTAAGACCGATCGATCCTGAGAAGGAATGCCGGATGAAAGTGAATGAAAACAGAAAGAAGGAGGCGGATAAAAATGGCTGTGATCGATAATACCAATATTATGCAGATCGCGATCATTGTCAGGGATATACGGAAAACGGCGGAAAATTATGCGAAGGCGTTCGGACTTCAGATGCCCGAGATTCAGGACGTACCGCCGGTATCCGAAGTTCCGATCTTCTACCGGGGCGAAAGAACCGATTCGAGAGCGAAAATCTGCTGTTTCAATATGGGTAATATCATATTGGAACTGACAGAGCCGGACGAAACGCCGAGCGGCTGGAAGGAATTCCTGGATGAACATGGACAGGGCGTTCACCATATCGGTATACAGGTGACGGACAGGGATGCGGCCCTTGAAGTTCTGGGGACGATGGGAGCTGGTGTGAACCATGTGGGCTATTATCCTACCGGAAGCTATACCTTTATGGACAGCATGGAACAGTTCGGTGTTAATTTTAACATAAAACATGGCGGCGAAGACAACAGTGATAAGCTGGTTGCTTCGGAATGGAGGGAAAAATGAGAGAACCGGTTTTAAAGCCGTCAAAGGTGCTGCAGATCGCATTTATCGTTTCGGATGTGCAGGCTGCTGCAGAGAAGTATGCAAGGCTTTTTATAGAGACACCACGGGTTTCCATGTCTGACGGCTACGAAAAGGCACAGACGGTATTTATGGGAAAATCGTCGCCTGCAAGATGTAAGATGGCCTTCATTGATCTGGACAATATTCAGCTGGAGTTTATTCCCGCGAGCAACGAGCCAAGTGGCTGCTTGCAGACATTTGGCGACTG
>ERZ779637.267-NODE-267-length-38440-cov-13.514758_pt1 | contig 38440 bp, 39 predicted proteins | sample MGYA00514196_ERZ779637 | MGnify/ENA primary metagenome ERZ779637 (study PRJEB29562, sample SAMEA4376700) | mouse gut metagenome | isolation source: Cecum | study: EMG produced TPA metagenomics assembly of the A DSS colitis mouse model was used to assess the...
CGGCTGCGGCGGGGGATGGCTGGCCAAGCGGCAGCATGGCGGTGTACGTCAGACGCAGGCGGGCGAGCAATGCTCGCCCCTACGCCCCATTTACGTCCCTCTCTCGATAGGCGAACCGCCACAAATGCCTACTTCCCTGCCAGCGACTTGACTACCGCCTCGTCCGGCGTGACGTAGGCGGTTTGATACGGATCATAGATCACCATGCCGGGACGCGCGCCGTTGGGCTTGCGCACGTTGCGGACCTGGGTATAGTCCACAGCCACCTGTCCGCCGTCCCGGCCCTGGGAGAACCACGCCGCCAGCATGGCCGCCTCTGTCATGGAGCGGGCGTCCGGCTCCTGTCCCCCGGCGCACAGGATCACGTGGGACCCGTGGATGCGCTGGGTGTGAAACCAGTAGTCGGACTTGAAGGCATCCCGGGTGAGCTGATCGTTCTGGATGTTGGTCCGGCCCACCAGGATCCGGAACCCGCCGGAGGAGACAAACTCCCGCGGCCGGCTGAGCCCCCGGCGGGGCTCCTTCTTTCCCGGCGCGGGGCCCTTGATATAGCCCGCGTCCCGCAGCTCCCGGCGGATATCCGCAAAGTCCTGCTCCGTCTCCGCCCGGCTCAGCTGGTCCAGCACGCTCTCCAGCCAGTCCCGCTCCCGGCGGGCAAGGTCCATCTGGGCTGTGAGATAGGTCTCCGCCGTCTTGGCTTTGTTGTACTGCTTGAAATACTTGGCCGCGTTCTGCTGGGGGGTCAGCAGGGGATCCAGGGCAATGTCCAGTTCCCCGCCCTCGGGGTCATAGTAGTTCTGGGCCCGGAGGACGCTTTGGCCCCGCTCCATGCGGTAGAGGTTGGCCGTAATCAGCTCTCCGCAGATCCGCAGGGTGTCCCGGTCCTGGGTCCGGGCGTACTCCTTCTCCTGGAGGGCCAGCTTCCGTCTGGCCCGGTCCCGGGCGTTGGCGGCGGTCCGCTGGAGGTCCGCGCCCCGCTGGCGGACCCGCTCCGCCTGCTCCCGCTTCTCATAGAATGCGTCCAGCATGGGGGAGAAGGCGTCCCAGGCCTGTCCCTCCGCCGCCCCGCCGTACTGCCGAATGGGCAGGTAGGAGAAATCCGTGGGCTTGCCCCCCTGGGAGATCATATAGGGCTGGAAGGTCCCGGCCCGGACCGCCGACTGCCAGGCAAAGAAGGCCTCCGCCAGCGCGGCCGGGGAGCCGTCCCCGGCCGCGCTGGCGATCTCCCGGCAGACCAGGGGGGAGAGGCCGAAAAAGGCGCTGAGGAGGAAGTCCCCGGCGTCCGCGGCGGGGCCGTTCCGCTCCAGAAGGCGCCAAAATCCCTCCTGGTCCACGGCCAGGGGGTCCGCCTTCTCCTGGGCCGGAGGGAGACGGTAGAAGAGGCCGGGGAGCACCTGCCGCTTCTCGCTCATCTCCATGTCCACCCGGCGCAGACAGTCGATGATCCGGTCCTGGCCGTCCAGAAGGATCAGGTTGGAGTGGCGGCCCATGCACTCCAGCACCAGCCGCCGCCGTCCCTGCTCCCCCAGCTCGTCGGCTGTCTCCAATGTGAGGACCACCACCCGCTCCAGGGCGGGCTGGTCAATGGCGGTCAGGCGGCCGCCGCCCAGGTGCTTGCGCAGGAGCATACAGAACATGGGGGGCGCGGCGGGGTTCTCCCGGGACGCGGCGGTGAGGTGGATGCGGGCCTGACTGGCCCCGGCGCACAGCAGCAGACGGCGGCTCCCCCGGAAGGAGAGGACGATCTGGTCCCGGGCCGGCTGCTGCACCTTCTCCACCCGCAGGCCCGTCAGGGCCGCGCGCACCTCGCTGACAACGCCGGAAAGGCAGATCGCGTCAAGTGGCATGTTCATCCTCCTCCATCATGACCTCGAAAAGGGCGCTGATCCGCGCCCGCTCCCCCCGCAGGTACAGATCCCCCAGCAGACACTCCAGGGCCGTGGCCTTCAGGTAGTCGGAGCGGCTGGCGCTGTGGGGGATGGTGTTGACGTGGGCGTTGCGGCCCCGCTTGAAGACCGCCTGCTCCCGCTCGGTCAGCATGGGCAGGACGCGCTCGGCCCGCCGGGCCTGGGCCGGGGCCTTCACCAGCTCCACCGCCGCCCGGTGCAGTCCCCTGCCCGTGGCCCTGCCGTGGGCGCACAGCCAGGAGCGGACCAGCAGCTCGTAGACCGCGTCCCCCAGGTGGGCAAGGCCGATGCTGCTGATGGCGCGGATCTCGTCCTCAGCCAAATGCAGCGTAAAATAATCTTCCATAGCTTCTCCCGGATTCATCAATAGACTTTCTCCTATCATATAGGGGAAACGGGCTTCTGTCAATCCTGAGAAAAAATAGAGGAATCTACTGCGGGAAGCGCCGCTTTTTTGTGTATGTTTTTACCCAATTAACCTTGCAGTTTTTGGCGGAAAGTGCTATATTACACCCTGTACAAATTTTTCAAGGCAAACGAGGTGCTGACCATGCAAATTCTGATTCAACTCTCCCTGTCCCTGGTAGGCGGACTGCTCATGTCCCGGCTGGCCAAGCGGCTGAACCTGCCCGCGGTGACGGCCTACCTCATCACCGGCCTGCTGCTGGGTCCCTACTGCCTGGGCGGTCTGAACCTGCTGGAGCTGGGCTTCAACACGCCTCAGGAGGTGTCCAGTCTGGACATCATCTCCCAGGTGGCCCTGGGCTTCATCGCCTTTACCATCGGCAATGAGTTCCGGCTGGAGCAGCTCAAGCACATGGGCCGGCAGGCCATCACCGTGGGCATTCTCCAGGCGGTGGTCACCACGATCTTGGTGGACATTGCGCTGGTGGCGGTGCATTTCATCAACCCGGGCCTGATCTCCATCTCCTCCGCCATCACCCTGGGCGCTATCGCCGCCGCCACCGCGCCAGCGGCCACGCTGATGGTGGTGCGCCAGTACAAGGCGGACGGCCCGCTGACCAAGCTGCTGCTGCTGGTGGTGGCCATTGACGACGCGGTGGGCCTGGTGCTCTTCTCCGCCTCCTTCGGCGTGGCCGTGGCCCTGGAGAGCGGGACCATCAGCCTGATGACCGTGCTGGTGGAGCCCCTGGTGGAGATCACCCTCTCTCTGGTCCTGGGCGCGTTCGCGGGATGGCTGCTGTACCGGGTGGAGAAGTATTTCCACTCCCGCAGCAAGCGCCTCTCCATTTCTATTGGCTTTGTGCTGCTGACGGTGGGCCTGTCCATGGCGGACTTCCACGTGGCGGGCGTTCACTGCGGGTTCAGCCTGTTGCTGGTGTGCATGATGACAGGCACCGTGTTCTGCAACATCTGCGACTTCTCCGAGGAGCTGATGAACCGGGTGGACGGGTGGACCGCGCCGCTGTTCGTGCTGTTTTTCGTGCTGTCCGGCGCGGAGCTGAATTTGAAGATTCTCTCCAACCCCGTGGTGCTGCTGATCGGCGTGGTGTACATCATCTCCCGCTCCCTGGGCAAGTACGTGGGCGCGTATAGCAGCTGCGCCATGACCCAGTGCAGCGACAAGATCAAAAAGCACCTGGGGATTACGCTGCTGCCCCAGGCCGGCGTGGCGCTGGGCATGGCACTGACAGCCCAGCAGCTGGCGGACGGCGAGGTGGTGCGCAGCGTGGTGCTGTTCTCCGTGCTGGTGTATGAGCTGGTGGGCCCGACGCTGACCAAGCGGTCCCTGATCGCCGCCGGCGAGATCCAGGTGGAGGGCAAGACCAGCGCCCGCAAGCAGAACACACCCAAAGCGCCCCTGCAAAAGCTGTAAGCAGCAGCGACGCTCCCCATATCGTGGTCAGACAGAGGACGGAGACCGCGCTGTGGGGAGCGTCCCTGCTGCGGGAAGGGGCGCTCATACTCGCTTGACAAATGGACCTGCCTCTGTTATACTTAAATACAATCCAAGGGGCGCTGGCGCACGCCGGCTGAGATGAGACGCAATGCCGTCCTGTCCCTCGAACCTGATCCGGGTAATGCCGGCGTAGGAATGCGATTGTATAAGCTCTATTGTCGTATGCCCGCGCCTTGCGGACATGCGATTTTTTTGTCCGCAGGCACTTCCCGCCAATACAAAGGAGGAAGGTACCATGTCCAACACAAAAACATCCATGAACCTGCGCTGCCTGTGCGAGGCGGCCATCCTGGTGGCTCTGGCCCAGGTCCTCAGCTACATTAAGCTGATGGAGCTGCCCAACGGAGGGAGCCTGACCCCGGCCATGTTCCCGCTGCTGCTGTTCGCGGTGCGGTGGGGGGTGAAGCCGGGGCTGCTGGCGGGCTTCGCCTTCGGTCTGCTCCAGCTGATCTTCGACGGAGCCTACGCCTGGGGCTGGCAGTCCATGCTCCTGGACTATCTGGTGGCCTTCACGCCCCTGGGGCTGGCGGGCCTGTTCAGGGGAAAGCGCTGGGGGATCTTCGCGGGGACCGTGGTGGGCTGCCTGTGCCGGTTCGCGGTACACTACGTCAGCGGCGTCACCATCTACAGGATCATCGCCCCCACGGAGCTGCTGGGCATGACTTTCACCAGTCCCAGCGTCTACTCCCTGGTGTACAACGGCTCCTACATGCTGCCCAACACCGTCCTTGCGCTGGTGATCGCCGGGGTGCTGTACGTGCCCCTCAAGCGGTACATCCTGGGACAGGACCTGTCCGGACGGAAGGCTTGAAGCCAACACGGCGGTTCCCCTGGAAAACGGGGGAACCGCCGGTTTTTATGCCCTGTTCCAGCGGATTTCTCCCCACGGTGTATTTCCTTTGTTGACTGCCGGGCGGTACTGGTATATAATAGGATGACTTTTTGTATATAAGCCGGGGAGGGACGGCCATGTGGATTGCGGACGGATGGAAGGACTATGAGCTGCTGGACTGCGGCGGCGGAGAGAAGCTGGAGCGGTGGGGGAAGCAGGTGCTGGTGCGGCCGGACCCCCAGGCCATCTGGAACACCCCCCGGCATCACGCCGGCTGGCGGAAGCCCGACGGGCGCTATCTCCGCTCCAGCAGCGGCGGCGGCAGCTGGGAGAAGGCAGGGCTCCCCGGCCAGTGGCAGGTGCGCTATAAGGCCCTGACGTTCCAGGTGCGGCCCATGAACTTCAAGCACACCGGCCTCTTCCCGGAGCAGGCGGTGAACTGGGACTTTGCCCAGGAGCAGATCCGGACCGCCGGCAGGCCGGTGAGCGTGCTCAACCTCTTCGCCTACACCGGGGCGGCCAGCGTGGCCTGCGCCGCCGCCGGGGCCAGCGTATGCCACGTGGACGCGGCCAAGGGCATGGTCCAGTGGGCCCGGGAGAACGCCAAAGCCTCGGGCCTGGAGGAGGCCCCCGTCCGCTGGATTGTGGACGACTGCGCCAAGTTCGTGGAGCGGGAGATCCGCCGGGGCCGGCGCTACGACGCCATCATCATGGACCCGCCCAGCTACGGACGGGGCCCTACCGGCGAGGTGTGGAAGCTGGAGGACAGCCTCTACCCCTTTGTGGAGCTGTGCGCCCAGGTCCTCTCCGACGAGCCCTTGTTCATTATCATCAACTCCTACACCACGGGCCTGGCCCCCAGCGTGCTTACCTACATCCTGGAGACGGTGGTTTCCCGGAAATACGGCGGCCGCACGGTCAGCGATGAGATCGGCCTGCCGGTGACGGAGACGGGGCTGGTCCTGCCCTGCGGGGCCACCGGACGCTGGACAGGGGACCGGTAGCCCGGGCGGGGGCTGTATGCCCGCACGAAACTTGAAAGAGAGGTTTTACCCAATGGATATTTTACAGCTGGTCTCCCCCTCCCCGGCCCACGAGGACCAGGTGATGGCCTTCAAGGCGGAGCTGCTGGCGGAGAACGGCAGCTTCGACGGCTGCGCCGGCCTGAGTGAGGCGGAGACCTACCGGGAGTGGCTGGACTTCCGGGGCCGGGAGGCGGCAAAGGGCTGGAGCCCCTCCCAGACCTGGCTGGCTGTGCGGCAGCGGGACGGCGTGGTGGTGGCTATTGTCAACTACCGCCCCAGTCCCCTGGCGGACTTCCTGCTCCAATACGGCGGCAGCATCGGCTACAGTGTCCGCCCCTCGGAGCGCCGGAAGGGCTATGCCAAGGAGACCCTGCGCCTGACCCTGGTCAAATGCCGGGAGGCCGGGGAGGAGCGGGTCCTGATTACCTGCGACAGGGACAACCCGGCCTCCGCCAGGACCATCCTGGCCAACGGAGGCGTACTGGAGAACGAGGTGGCGGACGAGCCGGGCCTGGGCCAATCGGGCGTGATCCAGCGGTACTGGATCACCCTATCCAAATCATGAGGACGACACATGAGTGATATTATTCGAACAGAACATCTGACCTTTGCCTATCCCCCCGACGAGGGAAAGGACCCCGTGCCCGCCCTGGACGGGGTGGACCTGTCCATCCGGCAGGGCAGCTTTACAGCCATTCTGGGCCACAACGGCTCCGGCAAGTCCACCCTGGCCAAGCATATGAACGCAGTGCTGCTCCCCGGTGGCGGAAAGGTCTGGGTAGACGGCATGGACACCCTGGCGGAGGCGGCGCTTCTGGAGATCCGCCGCCGGGTGGGCATGGTGTTCCAGAACCCGGACAACCAGATCGTAGCCAACGTGGTGGAGGAGGACGTGGCCTTTGGCCCGGAGAACCTGGGCGTGCCCACGGCGGAAATCCAGGCCCGGGTGGCGGCGGCCCTGAAGGCCGTGGGCATGGAGGCGTTCACCCTCCACGCGCCCCACCACCTCTCCGGCGGACAGAAGCAGCGCATTGCCATTGCCGGCGTCATCGCCATGGAGCCGGCCTGCATCGTGCTGGACGAGTCCACGGCCATGCTGGACCCGGCGGGCCGCCGGGAGGTGCTGGACACAGTAAAGACCCTCAACCGGGACAAGGGCATCACCGTGGTGCTTATCACCCACCACATGGACGAGGCCGCCATGGCGGACCGGGTGGTGGTGATGGACCAGGGCAGGGTGGTCATGGACGGCCCGCCCCGGGAGATCCTTGTCCGCATGGAGGAGCTGCGGGAGATCGGCCTGGACGCGCCCCACACCGTGGAGCTCCTCCACGGCCTGCGCCAGGAGGGCTTTGACGTGCCCCTGGACGCCCTGGGGATTCAGGAGTGCGCGGAGGCGATTGTCCGGGCGCTGGCGTAACGTCATCAGATGGTTTCTGATGCTTTTCGTTCCTCTTTTCTGTTTTTTGTTCCGTTTTCTTATTACCTTTTTCTCTTCTTTTCTTTGTGAACAAAGAAAAGAAGCAAAAGAAAAACTTTATACCTGCTGATACAGCTGCTGAATCATCTCAAGAACAATTCGAGGTATAGACATTGAAACCAATTATTCGTGTGGAAAACCTGACCCACACCTACGGCGAAAATACGCCCTTCTGCCGCAGTGCGGTCAAAGACGTGAACATGGAGATCATGGAGGGGGAGTTCCTGGGGGTCATCGGCCATACCGGCTCCGGGAAATCCACTCTGATCCAGCATCTCAACGGCCTCCTGCGGCCTACCAGCGGCAGAGTCCTCCTGGGGGACCGGGACATCTGGGAGGACCCCAAGAAGATCCGGGACGTTCGCTTCCGGGTGGGGCTGGTGTTCCAGTACCCGGAGTACCAGCTCTTTGAGGAGACCGTGTACAAGGACGTGGCCTTTGGTCCGAAAAACATGGGCCTGGACGAGAAGGAGATTGACCGCCGGGTCCGCGCCTCCCTGGCCTTCTCCGGGCTGGGGGAGGAGCTGCTGGAGAAGTCCCCCTTCGATCTCTCCGGCGGCCAGAAGCGGCGGGTGGCCATCGCAGGCGTCATCGCCATGGAGCCGGAGGTGCTCATCCTGGACGAGCCCTCTGCGGGCCTGGACCCGGCGGGCCGCCGGAGCCTGCTGGAGAATATCCGCGCCTACCACCGGGAGAAGGGCACCACTGTGGTCATGGTCAGCCACAGCATGGACGAGGTGGCGGAGAACGTGGACCGGATCGTGGTCCTGGCCAACGCCGGGGTGGTCATGAGCGGCACGCCCCATGAGGTCTTCAGCCGGGCCCAGGAGCTCATGGACGTGGGGCTCAACGTGCCCCAGGTGACCCAGGTGGCTATGGCGCTCAGGCGCCAGGGCGTGGACATTGACCCCGCCGTGTACACGGTGGCGGACCTCCGCGCCGGTCTGGCGGCGCTGAAGGGGGGGAGACGCTGATGCTCAAGGATATCACCCTGGGCCAGTACTTCCCCGGAAACTCCCTGGCCCACCGGCTGGACCCCCGGACCAAGCTTATTCTGACGGTCCTGTATATTGTGATCCTCTTCTGCGCCAAGGGCTTTGTCTCTTACGGCGTGGTGGCCCTGCTGCTGCTCACCGGGGTCAAGGTCTCCGGCGTGGCCCCCAGGGCCCTGGTGCGGGGGCTGAAGCCTATTTTGTTCATCATCTGCTTCACCGCAGTGCTGAACCTGTTCTATACCCCAGGCGAGGCCCTGGCGTCCTTCTGGATCTTCACCATCACGAAGGAGGGCCTTGTCACGGCCTTCTTCATGGTGCTGCGCATCACCATGCTCATCATGGGCACCTTCCTGCTCACCTACACCACCAGCCCCATCGCCCTCACCGACGGGCTGGAGACCCTGCTGGGGCCGCTGAAGCGGCTGAAGGTTCCGGTCCATGAGCTGTCCATGATTATGTCCATCGCCCTGCGCTTCATCCCCACCCTCATCGAGGAGACGGACAAGATCATGTCCGCCCAGAAGGCCCGGGGCGCGGACTTTGAGAGCGGGAACCTGCTCCAGCGGGCCCGGGCCCTGGTGCCTATCCTGGTGCCCCTGTTCATCAGCGCCTTCCGCCGGGCGGACGAGCTGGCGGTAGCCATGGAGTGCCGCTGCTACCACGGCGGCGAGGGCCGCACCAAGCTCCACGTGCTCCGCTATCAGCTCCGGGACTATCTGGTGCTGGCGGCCTATGGCGCGGTGCTGGCGGCGGTGCTGATTCTGGCCCGGTTCGGGCTCTGAGGAGACGATGATGAGAAACGTAGCCTTCAAGCTCATGTACAACGGCACGGCCTACCACGGCTGGCAGGTGCAGAAAACCCAGGCCACCGTGGCGGAGACCCTGGAGCGGGCCCTCTCCGCCCTGTGCGGGGAGCCCGTCAAGGTCACCGGCTGCGGCCGCACCGACGCGGGGGTCCACGCGGAGCGGTACGTGGCCAACTTCCGCACCCGCTCCTCCATCCCCTGCGACCGCTTCCCCCTGGCGGCCAACGGCCGCCTGCCCGAGGACATCGTGGTGTCGGAGGCCTTTGACGTGGCGGAGGACTTCAACGCCATCGCCTCGTGCCTGAAGAAGGAGTACACCTACCGGATCTTCAACTCCCGTATCCGCAACCCCTTCTATGTCCACCGGGCCTACTTCTACCCCAAGCGGCTGGACGAGGCGGTGATGGACCGGGCGGCCCGGGCCTTTGAGGGGACCCACGACTTCCGGGCCGTGCGCAGCGTGGGCACCGAGACCCGGACCACCGTGCGCACCGTCCACTACTGTCGCGTGACCCGCCGGGGGGATCTGCTGGAATTGAAGGTATGCGCCAACGGCTTTCTGTATAATATGGTACGGGCCATCACCGGCACGGTGCTCTACGCCGCCGAGGGAAAGCTGGCGGCGGAGGACATCCCGGCCATCCTGGCCAGCGGCAACCGGACCCTGGCGGGCCCCACCGTGCCGCCGGGGGGACTGTACCTGACCAGATTGTGGTATGAGGATGAACGGCTCAATGGCTAACAAGGGTAACCGCGCCGGCGAGGGTCCGGCGAAGAAAAAAGGGGGCCTGCTGCGGCGGATGGGAACGCTGGCGCTGGTGCTGTGCGCGGTGCTGGCGGTGGTGGTGCTGACCACCATGGAGGACGGCCGTCATTTCGCCTCCCTGCGCCGGTGGCTCATGTACGGCGAGAGCAGCGGCAGCCGGGACGTGTACGTTTACGCGGCGGACCCCGCCAACCGCTACGGCCGCGTGGGGGACAGCCTGCTGGTGGTCAGCCCCAACACCGCCCAGATGATCGGCGACGACGGGGCCATTGCCTTTGAGCAGCGCCTGAACATGTCCAGCCCCCAGCTCACCGTGGGCGCGCGGCAGGCCGCGGTCTGCGACGTGGGGGGCGACACCCTGTACCTGATGGACCAGAGCGGCGTGCGCCGGACCATGAGTACGGAGAAGGGGCTGTGCTACTACTCCGCCCGGCTCAACGGCAGCGACTATCTGGCGGTGACGGAGCAGAAGAGCGGCTACAAGGCCACGGTCTCCGTGTACGGCAGCCAGGGGGAGCTGAAGTTCCACTTTGACTCCTATGACAACTACATCAGCGACGCGGCGGTGACCGAGGACTGCCGCAGCGTGGTGATGGTCAGCCTGGAGACCCAGGAGGGGACCTTTGCCGCCAGACTGCTGGCCTACAGCCTGGACACGGCGGAGCAGATCGGATCCGCCGTGATCCGGGACGGGCTGGCGCTGGACATCCGCTGCGTGAAAAACCGGGTCCTCTCCCTGTGCGACAAGCGGTTCGTCATCACCTCCCTGGACGGGGAGACGCTGCTGGACCGGGCCTACGGCAACCTGTACCTCCACGACTACGCACTCACCGGGGACGGCTTCTGCGCCCTGCTGCTGGGGCGGTATCAGGCGGGCAACATCTGCACCCTCACCACCTATGACCTGGACGGGAAGGAGCTGGCCAGCCTGCCGCTGACGGAGGAGGTGCTGGACATCTCCGCCGCCGGGAGCTATCTGGCGGTGCTCTACGGCAACAGCGTGGTGGTCTACAACAAGGACCTGACGGAGCACGCCCGCATGGAGGGCACGGACTACGCCGGGCAGGTGGAGATGGAGGACGACGGCACGGTGCTGCTCATCGCCGGCGCGTCCGCGTGGCGGTTTTTACCGTAATATTGTGCGGAGAAAAAACTCCGCTGAAAGGGGATGACCGGATTGCCGGTTTCTGTTATGATGGATATTGCGATTGCCGCCGTGTTCCTGCTGTTCACGCTTCTGGGGTGGAAGCGGGGGCTGTTCCGCAGCCTGGCGGAGCTGGCGGCCATGGCGCTGGCCCTGCTGCTGGCCTCCCAGATCGCCGCGGCCGCAGCGCCGGCGGTCATTGACAAGGCCCTCCGGCCCGCCGCCCACGAGGCCATTGCCCAGAGGGTGGACGAGATGATGGCGGAGAATGTCTCCGCGGTCACGCCTGCGGAGGAGCTGCTGCGGGTGGTGGACAGCATTCCCAACCGCTTTGTCCGGGAGCGGGCCGCCCAGCTGGTGGAGGGCCTGGACCTCTCCTCCATGGCCGCCGGCGCCTCCGCCCGGGAGACGCTGCTGCGGCTGGGATATCAGCTGGCGGACATGGTGCTGGACGGCGTGGCCTACAGCCTGGTCCACTCGATTTTGTACCTGATCTGCTTCATGGTCCTCACGTTCCTGCTGCGCCTCGCGGTGCGTCTGGTGTCGGCGGCCCTGCGCCTGCCGGTGCTCCGGCAGTTCAACGAGGCCGGCGGCGCGCTGCTGGGCATGGTCAAGGGGGCCGTGGTCATCTGTCTGGTGGTCTGGGTCCTGGGCCGGACCGGGACCGTCACGCCGGAGATGGCGGAGGGGAGCGTGCTCCTTGCCCCCCTGGCGGACTGGATCGGGGCCTTTGGAGGCGGTCTGACCGTATAAAATATCTTCCAGGACCCGAAAATTTTCAATTTGTTCATATTAAAGTCCCGCCATTTTGATATAAAAGGATACGAGAAAATGCGTATGCCGGCCCCCTTTCCAGAACCATCGGATATAAGGCGCCGCCGGCCATGGAGGTAGAAAGTTATGCAACCGACCCTGTGTACGAGATGCAAGAAGCGGGTAGCCGTGGTCTTCATCTCCAAAATTGAGAAGGGCGAGGCCGTCAACGAGGGCCTGTGCCTGCGGTGCGCCAAGGACCTGGGCCTGCCCCAGGTGAACGATATGATGCGCCGCATGGGCATCACCGACGAGGATCTGGACGCCATCTCCGACGAGATGATGCACGCCTTTGGCGGTGCGGAGTCCATGGAGGGCATGATCCCCAGGGACGACGAGGAGGACGAGAGCGAGGACGGCAAGACCGCCACCTTCCCCTTCCTCAACCGCCTGTTCAACAGCGCCGCCAGCAGCGGGGAGCCGGCGCCCGAGTCCCCCCGCAGCCACGAGACCAAGGAGCGCAAGAGCGACAAACCCCCTAAGCGGAAGTATCTGGACAGCTACTGCATCAACCTCACCGAGCGGGCCCGGTCCGGCAAGCTGGACCAGCTGGTGGGCCGGGAGCAGGAGATCGAGCGGGTGGTGCAGATCCTCAACCGCCGCCAGAAGAACAACCCCTGCCTCATCGGCGAGCCCGGCGTGGGCAAGACCGCCATTGCCGAGGGTCTGGCCCAGCGCATCGCCAACCGGGAGGTGCCCTTCAAGCTGCGGGACAAGGAGGTGTACCTGCTGGATCTCACCGCCCTGGTGGCGGGCACCCAGTTCCGGGGCCAGTTTGAGAGCCGGATGAAGGGCCTCATTGAGGAGATCCGCAAGTGCGGCAATGTCATCCTGGTCATCGATGAGGTCCACAACATCGTGGGCGCGGGGGACGCGGAGGGCAGCATGAACGCCGCCAACATCCTCAAGCCCGCCCTGAGCCGGGGGGAGATCCAGGTCATCGGCGCCACCACCTTCACCGAGTACCGCAAGCACATTGAGAAGGACACCGCCCTGGAGCGCCGCTTCCAGCCGGTGACGGTGAACGAACCCAACCTGGAGGACACCATGAAGATCCTCCGGGGCATCGCCCACTACTACGAGAGCTTCCACGGGGTGAAGATCCCGGAGGGGATCCTGCGCCAGGCGGTGGTGCTCAGCGAGCGGTATATCACGGACCGTTTCCTGCCCGACAAGGCCATTGACCTCATTGACGAGGCCTGCTCGGACATGAATCTGAAGGATGCGGGCATCAACCGCCGCCAGGAGATCAGCCGGGAGCTGGCCGACTACGGCAAGGAGCGGGAGCTGCTGGAGGCGGTGGAGGAGCCCAACTTTGAGCGTCTGGCGGAGATCAAGAGCCGGGAGCTGCAATTACAGACCGAGCTGGAAGGTCTCTCCGCCCAGGGGGAGCCCCAGCTGACCATGGACAATCTGGCACGGGTCATCGAGCTGTGGACCAAGATCCCGGCCAGCAAGATCCGGGAGGAGGAGTTCAAGCGCCTGAGCGAGCTGGACCAGCGGCTGCGGACAAAGATCGTGGGCCAGGACGAGGCCATTGACGCCGTGTCCGCCGCCATCCGCCGCAACCGGGTGGGCATCTCCCCCAAGCACAAGCCGGTGAGCTTCATCTTTGTAGGCAGCACCGGCGTGGGCAAGACGGAGCTGGTCAAGCAGCTGGCCGAGGACCTGTTCAACGCGCCGGAGAGCCTCATCCGCCTGGACATGTCGGAGTTTATGGAGAAACACTCCGTGTCCCGGATCATCGGCTCACCCCCGGGCTACGTGGGCTACGACGAGGCCGGACAGCTGACGGAGAAGATCCGCAGAAAGCCCTACTCGGTGGTCCTCTTTGACGAGATCGAGAAGGCCCACCCGGACGTGCTCAACGTGCTGCTGCAAATCCTGGACGACGGCCAGATTACCGACGCCCACGGGCGAAAGGTGAACTTCGAGAACACGGTCATCGTCATGACCTCCAACGCCGGCAGTGACCGGAAGGAGGGCAGCGTGGGCTTCAACAAGTCGGTCAACGAGCAGGGCAAGGACCGGGCCATGAAGGCCCTCCAGCAGTTCCTGCGGCCGGAGTTCCTCAACCGGGTGGACGAAATCGTCTACTTCAACAAGCTCACGGAGGAGAACTTCCTGCCCATCGCCCGGCTGATGCTGGATGAGCTGCGGGACAGCCTGAAGGAGAAGGGGCTCACCTTCACCTACGACGTTGAGCTGGTGAAATGGCTGGTGAAGAAGTCCTATTCCGCCGCCTACGGGGCCCGCAACCTCCGCCGCACCATCCAGAAGGAGGTGGAGGATGTGCTGGCCGTGGAGATCATCAACAGTTTCGATCATCCGGTCACCCATCTGTCCGTTACGGCGGAGGAGGACAAGGTGACTGTCCGGGCCCTGTAGGCAGACGGTCTGCGTGTGACAAAGGAGAGAGTATGCTGTTATTTCGCAGGGACATGGAGCCCCGGTGCGCCTACTGCGCCAAGGGCACGGTGATCAACGACAGGGAGGTGGCCTGCGCCCGGAAGGGCGTGGTGGCCGGTGAGTACCATTGCAGGCGGTTCCAGTATGACCCCTTCAAGCGGGTCCCGCCCAGGCCGTTGAAGCTGAAGACCTCCCAGCTCAAGGAGGAGGACTTCGCCATATAGCGAACGCAGGAGCGGGGCCCCGTGGGGCCCCGCTCCTGCTTGTCAAAAAAGATGCGCCGCATCCTTCTGGGGTCACTTCGGCCGGGTCAGGCGGTTGAGCCCGGCAACTGCAATCCACAGCACCAGGATCGCCAGCAGAATGCCCAGCATCCCCTTGCCCATGATGCCCAGACAGGAGAGAATCAGGGGGAAATCCATAAAAGGAGCTCCTTTCCGTATAATAATTATTTCTTACGACTGAACGTATATGGCGGCGGCTACAGCAGGCCCTCCACCAGGGTGATGATGAGGCCGCCGGCAATGACAGAGGCGATCTGACCGCCCACGTTGGCCCCCGCCGCGTGCATGAGCAGGAACAGGCCGGGGTCCTCCTCCTGGCCCATCCTGTGGACCACCCGGCAGGACATGGGGAAGGCGGATATGCCCGCCGCGCCGATCATGGGGTTGATCTTTTTGGCGGAGAAGAGGTTGAGGAGCTTGGCGAAGAGGACGCCGCCCAGGGTATCGAAGATGAAGGCCACCAGCCCCAGCAGCAGGATCAGCAGGGTCTGCCAGGTGATAAAGAGCTCCGCCCGCATCTGGAAGGACACCGACAGGCCCAGCACCAGGGTAATGAGGTTGGCCAGCTCGTGCTGGGCGGACTGGCTGAGGCTGTCCAGCACGCCGCACTCCCGCAGCAGGTTGCCGAACATGAGAAAGCCGATGAGCTCCGCGCTCTTGGGCGCCAGGGCCCCGGCCACCACGGTGGCCAGGATGGGGAAGAGAATGCGGGTGGTTTTGGACACGCCGGAGGGGGCGTAGTCCATCCGGATCTGCCGCTCCTTCTTCGTGGTGACGGCCCGGATGATGGGGGGCTGGACCACGGGCACCAGGGCCATGTAGGAGTAGGCGGCCACCATGATGGCCCCCTGGTACTGGCTGGAGAAGTAGTTGGCCACGTAGATGCTGGTGGGGCCGTCCGCCGCGCCGATGATGGCCACGGAGGCCGCGTCCACCAGGGGGAAGCCCAGGGCGGCGGCCAGCACCAGGGTGAAGAAGATGCCGAACTGGGCCGCCGCGCCGAACAGGAGCAGCCTGGGATTGCTGAGCAGGGGGCCGAAGTCGATCATGGCTCCGATGCCGATGAAGAGCAGCAGGGGAAAGAGCTCGCTGGCCACCCCGGCCTGAAAGAGGGTCTCGATGGCCCCGGTGTTCACACAGGGCAGGTTCACCAGGATGGCCCCGAAGCCCATGGGGAGCAGGAGGGCAGGCTCCATCTCCCGCCGGATAGCCAGGTAGATGAGAACGCCGCCGATGAGGAGCATCACCCCCTCCTGCCAGGTGAAGCGCAGGACATTGCCGAACAGATCCAGGAACAGCTGCATGGGAAAAACCTCCTTTTGGGGAGTATGGACGAAAAAAAGAGACTTTTGCGGTACAATCGTACCGCAAAAGTCTCATCATTTCAGGTAAAGACGGGGCTGCCCCGTATTGACGGCCTTTACCGCGCCCGAAGACGCCGATTACTCCCTCTTGCTGTCCACAGTATACGGGATGCAGGGGCGGATGTCAACCCCCGGGCGGAAAAATTTTCAGCTCCGGGCTGCCCGGTCCCGCTCAATGAGCAGCTTCAGGGCCTCTACGCCCACCCGGACGGCGGCGCTGGTGTCCTCGCTCATCCGCTGATCCAGGCCGGCGGCCTCCCGCTCCTGGTTCCATACCACGTGGAAGCAGCTGCCGCACCGCACACCCAGCGCCGCCGCCACCACGAACAGGGCCGCGGACTCCATCTCGCTGGCCTTGACCCCCAGCCGCTTCCAGGCCTCCCACTTGTTCAGCAGCTCATAGCTCACAGGCATGCGGGCCGGGGAGTGCTGGCCGTAGAAGCTGTCCTTGCACTGGACCACGCCGGTGTGGCAGGTCTTGCCCATGGCACGGGCCGCGTCCGCCAGGGCGGCGGCAATGCCGAAGTCGGACACTGCGGGGAACTCGATGGGCGCGTACTCCCGGCTGGTTCCCTCGAAGCGGATGGCTCCGGTGGCAACCACGATGTCCCCGGACTGTACGCTCAGGTCAATGCCGCCGCAGGTGCCCACCCGGATAAAGGTGTCCGCGCCAATGGCGGTCAGCTCCTCCATGGCGATGGCGGCGGAGGGCCCGCCGATGCCCGTGGAGCAGACGGAGACCTTCTCCCCCAGAAGGGTGCCGGTGTAGATGACATACTCCCGGTTCTGCCCCACAAACGCCGCGCCGTCAAACAGCGCCGCAATGGACTCGCACCGGCCCGGATCGCCGGGCAGGATGCAGTAGCGCCCCACATCCCCGTGGACGCAGTTGATATGATACTGTCTCTCCATTTCCTGCATGTCAGGTCCTCCTTTTGACAGGGTGTTATGGTTGATTATACCATGAAATCTTTGCCAGTTCAAGGTGCAATGCCGCCAGCGGGGAAATTACAGCACCAGAAGCAGGGTTCCGGCGGCCAGCAGGACGCAGCCGGCAAGGGACTTGAGGGTGAACTGCTCGTGGAGGAGGACAAAGGCCAGGACCAGGGTAATCACCACGCTCAGCTTGTCCACCGGCACAACCTTCGACACCTCGCCCAGCTGCAGGGCCCTGTAGTAGCACAGCCAGGACGCGCCTGTGGCCAGGCCGGACAGAATCAGAAACAACCAGCTCCTGGGGCTCACCCGGGCCAGCGCGGTCTGCTCCCCGGTAAGAAACACCATGCCCCAGGCCATGGCCAGCACCACCGCCGTCCGGATGCCTGTCGCCAGATTGGAGGGAACGCCCTGGATCCCGGCCTTTGCCAGGATCGAGGTGAGGGCCGCGAACAGGGCGGACAGCAGGGCAAACACAAACCACGCTCCCAATGTCCATCACCTCCGGCTGGGGGCGCTTCTCAGCTGCGGCATCCGCCGCCGTGGCCGCCGCAGCCGTGCTGCCCGCAGCTGCCGTGGCCGTCGTGATCGTGCTGCCCGCAGCGGGCCTCCGGGTTATAGGCGAGAGTGCCCGCCAGAAGGGCCTTGACCGCGGCGTCCGCCTCTCCGGACACGCCGCCGTAGAGCTTAATTCCGGCGCCGGCCAGCGCGTTCTGCGCCCCCGGACCGATCCCGCCGCAGATCAGAACCTCCACCGCCATGCCGGACAGGAGCTGGGCCAGCGCGCCGTGGCCGCTGCCGCTGGCGTCCGCGACGCTGGAGCCGGTGATCTCCCCGTTCTCAACGTCATAAACCTTGAACTGCTCTGTGTGGCCGAAATGCTGAAATACCATGCCGTTTTCATAGGGAACCGCGATTTTCATATTCTTTTCCTCCGTCTGATGATGGATGGGGCAGGCAGTCCGTCAGAGGCCCCGCCGCCCCGCGCAGAATATCCTCCAGGGGGATGTACTCTCCATGATAACGATTTTTTCGTCATTGTCAATCCTCTCTCCCCGGAGGCGGAAAAACGGCTGCCAGCAGTCTGTCGAAAGACGGTTGGCAGCCATTTTTAACGCCTGATATCAGGCGCTGATGGGGAACGCCTACTTGTCCGCCACCACCGGGGCCACCTTGCCGTCGGCGTGGATGTCCACAATCAGCTTTCTCGGGCACTTGGTCACGCAGGTGCCGCAGGAGGTACACTTGTCGTAGTCAATACGGGCCACGTTGTTGTTCACCGTAATGGCGCCGGCGGGGCAGTTGCGCTCACACAGCTTGCAGCCGATACAGCTGACCGCGCAGTGGGCCTTGGCCGACGCGCCCTTCTCGTGGTTGGCGCAGGGCAGCACCACGTCCACGGCGTAGGGCATACTGACGATGACGTGCCGGGGACAGGCGGCGGCGCACTGCATGCAGCAGGTGCACTTCTCCCGGTCCACCTCCGCCACGCCGTGGGCGTTGATGTGGATGGCGTCGAACTTGCACACCTTCACGCAGGTGCCCCGGCCCAGGCAGCCGAAGGAGCAGTCCAGGGTGCCGTTGCCGGCCACCTTCATGGCGGCCACGCAGTCCTCGATGCCCACGTACCGCTCAAACTTGTGGCCCGCCCGTTCGCCGCCGTTGCAGCGGACGAAGGCCACCCGGCGCTCCACCGCCTGAACCTCCACCCCCATCACCGCCGCGATGCGGCTGGTCTGGAGGCCGGAGCAGCTGGGGCAGGCGTTCACCGGGGCCTTCTTCTCCAGAATGGCCGCCGCGCAGCCGGCGCAGCCGGGATAGCCGCAGCCGCCGCAGTTGGCCCCGGGCAGGCAGTCCAGAATCAGATCCAGCCGGGGATCAGTCTTCACCTCAAACACCTTGGATGCCACCGCCAGCACCAGGCCGAACACGCCGCCCAGCGCGCCCAGGGTGAGCACAGCATAGAATATATTCACAGTCTATCTCCTCCTCTTTACCACGGGATCTGGAGCCCCTGGAAGCCCATGAAGCTCAGCGCCATCAGTCCCGCCGTCACAAGGGCGATGGGGAAGCCCTGGAAGGCCTTGGGCGGATCGGAGAACTCCAGCCGCTCCCGGATGCTGGCAAAGAGCACAATCGCCAGCAGGAAGCCCGCGCCGCCGGTGATGCCGTAGACCACGGACTCAATGAAGTTGTGGTGGTTCTGCACGTTCAGCAGCACCGCGCCCAGCACCGCGCAGTTGGTGGTGATGAGGGGCAGGTACACGCCCAGGGCCTCATAGAGGGAGGGCATGGACTTCTTCAGGAACATCTCCACAAACTGCACCAGGGCCGCGATGACCAGGATAAAGGCCACGGTCTGCATGTACTTCAGATCCAGGCTCTCCAGCAGTACATTCACCGGGTAGCACAGCGCCGAGGCCAGGGCCATGACGAAGATCACCGCGAAGCCCATGCCCACGGCGGTGTCCATCTTCTTGGACACGCCCATGAAGGGGCAGATGCCCAGGAACTGGACCAGAATAAAGTTGTTGATGAGAATCGCGCCCAGGGCGATATCAAACAATGTCGTCCACTCCATGGTCACTTACCTCCCTTTACCTTGGTCTGGGCCCACTGCATCAGGGCGATGAGCACGCCCAGGGTCAGAAAGCCGCCCACAGGCAGGGCCATCATCCCGGCGGCGTACTCGGCGGGGAAGACCTCCGCGCCGTTGAAGGTGCCCGCTCCCAGCACCTCCCGGATGCCGCTCATGACCAGCAGCACCACCGTATAGCCCAGGCCCTGGCAGATGCCGTCCACGGCCGCGGCCAGGGGCTTGTTCTTGCTGGCGAAGGACTCCGCCCGGGCCAGGATGACGCAGTTGACCACGATGAGGGGGATGAACACGCCCAGGCTCTCCGCGATATCCGGGAAGAATGCCTGGAGCAGCAGATCCACCATGGTCACAAAGCCGGCGATAACCACGATATAGGCCGCGATGCGCACCTGCTGGGGGATGACCCGCCGCAGCAGGGAGATGAAGATGTTGGAGAGCGTGAGGATGATGGTCACCGACGCGCCCATGCCGATGCCGTTGGCAATGGTGGTGGTGATAGCCAGGGTGGAGCACATGCCCAGCAGCTGGACCAGCACCGGGTTCTGGGTGACAAAGCCTTCCTTTAACTGCTTACCGATATTCATTGCGCTTCCCTCCTCCTTTACTGCACGCCCTGCACGGCGGCCAGGGCCGCGTTGACCCCGGCGGCCACGCCCTTGGAAGTGACCGTAGCGCCGCTGACGCCGTCAAAGCGGTTGGTCCCGGCGTTGACGGTGATGTCGCCGCCTGCGTGGCTCATGCCGATGAACCGGTCCAGCACCGTCTGATCGGAGACAACCTTGGTGCCGATGTTTTTCGTCTCGCTGTGCTTGGTGACGGACACGCCTGTCACCGCGCCGGCGGTGTCCACGCCCACCACCATGTCGATGGCTCCCTGGCTCCCGGTGGCGGAGATCTCCGCCACAAAGCCCGCCTGGGCCCCGCCGGAGACGGCCCGGTAGAGCGCCGTGACGCCGGGGGCGTCCGTGTCCACCCGCTCATAGGCGTCCGCCGGGAGCACCTGGGCCATGGCGGCCTCGGTCTTGGCCTTCTGGGCCGCGTCGATGCGGGGCTTGGTGACCTGGTTGACCGCCCCCAGCAGCAGGGCCGTCACCAGGCAGATGCCCAGCAGGGTCCCGGCCAGGCGGCCTATGTACATCGGGTCAATGGCGGTCTGATTGAGCGCCTTGGGCTGGGGAGCGGGGGTTCTCTCCTCCGCCGGCTCCTTCACGCTGTTCTTGCTGTTCTTGCTCATTTGCCCGCAGCCTCCTTTTTCTCGGATTTGGCCGCCTTCACCACGCCGAAGCGGTTGGGGCGGATGTTCTTGTCAATGAGCCATACCGTCAGGTTCATGACCAGAATGGCGTAGCACACGCCCTCGCTGTAGGAGCCGAAGTACCGGATAAACACGGTAATCAGGCCGCAGCCTACGCCGAAGATCACCTGTCCCTTGTGGCTCACCGGGCTGGTGACATAGTCGGTGGCCATGAAGAAGGCCCCCAGCATCAGACCGCCGCCCAACAGGTTGTAGAGCATCCACTGCACCGGGTCGTTGCCCCGGGGGAAGAGGAAGGTGAGGGCGGCTACGGTGCCGATGTAGCTGACCGGGATGTACCAGGTGATGACCTTGCGGAAGATGAGGAACAGTCCGCCTAGGACCAGCAGCAGGGCGCTCACCTCGCCCATGGAGCCGCCGGTGAGGCCCACCAGCATCTCCGGCAGGTCATACATCTGGGAGAGGCCCTCCAGGTTGTTCTCGTGGAGCAGGGCCATGGGGGTGGGATAGGTGGCCGCGTCGAAGGCCCCCACAATGGGGGCGGCGGTGCGGGGCCCCACCCAGGTGGTCATCTCCCCGGCCCAGGAGAGCATGAAGGCCCGGGCCGCCAGGGCGGGATTCAGGAAGTTCTTGCCAATGCCGCCGAAGAGCTGCTTGACAAAGACGATGGCGAAAAAGTCTCCGATGAGGAGGATCCAGTAGGGGATGGTCACCGGGCAGACAAAGGCGATGAGCACGCCCGTAACGGCGGCGCTCAGGTCCCCCAGGGTGTTGTCCTTTCTCAGCGCCGCCCGGTACAGCCACTCAAAAGCGCAGCAGCCCGCCGCGCTCACCGCCGCGGTGGCCAGGGCCCGGGGGCCGAAGTTGTACACCGCAAAGGCCAGGGGCAGGGCCATGGCGATGAGCACCTCCCCCATGATGTGGCCCGCGCCGTCCTTGGTGCGGATGTGGGGGGAGGAGGAGCCGATGAGATTGAGTTCCTTGTAATTCATGCCTTGGCCTCCTTCTTCTCAGCCTTCTCGGCCGCGGCCTTGGCGGCCGCTCTGGCGTTGTTGATCTTCTGCTTGCCCGCCCGGAAGGACTGCACCAGGTAGAGCCTACCGGGACAGATGTATGTACACGCGCCGCACTCGATGCAGTCCAGGACGTTGGCCCTCTCCAGCTCCTCCAGCATCCCCGCCTGCTCGTACTGGTACATGAACACAGGCTGGAGGTGCATGGGGCACACGCTGATGCACTTGCCGCAGCGGATGCAGGCCGGATGCTCCACCGTCCGCTCCTCCTTCTCGCAGAAGGCCAGGATGGCGTTGGTGCCCTTGCCGATGGGCGCGTCCATGTCGTACTGGGCGTGGCCCATCATGGGTCCGCCCATGAGGATCTTGAAGGTGGACTTCTTCACGCCGCCGCAGGCGTCCAGCAGGTCGCTGATGGGGGTGCCGATGGGGCAGAGGAGGTTTTTCGGCTCGTTGACCCCGGAGCCGGAGACGGTAACGATCCGGTGGGTCACAGGCTTGCCCCGGTACACGGCCTCGTAGATGGCCATGGTGGTGACGATGTTGAACACCGCGCAGCCGATGGAGGCGGGCAGGGCCCCCGGGGGCACCTGACGGCCGGTGATGGACTGGCACAGCTGCTTCTCCGCCCCCTGGGGGTAGCGGGTCTGGAGCACGTCCACCACCGCCGGGGCCTTCTCCTCCGCGATCTTCAGCTTGAGCATCTCGGCGGCGTTGGCCTTGTTGGCCTCGATGGCGATGTGAACCCAGTCGACGCCGAAGAGCTTTGCCAGGATGCGCACGCCGCCCAGCACCTCGTCCGGGTGCTCCAGGAGGGTGCGGTGGTCGCTGGTGATGTAGGGCTCGCACTCGGAGGCGTTGACGATCACCGTGTCCACCTTGCCCAGGCCGGAGGAGATCTTCACGTGGGTGGGGAAGGTGGCCCCGCCCATGCCCACGATGCCGGCGGCCTTGACGATGTCGCTGATCTGCTCCGGCGTGAGGCTCTCCGGGTCCTTGGGGGGGTGGAGGTCGGGACAGGGGGTGTCGTTGAAGTCGTTTTCAATGACCACGCTCATCACCGGCACGCCGGAGAAGTGGAGCCGGGGCTCCACCGCCGACACCGTGCCGGACACGCTGGCGTGGACCGGCGCGGAGACGAAGGCCGGGGCCTCCCCCACCATCTGCCCCACGGTCACCCTGTCCCCCACCGCCACGCAGGGCTTGCAGGGGGCCCCGATGTGCAGGGACATGGGGATCACCACCCGGGCGGGAGGCGGAAGCAGTTCGATCGGCTTCTTATTGGTAGCGGCCTTCTGGTCGTTGGGATGGATGCCGCCAAAAAAAGATTGTGCCATATCTTCACCTCATTCTCTTTTCTCGCATGGGCCCCAGGGCCCGATTTCTACGGATACCATCATACTCCCATCTTCCGCCGCTGTCCAGGCTTTTTTCGCTGATTATATCATTTTTTTATGGCAATGACTGGGAATATCCGGCAAGGCTTGTTAATTGTGTAACATACAGCCCCTGTTTCAAGACTTGCGTTTGGGCCTGGTTCATGGTATGATAGGATGGAAATTCAAGGAAATGGCCCTATTTTTGCGAATCGGAGGTATGAAATCATGATAAATCGCGTCGAAATCAAGATGGACGCAAAGGTTCTCGTCCGCACGGCCCGGGTCTCCCCCATCGTGATGACCGCTATTGTAATGGCCATCTGCTTTGTGCTGGACCGGGTGGTGGATCTGGTGGAGGGCGGGTCCCTCTTTTACACCTACACCCTCAACTGGGACTATCTCCAGGCATCCCTCCAGGGGGATATCTACGCCATGGACATGCTGCTCAACAATCTGCCGGCCAGCACCGCCTCCTCCTTCTTTTTCTCCACACTGGTCTCCCTGTTCACCGTGGTGCTCAACGGCGGATACTACGTCTATTGCATAGGCATCCGCCGGGGGGCGGAGATGCCCTATGCCACGCTGCTGGACGGGCTGAGTGTGGCCGGAAAGCTGATCTGGTGCTGGCTGCAAATCACGGTGAAGATCTTTTTGTGGTCCATGCTGTTTGTGATTCCGGGCATCATCGCCGCCTACCGCTACCGGTTCGCCTACTATAATGTTCTCTCCGACGACTCCCTCTCCGCCGGGGACGCCATCCGCCTCAGCTGCCGCCAGACCCAGGGCTACAAGGGGGAGCTGTTCATGCTGGATCTCAGCTTCATCGGCTGGAGCCTGCTCTCCAGCCTGACTATGGGCCTGCTGAATGTGTGGCTGACCCCCTATATGACGCTGTGCGATCTGGCCTACTTCGAGGACGCGCAGCGCCGCCTGGGCGCGTCGCCGTACAGGGAGCTGTGAGCAAAGGTGCCCAGGCCGCCCATGACCGCGCATGGAGATGCGGCGTTTCCGCTGTTTTTCTTGCATGAACAATACCGGATACCTTTTTGAGGTATCCGGTATTGTTTTTTGGCATTATCACACGATGTCAATCCTTCAAAGTAAAACCGATGCAATTTTTCCCCCCAATATCCCCACGCCACCCCATATTTTTTCTCCTTTGGTAAAATAAGGTTGTTACGGCAATTTTTACATGAAGGAGAATCCAAAATGGGTAGTACTTACGGCTATGTGCGGGTATCCACACAGGTGCAGAACGAAGCCCGCCAGCTTGCGGCGATGCGGAAATTCGGTGTGGAAGAGGACAATATCATCATCGAAAAACATTCGGGGAAGGATTTCTCGAGGCCAATCTACCGGCAGCTCGTGTGGGGGCTGTGCCCTGACGACATACTTGTGGTCAAGAGCATTGACCGGTTGGGGCGAAACTACGCGGAAATTCTGGAACAGTGGTCGTTCATTACAAAGGAGCTGGAAGCGGCCATCGTTGTATTGGACATGCCCCTGCTGGATACCAGGCAGGGACGCGATTTAACCGGCACGCTGATTGCAGATATTGTACTCCAGCTACTCAGCTATGTTGCGCAGACGGAACGGGAGAACATTCGTCAGCGGCAGGTGGAGGGAATTATGGCGGCAAAGGAGCGCGGCGTCCAATTCGGCCGCGGGCGAATCGAGCTCCCAGAGGACTTCCCGGAGTTTGTGAAGCTGTGGCGGGAGGGGGCCATCTCGTCCAGGCGCGCCGCCCAGAAGCTGGGGGTTTCCTATCAGACTTTCCTGCGCCGGGCAAAAGAATTTTCCCCTATTGGTTAGGACAGCTGCAAAACGACAGCAGAGAATAAAAAGAGTCCGTTTCTTCTGATTTGAGAGAAACGGACTCTTTTTATATGTTAACTGACCAATCATCACTTTAGGGGAAGGAAAAATCAGCCACAAGCCAGGGGCTACTCCAAAGAGGATGCCCCATTTTGTTACAAAGAGTATACCCACTGTAACAAGCCCAAAAGAGGACTTTCTAACGGTTGACACTTACTGTATCGGCATCTTTCCTGGAGACTTAAGCCCGAAACGAAAAATTTCCTAACCCCGACACTTTGTTACAGTAAGTATACTTTTTGTAACAAAGTCAGCCGCATTTTTCCACCGTACTCATCCGATTTCGCAGACCGCTGAGGAGGACGGATAAGATGACAAAGAAACCTGAGAAGCGAAGCCCTGCGCAGAAAGAGACTGCTCCGTACAGCGCGGCCGCCGTCCAATTCGACGCCGGCGGCGGACAGGAGGCGTTACAGGAGCAGCTGTGCGGGCTGGCGCGGGAAATTTCCAATAGTCTTTCCAATTTAACGCCCGCACAGAGCAAAGAACTTTTAGGGACGTTTGTCTCAGAACTGTTCTTCTGCGTTGCGGAGGAGGAGCGCCGGAAGGTGCGCCGCCAGAAGCAGGCGGAGGGCATTGCAAGGGCAAAGGCCAGAGGCGTCCACTTCGGGCCGGAGGCAAAGCCGCTGCCGGACAACTTCCCTGAGTGCTATCAGTTGTGGCAGAACGGCGAAATAACGGCGTCGGCGGCGGCCCAGACCTGTGGAATGTCGCGCAAATCCTTTTGCCGGGCAGCTGAGCGTATCAGAGATTCCGCAGAGCGCGGCGCGCAGCGCATTTGAGGAAGGGGTGTAATCCATGTGCCATATTTCCGCAAATGAGGATATGCAGAGCCAGCTCCGGAATCTGGCCCAGGAGGTGGTATCCGATATCGCCGCCGCCGATCCGGCCCGGAGCCGGGAGCTGCTGAGCGCCTTTGTCTCGGAGCTGGTGCTGGCGGTTGCCGACGAGAGCCGCCGGGAGGAGCGCCGTCAGAGGCAGGCGGAGGGCATCGCGGCCGCAAAGGCCCGGGGCGTCCGCTTCGGACGCCCGGCAGCGCCGGTGCCGGACAACTTTGACGAGGCCCACCAGGACTGGAGAGCCGGAAAGCTGTCTCTCCAGCAGGCGGCGGACGCCTGCGGCATCTCTAGGGGGACCTTTTACGGCATTGCCGTCCGCAGGGAGCAGAGCCGCGCCGGTTAACGCCAAGCCCCGGTCTGATGGATAAGACCGGATATGTGATAAAGGAGATACCATGCTGAAACTGACCCTGCTCCCCGACGAATACCTGATGATCGGGAACAACACCGTCGTCCAGCTCGCCCGCATAGCCGGAGGCCGCGCAGACCTCGCCATTGACGCGCCCCGGACCGTCCCCATCGTGCGCGGCGCAGTGCTGGAGCGGGACGGCGGCCAGCGGCCCGCCTGTCTGGCCCCGCCGGCGAGGACAAAGGCCCGATACCACCGGGATCAGATTTTCCGCTGGAACGACGACCGTGAGCGGGCTGTGCGGGTGATGAAGCGGGTGATTGACCGGCTGGAGGAGAACGGAGCCGGCGATGAGGCCGGCATCCTGCGGACCCAGCTGGACCGCTTAATCCCCGCCTTCTGGGAGGAAAGCCCGACAGCCCCTTGATTTATTTTTTTGGTTTCATCCGGTGGCGCGCACCGGCTGAAATATTGCTCCGCGCCAAAGCGCCTGTCTAAGGTGGCCACATTAGCACAGGACCGGCGGCGCAACGCCTCTGTGCCGGAAAAGGAAGTTCCGACACACCGGAAAGCAAGCCCCATGAAACATTTTATTGAAAGGAAGCATTAAAATGAGAATTCAGCACAATATTATGGCGATGAACGCCTATCGCAACTACAACACCAACACCTCCGCCCTGTCCAAGAACCTGGAGAAGCTGTCCTCCGGCTACAAGATCAACCGCGCCGGCGACGATGCGGCCGGTCTGGCCATTTCTGAGAAGATGCGTGCTCAGATCACCGGCCTGGAGGCCGCCCAGAAGAACGTCAAGGACGGCATCTCCCTGGTAAAGACCGGCGAGGGCGCCATGCAGGAGATCCAGGACATGCTCAACCGCATGGACTATCTGGCCACCCAGTCCGCCAACGGCACCTATGACGATCCCGTTGACCGCGCCAACCTCCAGAAGGAAGTGGAGGCGCTCAAGAGCGAGATCAACCGCATTGCGGACTCCGCCAACTTCAACGGCATCAACCTGCTGGACGGCTCCCTGGAGGACGGCGCAACCATCAGCCCCAGCCTGGGTCTGCCCTCCGTGGGCTCCATCGTTGGCGTCAACACGGTTCTCCATGTGGAGCCCTCCTCTGACACCGCCGGCAGCGAGTTCCAGATCGACCTGGGGAATCTGGCTGTCGCTTCCGCCAGCGTTGCCGGAGATATCAAGATCACCGTGACCATCGGCAAGAACACCTATGAAATTGATGCTACTAAGGGCATGAGCACGGCCTCCATCGCCAGCGCAGTGAAGGCTGCGATCATTGAGAAGGGCTTTGTGGACGCGTCCGGTAAGTCCTGGGCAGTGGCGAGCAACGCTACCACAGCGGCTACGCTGGGCATTGCGGTTACCTCCGGCACCATCAAGTTTACCCAGGCCAAGGCGCCTACCAAGAAGGACGAGGTGGTCGACATCCCGGCCAGCGTGAAGGTGTCCATCTCCGGCAGCACATGGGCAACACGGGACGGCCAGATCTCCACCGGCCAGGACTACAACGCCGCCATCACCGCCCAGAAGCATGTGGGACTGAGCGACGGCGAGCGCTTGGCCAGCACCTACTTCCAGCTGACCAAGAATATGGTCCAGCCCGGCGCTACGCTGAGAATCGGCGAGGAGACCTACACCTTTACCGATAACAAGGCCTACAAGGACAACTACAGCAAGGGCATGATCTACGTGGGCGATCTGGATCTCGCCACCGCCGAGGGAATGAAGATTGCCGCCATGCGCCTGACCAAGGTTGCGGAGTCCACCGGAAATGATTATTTCACCGTGGGCTTTGACGGCAACCACGTGACCATCCGCGAGAAGGCCAACAGCGTCACCTATGATTCTCAGACCGGCAAGGGAAATCCCTTTGATCTGACCACGCTGGAGGGCTTCAAGAGCGCGCTCAGCGCCAACGCCGGCAGCGGCCAGGCCCTGACGCTCCAGATTGGCGACACCGCCGACAGCTACAACCAGCTGAAGGTCTCCATTGGCGACATGCACACCGCCGCCATGGGCATTGAGGACGTGGACATCAGCTCTCAGGCCGGCGCGCAGGCCGCGATCCAAACCATCCGCAACGCTATCAACTACGTCTCCGGCGTGCGCGGCGATCTGGGCGCTGTCCAGAACCGTCTGGAGCACACCCAGAATAACCTGTCCGTGATGGCCGAGAACATCCAGGACGCCGAGTCCACCATCCGCGACACCGACGTGGCCGAGGAAATGATGAGCTACGTCAAGAACAACATCCTGGTGCAGTCCGCCCAGGCCATGCTGGCCCAGGCGAACCAGGTGCCTCAGGGCGTGCTCCAGCTGCTGGGCTAATAGCGGCCTGAGAGCGGCATAACCTGGGACAGCATGGCGGGGTCCCCGCCGAAGCCCAGCGGAGCGGGTTCGGTGGGGAGAGGAGGGGCAAAGAAGCGGCGCGCAGTTTTCCGCGGCAGCGGGAAACGGAGCGGAGCGGATTTCGCCCCGACGAGGCCCAGGCGAACCAGGTGCCTCAGGGCGTGCTCCAGCTGCTGGGCTAATCCCAGTCTGGATTGTTCTTTTACGAAAACCGATCACATCCAAGCGAGAGAGGGGGCGGGCTCCGGCCCGCCCCCCTTTTCTTGTGGAAAGGAATCCGATGGAAGCTATTGAGATTGCCCGCAAGCTGGCAGACTATGGACAGAAGGCGGAGGCTTGCCGGGCCTACGTCCTGGCAATCCACGAGAGCGGCGGCCGGTCGCCTGAGGAGGAGCTGGAGGCTGCCGCGTATATTCTCCAGGCCGGCGGAAACTATAAGATTTCTTACACCTGCTTCCGGGACCTCTATAACCGGGGCTGTTTCCGGGAGGAAACCCTATCCATGATGACGGCGGCGTTCTATACGCCCAATGTGAAATTGCTGAGATCCCGCTACGAGAAAAACATCAAGCTGCTGAAAAGGTATCCCTATCTGTTCCGGAAGGACTTCCTTCCCTTCGAGGAGCTGCCTGTCCGCTATTATCCCTATGACGATAACAGCTATACCCCGTTTTACGCGGATAAGGAGCAGTTCGGAGAATTTATTGACTTCAAAGATCCCGTTGTCAGCCGCAATTTCTTCAAGGATTTGGAGAAGCCTGTCCTGGCTGCCGACGTTTACTCACAATATGAGCTGGAGTACCTGGACGACAACGTCCGGCCCAGCGAATACATCGGCAGGGAGAACCACATCTACCTGCACTATACCGACTGGGGCGCGTTCTGCTCCGCGCTCCAGTGCCTGAACCTGCGCCCCATCCTGATGAGCCAGAAAATCGTGTTTCTGATAGAGGACGAGATTTCCCAGTACCCCATTGACTTCAAGAGCCGCTTTGGGCTGGATTACAGCCAATATACCGTCCGTCCTATCGGCATCCGCGAGGTGAACCGGATGATCTGGCACACGCAGCTGTCCAGTCACAACGGCGGCGACTTTTTCAACGAGGTATTTGACGGACATCCCAACCTGATCTGTATGCCGTCCCTGATGCTGGACTCTGTGGAGAAATCCGTGAAGGATGTGCGGGAGGCCGTCAAGGGCGCGTCAACCCTCCACGAGATGATGCAGGCCATCCAGAAGGGGAAGCCACGGGTCATAGAGGAGCTGTACAGACTGCGCGACAGGACGGACAAGGACTACATGATCGCCATGTTTCTGTGCGACGGCAGGGCAATCAGCTGCACAGACCCAAGCTCGCGCATTGCCCCGGCGCTGTTTTTCCAGCCCCACTTTTCCCACATTGAATATCAGCTGAGGTGGGACGAGGAGTCCGGGCGGGCGGTTTTGTTCTCAAACGAATATGAAAAGATCCGTAAATCGCCGCTGTTCCTCAACTTCAAATATATCAAGACCTTCACCCCCATGCGCCGGATTACCACCAGCCACGCCGCAACGGTGCGGTTTATGTACATCATGTCCCAGTATCGGAATAAGAGACTGGAGAACGGGGAGGAGTCCGGCGAGAAGCCGGGCATTGTCAACGACGCGGTCAGCATAAGGGTTCTGAACCGGAGCTTTATGATCGACTGGCAGGACCGGCTGTATCACGACAGCGTGCTGGTGCGGTTTGAGGACGGCAAGCTGAACCCCAACGCCACCTTCCGCGCCCTGGCGGCGTTTCTGGATCTGCCCTACACGGAGAGCATGACCTACTGCTCGGAGTACGGGGACCGCAGGGACGGAGAGGCCATCACAAAGGGCAACGCGGCGGGCTTTGATCCGGTCACCGTCTACCGGACCTATGACGAGTTCGCCAATACGGCCGAGCGCTATTACATCGAGTATTTCCTGCGGGATGCGTACCAGTTCTACGGCTACGACTTTCACTACTACGACGGCGGGCCGGTGGACAAAGCAAAGGTAGACGAGCTGGTGGACGGCTTTACCACCATCAACGCCTATATGCGGGAGACGTGGCAGTGGGTCTATCAAAAGATCGAGGTCAAGCAGGACGGGGAGGTCATCGGTGAGGAGATTGCCGACGCCGCCCACGACGCGCTGCTGGAAAATCACATGCGGAATATGGACATTCAGCGCCGCTGGATTGCCGGCGTGCTGCTGGATGACCTGCGTTTCATCAACAAGAACGGCCAGCCGCTGCGGATGATGCCCAGGCTGGAGCTGGACCCGGCGCTTCTGGAGCAGCCGCTGTACCACTGAGAAGGAGCAAACATGAAGAAAGGGACCGTATATTTTTTCACCGGTCTGGCCGGGGCGGGAAAGACCACCATCGGGGGCCTGTTCTACCAGCGTCTGAAGGCGCGGAAAAACGACCTGGTGCTGCTGGACGGAGACCAGCTGCGGCGGCTGTCCTTCAACAAGCACAGCGGCTACAGCACGGAGGAGCGGAGGGCCGGAGCCTTCTATAACTTTGAGATGTGCAAGATGCTGGCGGACCAGGGGATCGACGTGGTGCTGTGCAGCATCTCCATGTACAGCGACGCCCGGTCCTGGGCCAGGGAGAACATCGAGAACTACCGGGAGATCTACGTCAAGGTCAGCCGGGACACCCTGTACCGCCGGGACCAGAAGGGGCTGTACACCTCCGGGACAAAGAACGTGGTGGGCGTGGACCTGTTGTGCGAGGAGCCGGAGCGCCCGGACGTTGTGATTGAGAACGACGGTCAGGAGACGCCGGAGGCCATCGTGGACCGGCTGGAGAAGCATTTCCGCCTGAACATACTGGAGATTGCGGTATGAATATCGGGCTGATTATCGCCGGCGGCAGCGGCCAGCGGATGAAGAACGAGATCCCCAAGCAGTTTCTGAACGTGAACGACAAGCCGGTCATCATCTACACGCTGGAGGCCTTCCAGTCCCACCCGGACATCGACAGGATCGGCGTTGTCTGCGTGGACGGCTGGCACGACATTTTGCAGGCCTACGCCCGGCAGTACAGGATTGACAAGCTGGACTGGGTGGTATCCGGAGGGAAGAACGGCCAGAGCTCCATCCGCAGCGGGGTGATGGAGGCGGAGCGGCGCTATGACGGGGAGGACATTATCCTGGTTCATGACGCCATCCGGCCGATGGTTTCCCATGAGATCATCTCCGACTGCATCGTGCAGTGCAGGCGGCATGGCTCCGCCGTGGTGGTAACGCCCTGCAACACGGTGGTGCTGCGGCGCACCACCCAGGAGAGCTCCCGGGAGGTGGTGCTGCGGGACCAGCTGGCGGTGACCCAGACGCCCCAGGCGTTTCCCATCCGGAGGCTGGCGGACGCCCACAGGAGGGCGCTGGAGCTGGGCATCACCAACTCTGTGGCCAGCTGTACGCTGATGGTGGAGCTGGGAGAAGAGGTCCATTTCTCCATTGGTGCGGAGACCAATATCAAGCTGACCACGCCGGACGATCTGAAGATCTTCAAGGCGCTGCTGGCAATGAGGACATAAAAAGCGGGGGGAACTGCGCAGATGAATCCACTGAGCAGCCGTACATATCAAGCCTCGCTGGAGCGGGTGTGCTCCGGTATGGACTTGCGGCATCTGCAAAACAGAACCATTCTCATTAGCGGGGCAGCTGGGATGCTGGGGAGCTGTCTGATGGATATGCTCTGCCTCTGGAACAGGGAGCAGACTGCACCGTGCCGGATCGTCGCCCTCAGCCGCAGCGCAGAGACGGCGGCCCGGCGGTTTCAGCCTTTTTCAGCGGAGGGTTCTTTGGCGATGCTCCCCCGGGACGTGTGCCTTCCGCTGGCAGCTGATCTCCCGGCTGCGGACTATATGATCCACGCCGCCAGCCCTGCGGACCCAGTGAATATGGCGGCATATCCTGCGGACACGCTATTGGCCAATGTGCTGGGAACAAAAAATCTGCTGGATTTTGGCATGGAGCGCGGAATGGAGCGGTTTCTGTATGTCTCCTCCGGGGAGGTGTACGGCCAGCCAGACCAGTCGATGTCCGATTTTACGGAGGAGTACTGCGGCCCCCTGGATCTGTCCAGCCCGCGCAGCTGTTACCCGGAGGGCAAGCGGGCAGCGGAGGCGCTGTGTCAGAGCTATATCCGCCAATATGGGGCGGACGTCGTGATAGTACGGCCCTGCCACCTGTTCGGTCCTACTATGAAAAGGCAGGACAGCCGGGCGGTATGTGAATTTCTGAGAAGCGCGGCAGAGGGGCGGGATATTGTCATGAAGAGCGCCGGGCAGCTGGAGCGTTCCCATTGCTATGTCGTAGATGCGGCAGCGGCGATTCTGCTGGCGTTGGAAAGGGGCGTGTGCGGTATGGCCTACAATATTGCGGATCGGCGGTATCAGATGACCATCCGTGAATTTGCGCAGAAAGCGGCCTGGGCAGGAGGCTGCCAGGTGGCGTGCGAGGCCCCCAGTGAACTGGAGCAGCGGGGATACAGCCGGGTAAAGCGAATGGTGCTGGACGCCTCCCGGATGGAAGCGCTGGGGTGGCGTCCGGAGAAAACGCCATGTAAAGCGATTGAGGAAACCGTGCGGATTCTTCGGGAATGCGGGGCGGAAGGATGATGCAGATTGCTGATCTCCACACCCACAGCAGCGCATCGGACGGCCAATATGCCCCTGCGGAGCTGGTGCGTCTGGCAAAAGCCCGGGGGCTGGAGGTGCTGGCGCTGACGGATCACGATACGCTCTCCGGCCTGGAGGAGGCTATCCGGATGGGGGCGGCGCTGGGGGTGCGGGTCCTGCGGGGGGTGGAGCTGAGCGCTAAGGAGCATGGAAATCTCCATATTCTTGGCTACGGCTTCACCGCCAGTCCCTCCCCGCTGTCAGAGCTCTGCCGTGAGATGAAAAACCGCAGAAATCAGCGGAAATATGAGATTATTGATTATTTGAGGTCAAAGCGTGTGGATATTCCCCTGGAGGAGGTGGAGGCGATTGCGGCAGGAGGTGTCGTAGGCCGGCCCCACTTTGCCCAGGTGATTGTCCAGCGGGGCTTCGCGAAAAGCAACCGGGAGGTCTTTGACCGCTGGCTGGACACAGCGGAATTTCAGGAGATCAATAACCACTTCAAGCTTGCGGCAAAGACCTGTGTGGAGACCATCAAGGCCGCCGGCGGGCGGGCGTCCCTAGCCCATCCGTATCAGACAGGGCTTGGGGACGACATGCTGGATGCACTGGTGGGAGAGCTGGCAGGGTACGGGTTAGACGCAATCGAGTGCTTCTATCCCCGGCATACGGCGGCGCAGCAGGCGTTCTATCTGCGTCTGGCGGAGAAATACGGCCTTCATATTACCGGCGGCAGCGATTTCCACGGGGAGCGGGTCAAGCCGGACATTGCGTTGGCCGCGCTGGAGCTGGATGTGGAGTGGTTGATGGGGTAGATATCTGTTCAATTTTCTGGGCGGGAGATAAGACGAGAAGATGGATATGAAGCAAAAAGTGGATATCAGCGTTATTGTGGCATCGTATTTTCATGAGGCGTATATAGCCGAGTGCCTTGACAGCATTCTGGCCCAGGAGACAGATCTGTGCTATGAAATCTTGGTGGGCGATGACGCGTCCCAGGACAAAACACCAGAAATTATTTGTGACTATGCGAGGCGGTATCCGGACAAGATACGTCCTTTTCTTCGGACAAAAAATGTGGGTGCAACGCGTAACAACTTAGCTTTAATCGAGAACGCCTGTGGAAAATATATCGCTCAGCTGGACGGCGATGACTACTGGGTCAACCAGCATAAATTGCAACGGCAGTGGGAATTTCTGGAGCAGCATCCGGAGTACAGCGGCTGCTGTAGCCGGTGCCTGGTGGTCGATGAGAAGGGGCAGGCGGACTATACGCAGTCCCCACGGTTTGTTGTGAACCAGAAGGTGTTCACATTGGATCATTATATAGATATTTGGAAGCTGCCCGGACAGGCGGGAACGCTGATGTACCGGAATATACCGGAGCGGAGACTGCCAATTTTTTACCAGATTCACCGAAACGTCGGGGATAAAACATTTTATTTGATCCTGCTCTCCAAGGGACCGATCTATTGTGATATGGAGATCTTGTCCTGCTATCGCCGCGTCGACAAATCGGACGGGCACAACTGGTTCTCCATCCACCACGCGAATTCCTATAGAAATTACGATATGTTCATGTATCCTTGCCGGTTGGAGACATGGGCCAGAAAAAATATGGGACTGCCACCCGGGAAACATTTGGGAAAGCAAAATGCGTACCGATTCTGCCGATTTGTGGAGGAGCTAGTACGGGAACCATCTTTGAAACGGGTGAGATGCCTTGCACAAATGGTGGTGTGCAGCCACCAACCGGCAAAATACAGCTGGCTTGTTCTGAAGACGCTCATTGAGATGGAGAGCTGGTTAGGGAGCGTTCAGAACAGCAATCAGCGTAGCGTGGAAAAATAAAACAGTGAGGCCATATATGAAAAAGAGGCTTTTGATGCTTGGCGGAGCATGGGCACAGATCCCTGCCATCAAGCGAGCAAAACAGCTGGGGTATTATGTCATCACATGTGACTATCTGCCCAATAATGCGGGACATCAGTTTTCAGATGAATATGTCAATATTAGCACCGTGGAAAAGGAGACTGTTCTGCAATACGCAGAGCAGGCGGGGATTGACGGAATTATCGCTTACGCCTCAGATCCCTCCGCAGTCACGGCGGCATATGTAAGCGAGCGGCTTCATCTGCCGGGAGGCTGCTATGATGCGGTGAACATGATGAGCGAGAAGGACCGGTTCCGGGCCTTTCAGCGTGAGCACGGCTTCCAGGTCCCTACTTTTTTCTCTGTTACGGCCCAGAGCGAACTGGAGAAGGTCAAGGAGGGCATATCCTTTCCCTGCGTGGTCAAGCCTGTGGATTCTTCCGGCAGCAAGGGCGTGACCAAGGTTGAGACGGTTGCGCAGCTGGACGAGGCGGCGGCGTTGGCCCTGAGCTTCTCCCGGTGCGGCAGGGCGATTGTAGAGGAGTACATCCCCAGCCCCTACTGCCAACTCCATGGCGACGGAATTGTATATAATGGAAGACTGATCTTCGCGGCCTTAGGAGATCAACGCTTTTACAACGCTGTCCCCATTGGGACATCCTTTCCGTCGAAGATAGGCAGCGCACTCCTGCATCGCGCACAGGAGGAGGCATCCCGCTTCATTGCTTGCAGCGGATATGAGTGCGGGGGCGTCAATATAGAGATTCGGGTCACGGCAGCGGGAGAGATCTATATTCTGGAGATCGGTCCGAGAACCGGGGGAAACTATGTCCCGCAGCTGATGCGGCTGGCCACTGGGGAAGATGAAGTAACAGCTGCACTCCAGATTGCTATGGGGGAGACACCAGCTATTCGAATGCCATTAGGCGTGAACTGCTGCTTTCAATATATTATCGGCAGCCGCAGAAACGGTGCATTCCAGCATATCAAGATAGACGAATACACACGCGGAAGACTTGAGGAATTGTATGTACATAAAGTGTCAGGGGATTGGCTGAGCGACTATCACAACAGCAGCGAGGTGGTGGGTGTCGCGCTCATACGATTTCCGGACAGACAGGAGATGGAAGCCAGTATTGGACAGATTGACCGGCATATTCAGGTAATCACCAAAGGAGGATGTAGATGAAAAAGAGCTATTTAACCGCTGCCATTATCGCTTCTCTGGCAGCCAGCGCGGTCATCGGCGCATGTGTGTCCCCGGATATTGCGGCGTTTTTCACGCCGCTGGGTACAATCTATGTTAATCTTATCAAGATGGTCATGGTTCCACTGGTGTTCACATCACTGGTTCTGGGGATATCCAGTATTTCAGATGTTAAAAAAGTCGGCAGGCTGGGTGCGTCCACTGTGGGGATCTTTCTTCTCACCACCGCATCTGCGGTGGTGATTGGCTTAGTGCTCTCCAATATCTTCCAGCCTGGAACGGGCATTGCGGTGGGGAATGCCTCCTATGAGGCAAAGGAGTTCCCCAGCCTTCTGGACAATTTTGTCGGTATTTTTCCCAGTAATGTGCTGGAGGCACTGCTGAACGCAAATATGCTGCAAATCATATTTGTAGCGGTTGTCGTCGGTCTGAGCATGGTCAAAATCCTGCCCAAGGGCGGCAGTTTTCGCGGGCTCATGGAGGATGTATTTGACATTGCGGTGGTTATCACCAACGGCGTCATGATGCTGACCCCGCTGGGTATTCTGGGCTTGATGGTCCCCACTGTGGCGGCAAACGGCATACAGGTGCTGCTGCCCCTGGGAAAGCTGATTTTAGTCTTCTACCTGGGTGTGGTAATCCACGTGGGAGTCACCTACTGTCTGTCTTTGAAATGCTTCTCAGAGTTCTCTATTAAGGAGTTCTTTCGAAGCATGTTTCCAGCCCAGACAGTGGCATTTGTCTCCTGCAGCTCCGCTGCAGCGCTGCCGGTCTCTATGGAGCGGATCCAGAGTAATCTGAAGGTGTCCAAAGAGGTGAGCGGCTTTGTCCTGCCTTTGGGCGCTACCATCAATATGGATGGAAACGCGCTTTACCAGGGGATCGTGGCGCTGTTTGTAGCTCAGGCCTACGGTATTGACCTGCCGCTGTCTATGCAGGCCATGGTCGTCATCACAGGCACTCTGGCCTCTATTGGGGCGGCGGGTGTGCCAGGGGCGGGTATGATTGTGCTGAGCACTGTACTGGCCTCGGCAGGGCTGCCGGTGGATGGAATTGCTCTGGTGGCAGGGATTGACCGAATTCTGGACATGGGCAGAACCTTTACAAATGTGACAGGTGATGCCGTAACAGCCTGCATTGTCAGTACACAGATGAAAAAACATTAGAGCCGGGCTTATTTCTGCTGCCGCTGCCTACTCAGTGTGAAAACCGGAAGAAAGGAATAGGTCTGCTGTGAGAGAACTGCTGCTTTGTCCGCAAGAGCGCGCCTCTAAAATTGAGGCATACCTGCGGACAGCGGACAATATTTTTGTGCCGCCGCTATCTACTCATCTTGATTTATCTGCATATGCAGAAAAAATATCTAGATATGGCCATGTTTTGTGGGCTGTACAGAACAGACAAAATGTTGGAATGTGTGCGTTTTACGCCAACTGTCTGCCGGAAGCATATTTGACAAGTCTAAGTACTCTTGCGCCATTTCAAAGGACTGGTATTGGAACAGAGCTGTTACAATATATTAAAGCTTGGTGCAGGGATCGCCAGTTTTTGAAGATAAAATTGGAGGTTTACCAAGCAAATATAGGGGCGCAGCGGCTATATCAGCATGCTGGGTTTGAAGTAATAGAGAGCCGCGGGGAAAAATGGTTAATGCAGTGCAATCTGGTTTAGACGGTCCGGTGCGCACTTCTTCTGAAAGGAATATTGGCTTGCAATGAGTAATTTCATTCCCGTTACCCGCTCCTCCATGCCAAGCTTTGAGGAGTACATCGAGGAGATCCGAGGCCTGTGGGACAGCCGGTGGCTGACCAACAACGGCGGCAAGCACCAGCAGCTGAAGGCCGGGCTGGCGCGGTATCTGGATGTGGATGGCCTGGAGCTTTTTGTCAACGGACATATATCCATCGAGCTGGCCCTCCAGGCGCTGAGCCTCCGGGGCGAGGTCATCACCACGCCCTTCACCTTCGCCTCCACCACCCAGGCCATTGTCCGCAGCGGCCTCACGCCGGTGTTCTGCGACATTGACCCGGTTACATACACCATGGACACGTCAAAGCTTGAACGCCTGATAACGGACCGGACCTGCGCCATCCTCCCGGTTCATGTGTACGGAAATGTCTGTGCGGTGGAGAAAATAGCGGAAATTGCCGCAGACCACGGTCTGAAGGTCCTCTATGACGCCGCCCACGCCTTCGGCGTCCGGTACCGCGGCCGGGGGATCGGGCGCTTCGGGGATCTGTCCTGCTTCAGCTTCCACGCAACCAAGGTGTTCCACACCATTGAGGGCGGCGCGGCCTGCTTCCGCGATGAGGCGCTGGGGGTCAGGCTGGCCCGGCTGAAGGACTTCGGCATCAACGGTC
>ERZ779637.268-NODE-268-length-38365-cov-13.505717_pt1 | contig 38365 bp, 34 predicted proteins | sample MGYA00514196_ERZ779637 | MGnify/ENA primary metagenome ERZ779637 (study PRJEB29562, sample SAMEA4376700) | mouse gut metagenome | isolation source: Cecum | study: EMG produced TPA metagenomics assembly of the A DSS colitis mouse model was used to assess the...
TCTGGATTGTGCTTTTCCTTTCTTCTTTTGATTACCTCTAATTAGCCATGACCTGTTTTATTCCCCAGGGCGTCCGTTACGGATGTCACGTGTCCGGCAATATCATACGTATAGGCTTTCTCCTGGCCGTCGCTTCCTGCCGTTTTCTGTATCCTGCCCATACTGTCATAGAAGAACTACCTTCTCCAGCCTGCCGCCAGGCAGGTAACTGTATTCAGTTGTCCTGTCTGGCCCGTCTGTTACAGAGGTAAGCTTCCCCAGGATATCATATGTATACCGGGTGGCATTTCCTTTGATATCTGTCTCTTCTGTCAGTTCCCCGGCAGCATCATAACAGTAACTCTTCCAGTTTCCCATAGGATTCGTGATGCTGCTTACTCTGCCGCTGTACCTGTCATAACCGTACAGTGTCTTTCCTCCGGCCGGATCTGTGACCGCCACAACACGGTTTAATGCGTCATATTCATAAGATATTACTGACAATACCTTTTTACCGTCTCCTGCTTCTACTTTCAGCAGATTGCCTGCCAGATCATATGCATAGCCAACGACTGTACCTGTTTTCTTCCCTCCTTCTGCCGTGCGCTCTGCCTTCTTCAGCCGATTCTCCCTGTCGTATTCATAGGAAACAGCCTCACCTGACGGAAAAATCTCTGCAGCCACGTTCCCAGCCAGGTCATACTTCCGGCTGCGCACTCTCCCTTCCTTGTCTCTTACGCTTTCCGGCAGCCCCTTCTCATCATAAGTTAAGCGTCGTATCCTGCCAAGGGCATCCTCCGTCGCCGTCAGACGCCCCTTCTCATCATACTGATACCGAGTCTGGTTTCCGTTTCCGTCTTCGTAGAAGATAAGCTGGTGGAACGCGCCGAAAAAATGGTGGCAGCCGGCATCCAGTATTATCTGGATGAAGAAAAGATAGGCGAGGAAGCCAGATATGACGGGCTGTATGCCGTATGTACCGATCTGCTGGATGATGATGTGGCCCCCATCCTGAAAGTCAACGAAGGAAGATAGCCGATAGAGGAATGTTTCCGCATCATGAAGACGGACTTTGAAGCCCGGCCTGCATTTGTGCAGCTGGAAAACCGGATCAAGGCACATTTCCTGACCTGGTTTCTCGCGCTTCTTGTCTACCGGATTCTGGGAAAAAAGCTGGGACGCGACTATACCTGTGAAGAAATTTTGAAGACGCTCAGAGAGATGGATTTTGCAGATGTCGAGGAGCAGGGGTATATACCACTCTATAGACGCTCCAAGCTCACAGACGCCTTACACGAAGCCTGCGGTTTCCACACAGACTATCAGTTTATCACCAGGCAGAAGATGAGGGGAATCAAAAAAAGAAGTAAAGGCAGGGAATAAATTACCATATTTCAATTCTGAAACCGAAATCGCTGTAGCCCGTATAAATACTGGGGTAACAGCGGTTCATCGTCCATACTACTGTTAAAAACAGGATTATACAACCAATCACTCTCATTAATTACTTTCTCTAAATATTTCGTTTTAAAATAGAATTATCTATATTGCATTTGGACTGAAGAACATAGTGTAGGATACACTGCTGACATTCAAAGAAATTTAATAAATGTAATAGATGAAAGAAACATGCTTATTTGTACAAAACTTGATACATTTAATATCTGTAGTGTTACCTTTTCGTAAGAATCTTAACATCACTAAGCTGGAAAGTTAACTATAGTTAACGACATTAGAAATTTCGTTTTCGGCATTGCAGGAGCTGCCGTATATGGCTCCTGCAAGAGACGGAAACAGAAATTTGTTATGTCGTTTACTATAATTATTGGACACAATATTTTAGGGCAGTTGAGTTACACATTACTCTTCTGCCCTATTTTTTACGCAGTCGCTTCATATTGTCCGGCAACGTATTGTTGTAACACCTCTGTAGCTTCGTATACGCTTAATCCAGACGTTTTAAGAAAGTCATTGAGGATTTTTATCTCCTGTTGCTGTTTTTCATTTAAAAGTTCTTCCAGTTCTTTTCTTTCATGCTCTAGTCTTGTTTCAATACTACTAATAAGTTCTTGCTTTTGCTGAATCTTTTCATCAATAGATTTTCTTTGACCTCTTGCCATGATGCTCAACCTCCAATATGAATTTATTAGAGTATACGGACAGGTTTTGTTTTTTATTCATTATTTTTAGTAGCTGAAGCACTTAATTTCATAGTGTTTCGGCTTTTTTACGCATAATACTGGGCCTGCGCATCCCACATCCGGGCATAGCTGCCGCCGGCGGCATAGAGTGTCTCATGGCTGCCCCGCTCCACAATCTGCCCTTTGTCAAAGACGATGATTTCGTCGCAGAAGCGGCAGCTGCTCATCCGGTGGGAAATATAGATGCTGGTCCTGCCCTCCACCATCTTGTGAAAACGCTCATAGACCTCCGCTTCCGCTTTCGGATCCAGAGCCGCCGTGGGCTCGTCGAGGATCACCACCGGCGCATCCTTATAAAGCGCTCTGGCCAATGCCAGCTTCTGGGCCTCCCCGCCGCTGACCGTCACCCCTTCTTCCAGCTCCTGATACAGATAGGTATCAAGCCCCTGGGGCAGCTTTTCCACGAATTCCGCTGCATCCGCCTGCCGCAGCGCCTCCCGGATCCTGTCGTCCTCCCGCGTCCCGCCCGCCGTGACATTCTGCCAGACCGGAAAGGCAAACAGCTTGAAATCCTGGAACACCACGCCGAACAGACTGCGGTACTCTTCTTCGTCATACTTGCGGATGTCCACACCGTTCAGCGTAATGCGCCCGGCCGTCGGTTCATAGAGACGGCACAGCAGATTTATAAAGGTCGTCTTGCCCGCGCCGTTTTTGCCCACCACGGCCAGTTTGCCCCTAATCCGCAGGCGGCAGTTCACATCTTTCAATACCAGTTCCTGACATCCGGGATATCGGAAGTCCACGTGCTCAAAAGCCAGTTCATATTCCCCGTCCGTCCGCTTCTCCACCGGGATCGACCCCTTCGCGTGCAGATTATCCGTATCCAGAAATTCCAGAAACGGCCCCATATAAGTGCAGATTTCCCGCAGTTCCCCATGACAGGCGATGATCTTGATGCACCCGCATCCAAACTGGTTCATGGCTCCCGCGTACTGTGTGAAGGCGCCCACCGTCACCGCGCCGGTCACTGCCTTTAACGCCACCAGCAGATAAGAGCCTGCCGTAAAGAAACTGCTCACCACATTGTTGGCATTATGCTGTCCCCGCTCCACGTCGCACATCTTTCCGAAAAAGGCGACGGAACTTTTCAGATTTTCCAGCGCGTTTTTGAAGATCATCTCCTGCATACCGTACAGACGTATGATCTTGCCTGTCTTAGAATCCCCCAACACCTGATTCTGCAGATAACTGATCCTGTTCTCCACACCGGTATGGGATTCAAAGATCTCCTGAATCCTTACGCCGAACCGGCCATACACCATCCACGAGCCGACGGCCATCCCCGCAAGCGTCACGCCAAACAACGCCGTCGAAGGCAGAGGCCCTGCCAGCATCCCCAGTATGCCTGCCTCATATGACGGCCCGGCTATGCACACGTACAGCACCATGGCCGCCGACAGCAGGATATGCAGAAGCGCACGCACGATATCGCAGTAATGATACAAAAGCACGCCCAGTCCACCATGCATATTCGATCTGCGCTCCGAAAAAAGGATCTTCTCGGAGATCTCCGGTTTCTCCATCGTCTCATAATCCAGCGAAAAGGCTTTTTCCCGCAGCCACACGTAGAAGAGCTGCCAGATTCTTGTCTCCATCCCCCGGAATTTTCTCTTAAGCAGCACGGTTGCCGCCCCCAGAAGCAGATTGACCAGAAGAAGATACAGCGCCCACTTTGCCGCCTGCCCATACGCTCCCGCAAGCAGCAGATCGATCAGGCCCGCTGTCAGATACAGACCGGCGTAGACCTGTACCACCGAAAGACACACCTCCAGCAGATGCAGCGGCAGAATCGTCGAATCCACGCCGTGGATCATCTTGAGCAGTCTGTATCCGATCTTGTGCACGGATAAAATCTCACTCATAAATCTCTTCCTCCTCTCTCTTCTTCTGATAATACCTGGCCTGCAGGGTAAATAGCTTCGCATAGGCGCCGCCCTTTTCCATCAGCGCATCGTGACTGCCCTCCTCCACAATACGCCCTTCTTCCAGAAAAAGGATCCTGTCGCAGAATCTTGTGGAACTTAACCGGTGAGAGATAAAGATGCCCGTCTTTTCCCGGATCATGGCGTCGTAACGCTCATACATCTCGCTCTCGGCTATTGGGTCTAAGGCCGCCGTCGGCTCGTCCAGAATCACCACCGGCGCGTCCTTGTACAAGGCTCTGGCCAGCATCAGCTTCTGCATCTCACCGCCGGAAAGACTCACGCCCTCCTCGTCCAGATCCCGGTTCATGGCAGTCTGCACACCCTTCGGCAGGGAGGATACTTTCTCCCAGAGTCCCGCCTTCTTCAGACCGTCCCTCAGCCGCCCCATATCCTCCTGCCCCGCTTCCACGCAGGAAACATTCTCCGCCAGAGGAAAAGAGAAGGCGAACACATCCTGGAACACCACCGCAAATTCCCGGAAGACGTCCCTCTGCGGCAGCGTTTTAAGATCCTGTCCGTCCAGAAAAACAGTGCCCGCAGTGGGACGGTAAAGCCCGCACAACAGCTTGATCAGCGTAGTCTTGCCTGCGCCGTTAGGACCTACCAGCGCCAGCCGCTCCCCGGCCCGGATGGTCAGCGTCAGATCGTGGATGGTAGCTTCCTCCTTCCCCTCATAGCAAAAGCTCACGTGCTCCAGACGGATCTCATGTCCTCTGCCCGGCTGCCGCATAAGTGCCGTTCCCTCCTCAGGATCGCCAAATTCCAGAAAATCCCGGAAATCGTCCATCATTTCCTTATTCCTGTAGATCTCCTGCGCCGCATCGAACAGCCCGCTCATCCACGCCTCGACGCCTGCCACGATTCCTACATATAACAGAAATACCGGAAGCGCCAGATGTCCCAGCGCCATCTCCCGGATCAGCCACCCATAGACGAATACATTCCTCGCAAAAGCAAGTGCCATTCCCCCAATCCGGGCCGCAGCAAAGCCGTTACGCCCCCGATCCACCCGGGTCACAATCTGATCGATCCGCTCCTTAAATTCCCGCAGAAACCACCTGTCCATCCGATACAGACGGATATCCTTCCCGTTTCCCGGCGCAATGGATTCCTGCCGCAGATAGCCAAGGCCCTGATAGCCCTTGATATTCTCCTCCTCCAGCCGGTACTCCTTCTTTCCTGCCAGTGTATACAGCCAGGCGGTGACCACCGCCTGCAGCAGAAGCAGCGTCAGCAGGAGCAGACTGTATCTGCCCACGATCGCCCCGTAGATCAACAGCCCGGCAAACTGAATCATCATATTGAGAAATCCCGCGGCAAAAGCCTCAAGCCCCTGCTCATTGCCGGAATATATGTTCCGCATCGCCACCTGCCGTTTCTTCTGTCCCTGCGCGCTCTCCAGACTCTGGCCGTCCATATACAGCGTCTTCCGGTCCAGCTCGGAGAAAGAACAACGGAACAGAAAGAGCGCTTTCGTCCGCAGTTCCCTAAAGTGGCTCTGCAAAAACCTGACCACCTGCAGCAATACGATATACCCCGCCACCAGCGCCAGAATCTCTCCCGGCCTCCTGCCGCTCACCAAACAGGCCGCCACCGCGCCGTAAAGCGCCGCCTCCAGAAACGGGAGCAGCACGCTTAACATCACATCCCCGACACAGACAGCCAGCGCCCCGCCGCCGCTCTTCTCCTTCAGCTTGTGAAACGTATACCGATAATGATTTAGGAGGGGATATCTTTTCTTATCCTGTGTTACCTGCATATTCTTCGTTCTCCTTTCCGGATTGTATGGGAAACCGCGTCCTTATGCCGGGCTTCCCGCCCTTATAAATCCGAATTAGTTTTCTAATCATCGAAATTTCCTATATGATAAAACAAGAATCCCCATCAAAGGAGATTCCCGCACGAAATGTATTCTTTTTTACACGAAATGCACAGACTGCTCACAACAGTGACAGCGGCATGGCCACTTCCGCCGCAAAGATTCCCGGCTCGTTGGCCAGGTTAAGATAACCGTCGTACTTATCCACCGCCGCCTTTACCCGCTTCATGCCCAGACCGTGATTGCCCCGTTTTCTGCTGATATAACGGCTGGCCTCGAAATCCGGTTCCTCCTTCGCCGCATTTTGCACGGAAAAGTACAGCTGACTCTTGTTGACCGTCAGATAGAGACGAAGAAACCGTTTCTCCTTCTCCACCTGGGCGCAGGCTTCCAGCGCATTGTCAAGCAGATTTCCCAGAATGACACAAAGATCCACATCCTCCACGGAAAGCCTTTCCGGCGCCTTCGCGCTGCAGTTCACGGCAATCTCCTGCCGTCTGGCCAGCGTCAGCTTGCTGTTTAAGATGGCATCCACCATCAGATTGCCGGATCTGACGAAGGTATCCACCCGGTCCAGCTCCCGCTCCAGCTGATCCAGATAGGCTCCCATCTCTTCCGTGTTCCCCAGCGCAAGCTGCGCCTTCATCACCTGCATATGGTTATGGTAGTCATGCCGCCATCCCCGCATGTCCATGTAGACGCTCTTGATCTCGTCATACTGGTGTTCCATCAGCTCCGACCGAAACTGTTCCGTGCGGAAGTCAAACCCCTTTTTATAGGAAAAAAGTGTCCCCTCCACCGCCAGAAACAAAAGCGCCTCCAGCGCAATGCCGCCCCACAAAAAAGTACTGCGCGGCAGCGCCGTCGTCTCCACCTGCCCCGTACAGCCAAGCAGCCATAGAAAAGCCCCTATGATGCCGTAAGCCGCCACAAGCAGCACGCCGTTCCACAGCCTGAGGCTTTCCCGCTTCTTCCCCAGCAGAAGCAGAAACACAAGCATGATCCCCCCATGCAGCACAAAAATCTCCTCAGCTTCCGCTGCCAGGATCCCCGCTGCAATACACAGGCCCGGCAGCAGGATTCGCCACCCCTGCCGCACAAAGATTTCCGCATCAAAAAACAAATCGTACAGCGTCAGGATCCCGGCGATCAGGATCCACGCCGCTGCCGCCCGGAATTTTATCCCGAACAACGGCACGAAAAAGGAACAGGCCAAAACTGCACCCGTCAGGCAAATACCCAACGCGCGCTTCCCAATTCCCTTCTCCATGCTTCCCATCTGCTCTATATAATACCAATAACACCCCAGCCACAGCAGCTGGAAAATTTCCTGTTCCATCCGGAGTTCTGCCTCTCCCTTATTCTCTTATTCGTTTATTCCCTTATTCGTTGATTCTTTTACGCTCTCACTTTTTATAATAGTTAAGATATGCCCTGTTGAGCGCCTCCCACCTGTTACGGGAGACCGGAAGCGTTTCCCCGCTGTCCATCAGCACATCCTTCCTGGTGATCCGGCTGACATAGGCCAGATTCACCACATAAGAGCGATGAATCCGGAAAAAACCGCCGTAACGCACAAGCCGCTCTTCCAGTTCCCGGATCCCCGTCCGGCAGCGCACTGTCTCTGTCGCGACCGCATTTACTTCTGTTTCCTGAACAGTCTGCCTCTTTGCCTGCGGCGGTTCTTCTTCCATGCTGTAAGCAGAACGGACACAATACACCTGCGTGTCGTGGGCATCGCTTTCCAGATAACAGATCTGCGCCAGTCTGACCCGCGCCGTACCCCCTGCCAGATCCAGCAGCAGAACCGGTTCTTCCTGCCCGCACCGCTCCTTCGCCCGGTCAAGACAGGCAAAGAGCTTCTCCCGCTCCACCGGCTTGATCAGATAGGACACGGCTTCCACATCATAGCCCTCCAGCACATAATCCGCAAGCCCCGTCGCAAAGATGATCTGAACGCGCTTTCCTTCCTGCCGCAGCCTGCGGGCCAGACTGATACCGTTCATCCCCGGCATGTCAATGTCCAGTAGCATAATATCCGCTTCTTCCCAGTCTTCCCTGTTAAACAGAAACTGCTCCGCGCTTTTGCACATCGTGACAGTGATCCCGCATTTTCTCCCCGCCGCCCACTCTCTGACCAGGTTTTCTAAAAAAGAGAGCGAAACCGCCTCGTCGTCACATATGATAACATGCAGCATTGGCCTGTCCGTCCTCCCTTCGCTGTCATCGTCCGGTTTTCTTTCTCACTACGTATATCCGACTTTTTTATCATAGCACACTCTGAAAAGAAAAACATCCTATAAACCCCAAAAACAAGATTGACGTTTTTTCGTTTTAATTATTTTGATAAATATGTAGACAAGCTTGTTTGCTAATGCTATAATCAAATTCAACGAATCGGAAACTTCTACCGCTATAGGGAGGTGATAATGTGACAGATAGTAGAAAGCTGGATCTGATTCTTGAGAAAATAGGTTCATTGGACTGCAAGATAAGTACTTTGGACCGCAGAATGGATTCCTTTGAAACCAGAATGGATTCTCTCGAAACGAAAATGGATTCCCTTGACAACAAAGTAGTTGCTCTTGACAATAAAGTGAATTCTCTTGACACCAAAACAAACTCCCTTGAGAGTAATCTGAAGGAAATTAAAAGCCATGTCCGTCATACTGATCTTATCCTCGAGAATGAAATTCGTATCAACATTCAACGAGTGGCAGAAGGACATCTGAATCTGTCACGCATTTTGCATGATGCAATGCATCCAAGCAGTGAAGTCGAGATGCTGTCGCTCAGGCTTAGAATGGTCGAATCAGAAGTCAGGCAATTAAAGGCTAAAGTATCCTGATATCCGCTTTAAAGCAAAGCATCTTGCATACCTGGGCAAAATCTATCGCTGCATTAAGATTTTGTCCCGGTTCTTTTTTTTACCTTTTTTTAGAAATTCCTTCTTGACACGTGCAGACTATCGTGATAGTCTATAACCAATCAGTAGACTATTGCAATAGTCTATAGGCTAAAATCGACAGAATAGAGAATGAAGATGACCAAACGGCAAGTCAAGCGAGAATGGAGGATTGATTACTATGAAACTATTCGACTCAGAACTGAAAGTCATGGAAGTGCTATGGGAACAGGGCACGAAATCAGCCCGCGATATCGTGGATGTACTGTCACAGCGCATCGGCTGGAACAAGAACACCACCTACACGGTGATCAAGAAGTGTATCGAAAAGGAAGCTGTCAGCCGTGAAGATCCGGGCTTTCTCTGCACACCTCTGGTCACCAGAGACGAAGTGGCGCGCAGTGAGACCGAGCAGCTGATCGACAAGATGTTCGGCGGTTCCAGTGAATTGTTTTTTTCATCATTTCTGAAAAATCAGGGAATCTCGGAAGAAGATGCCGAGAGGCTTTCCCGTATGATCAAGGAGGCGAAATAACATGTTACATTTCAGATTTTCCATGCCCTTACATTTTATGATGCTTTACGGAAGTGTGCTGCTGCTCATGGTGCTGGCGCTGCGCTTGCTTCTGAAAAAGAGACTGCCGGGCTATGTTTTCCCCCTTTTGTGGGGACTGGTGATCGTCCGCTTTCTCGTCCCGTTCTCCTTAAGCAGCCCGCTCAGCGTGAAGGCTCCCGGCCTGCTTTCAGCGCCTGCCGTCACAAGCGTCACTGTTTCCGCAGAAGCCGCCGCCTACAATGAACCCTCTACGGAATATCTGTCTGAGGATACGGAGATTGCTTCCGTCACAGAAGACGCGGGCACAAACGATGCCATCGTCACAAGTATGCCGGGTGCATCCGCCACGGCCGATTCCCGTCTGACTGCAGATACCGACTTTGTCATCTCCCAGTCAACAGAAAACGCAACAGGTCGCTCCACTGTCCTGTCAGCGGACCCCCTGCCTTTCTTCTACAGACATGATTCGCTGCGAACCCTGCTGCCGGTCTTCTATCTGTCCGGCGTCATCGTTACGGCGCTCCTCCTGCTGCTGCAAAGACAACGCTATGTTCGGAGGCTGAGAGAAAGCCTGCTGGTGGAGCACAACGAAACCGTCAATACGCTCCTGCGCGAGATGCAGATGGCACATATTCTGGTCTTTACCAATGATGAGATCGCCTCCCCTCTCGTGTGCGGCCTTCTCTCACCCCGTATTTATCTGCCGGCACGGATGGACTTTGGGAATACGGAGATGCTGCGCCACATCTTGGCTCATGAGACCATGCATATCAGACGCCGGGATAACTGGGTTAAGGCGGCCATGCTGGCTACACTCTGTCTCAACTGGTTTAACCCGCTTGTCTGGCTGATGGCCGGATGCCTGGCATCCGATCTGGAAGCCGCCTGCGACGAAGCCGTGCTGCGCGCCTGCCGGGAGGAAAATGCAAGACAAAGCTATGCCTGCAGCCTTCTTGCCATGGCCGTGAGCGCCAGCCGTTCTCCCCTCCTGTACAGCGCCTTTTCCAAGACAGAGGTGGAAAAAAGGATCCAGCGCGTACTGCGCTACAAAAGGACGTCCCTCTTCATGCTGTGCACCGTCTCCCTGCTGCTTACCTGCAGTACCGTGGTGTGCGCTACCGGCGGGCAGGCGCCCTTTGACTCTTACCTGAGCAGTACCTGCTATTACGGGAGTCCCGATTCCCGCTGGGCCTTCAAGGTTTCTCTGACCCGCGACATCGCGCTTGGCAGGAATCCCGGAAAACGGGCAGATGACACGATCCTGGCCGTCTTAAAGGCGGACGACACCGGCGATCCCGACCTGATGGCGGAACGGATTCGGGAAGCTCTGTCTGCTGAATTCCATGTGGAAAAGAATGCCTTTGCCCCCAGCTATACACTCTGCCTCGATCCGAAAACCGAAGCCAAAGAATACGCATCCTGGGGCCTGACCAGAAATGAAAACGGCTTTTTTCTTTATCAGGGCAGCCCGGTCCACAGTTTCGCCGATGAGCTGAACAAAATCTGGCAGTCCAATATGGGCGGCAGTCTGGATATCGTCGTCCACCGCGACCGGTACGGCTGCATCTCCACCGTCGTCGCGACGACCGAAGACGGCACCGTAGTCAGTCTCTTCTCCACCCCGGAGGAAGACGGCGATTCCTCCTACGACCGGACAAAACACCAGTAGACAACCGGCAGCACCGCCGCCACACCAATCCCGTACAGCACAAGCAGGATGGGCACCGCTCCCATTACCCGGCCGCCCAGCGTATACAGGTCAAAGTAATCCAGCGCAGTGCCCACCTGCAGCAGTCTGTCCGGCAATAACCCCAGAATCTTATTGACTGCCGCACTTTCCAGATTCCCCAGAAAAGACGGCAGGAAGATCAGCACAAAGGGCACCATCACCGCCGGCACGGCGGATCTTACCCTGGCAGACACCAGCATACACAGGCCCGCCATAAACAGACATCCCACATAGCCGCCTGCTGCGATCAGCACATATTTCTGCCAGACCATAAGGTGATAGAAACATTTCCAATCCCCCTGCTCCGTCTGCACCGGGCAATTCCACCCGTCCACACCCAGATAGCCCAGCACCGCAGCGCTGTAGATGAGCATCACCATCCAGTAGACCGCCGTAACGATCCCGACTCCTGCCCATACCTTGGCCGCCACCGCCCTGTCTCTTCCGTGGCAGGAAGCAAAGAACACCGCATCCGCCCGCCAGACGAATTCATTGGAAAAAATGCCGGCCACCAGATAGCCCAGAAACAGCATGGTGATCATCACCACCGTCGGCGCAAATGTAAACAGCTGCGTCCACCCCTTCCGATAATCATAGTAAAATGGCGACTCAAGGCTCTCATATTTTCCGATCAGATATGCCTTTTCCGCTTCCGAATACTGATCACCGGCCTCATCCGCAAGCCACTCCTGCAAGAGTCTTGTCCTGTTCTCATAGAAGGCTCCTGCCGCCTCTTCCGTCAAAGAATCCGCCCGGTAATAGTCATATGAGCGGAACGCCTCCGCATAGGAACAGTTCAACAGACGGCGTATTTCCGCTATGCCCTGTTTCCAGCCGTAGGCAATATTCCTCTCTTTGATCTGTTCCGATCTGCCCTCCGGCGTCTCATTGATGCGCCTGTTCTCCGCGATCACCTGTCGGATCGTCTCCTCCTCCAGATAACCGCTCCACGCTTTCTGCGCTGCCCGAAGGCTGGCCACTGCCGCCGGTCCCCTTTCGGATTCGCCCGCCTCATTTACATACTCCACGCTAAGAGCGAAATAAACCGTAATGCCCAGTACCAGCGCCAGCAACAGAAATGCCAGCCTGCTCCTTGTCCCGGACAAAACCTTCCTGATCTCATAGTAGATCTGCTCTTTTCCGTTATGTCGATCTGTTATTTTCTTATGCCGCACTCTTTTGTGCGACATGTTTTGATGTGGAATTTTCTGATTCATCGCTATCCTCCATTCCTTCCGGTCCTAATCCGCTCCAACGCTGGTCCTAATTCTCTACACCACCGGTCCTGATCCTCTCCAACACCAATCCTGATCCTCTCCAACACCGGTCCTAGTTCTCTTCAACGCCATTCCTAATCCTCTCCAACATCAGTCCTAGTTCTCTTCAACGCCAGTCCTAATCCTCACCGTCACTGGTCCTTTCCCCAAAATAATGCAAAAACACATCCTCCAGTACGGCTTCCTCCAAAACCGCATTGTCCGCCGGCCTTTCCGCAGACAGAATCCGCAGCTGTGCCTCCCCATTCAGGGTCTTAATATTAGAAACTTTGTATCGTTTCGTGTAGGAAGCTGCCTCATTTCGCGGCACACTCACCCGCCATACCTGCTCCGGCATTCCGGCGGTCAGTTCTTCCGTCGTACCGGCAATACAGATCTTCCCATCTTTCATCAACAGAATCTGATTGGCGATATACTCGATGTCCGACACGATATGCGTGGATAAAAGCACCAGTCTGTCCTGCGCAAGTTCGCTGATCAGATTGCGGAAGCGGATTCTCTCGTTGGGATCCAGCCCCGCCGTCGGCTCATCCAGGATCAGGATCCTGGGATCATTCAGCATGGCCTGAGCGATTCCCACCCGCCGCTTCATGCCGCCAGACAGTTTCTTCATCTTCTTGTTCTCCGCCTTCTCAAGTCCCACCTGCTTCAGCAAAAGCGCGGTCCGCTGTCTGGCTGCAGCAGGCCGTAATCCCTTGATGGAACTGATATAGCGCAGATAATCCCTGACCGTAAAATCCGGATAAAAGCCGAAATCCTGCGGCAGATACCCCAATACTCTGCGATATGCGCCATCCAGTTCAAAGATATCTTTCCCGGCCCACAAGATCCTTCCTCCCGTCGGCTTCAACAGGGTGCAAAGCATCCGCATCAGCGTGGTTTTCCCCGCTCCGTTCACGCCCAGAAGTCCATAGACCCCCATCGTCAAAGTACAGGATACCCCATCAACCGCCGTCACATCCTGAAATCTCTTTGTCAGATTTTCTATTTCCAGTTTCATAATTCCCGCCTCCTTTTATCCTTCCATCTCCTTCTATCCTTCCGTCTATTTCTATCCTTCCGTCCCCTTCTATTCTTCCATCTCCTTCTATCCTTCCGCCTCCTTCTATCCTTCCATCTCGTTCTAGCCTTCCGTTTCCTTCTATTCTTCCTTCTCTTTCTATCTTTCCGTCTCCTCCAGGACTGCCCTGCAATTCCTCTGCCCTCTGTAAATACAATAGAGCAGGTAACAGAATGCCGTCACCAATACGCCATACCAGACCGGTACGGACACCCTATCATAGAGCTTCCCCAGCAGCGCTACCTGCAGCCAGATTCCGGACCAGAGCAGGCACAAAATCACGGCAAATACTTCCGGACAGGCCCGCCTGCTGTACAGTGTGCGAAAGCAGATGCAGCAGGTCACTGTCAGCGGCAGAAAAAACTGGAGCATGATCTCTTCCAGCATGAGCTGCCCGCTTCCTACATTCACCAGGCAAAAAGCCGTCAGCATCAGCACATCAACCATTGCAAATGCGAACAATCTGGCCGCATAGATCTGCCGCAGCGAGTAAAAGGCTGCTCCTTCCACTTCCATTGCGTTCATTTCCCGGTTCTTCCACAACTCCGGCAGCAGGAGAACGCCAAACAGCGGTGCTGCGACTCCCATGATCCGCTGCTCATAAGAATTTCCTTCCATATATCTGATGAGCATCCACAGAGCCACCAGGACCATTCCCTGCAGCACCCACCAACGCTTACGGATATAACCGGCCTGCTGGTAGAGAAATTCCGCTCCTGTCAGGATATCGTCGCTCTCTCCCTCATGGAATGCCGCTTTTGCACTGCGGACTACCTCCTGCAAATGCTCTCTCCTGTGCGGCGGTGACAGGGCATTCTCCTGCAGCCGTAATCTTTCTTTGAATTGTCTGTCTGTTCTATTCACACATACACCCCCATATCGTCCTCTCGACAGATCATGATTGTCCTGCCTGGCAGGCTCCTGTAAACACAGCAAGACGCCGGACACAGTCTCTTTAAAAAGCGCTTTCTATAATTAACGTCATTAGAAATTTCGTTTACTCTATCTATAATAACGCTGGCAAATCGCAAAAAGATAGCAAGGTAAAAAAGAACAGCAAAAAACCTCTGCTGCCCTGTTATCGCTTTCGCTCAGACCGCAGAGGTTCTCCAATATCAGATCTTTTTGATTATAGTTTTGATTATAATGAAATATCACTCGCCCTTCCTCGCGATTACGCAATACCAGTCTGCCTCATCCACATCCTCCCTCTGCACACACGCCGGAAAATTCATGATCTTAATATCTTCATAGCGCAGTTCCCTCAGCTTATGAAGCAGCAGTTCTCTTCTGACCGGAATGTAATGCTCCTCGAATTTCTCCTTTTGGAAGATCCTGTTGTCTTTCTCAAAAGTATAGAGCAGATGGAACGTCATCGAATCGTCTTCGTGATAATCCCACACCTGGATCAGATTGACTCTCGTGTCCCCGTCAAAAAACGGGTTGTACAGGTAGAATCTATTCCGCTCCCGCAGGATCTTATCCCAATTGCGCACGTCAAAATACAGATACCCGCCCGGTTTCACCAGCTGGTCCATCTGCCCAAGCGTCGCCAGGACATCTTCATTGCTCACATAAGGCAGCGAATTTCCCGTGCTGGCGACACAGTCAAATCTCTCCGAAAACCGTTCGGAAACCGAGCGAAAATCGCAGCACTTCACTTCTATATCCACATTTTTCTTCTGTGCCTTTTGCCTGCAACGCGCTAACATCGTCTCGCTCAGATCGGAACCGTACAGACGAACGCCCAGCTCCGCCAACGGCAACGTCACATTACCGGAACCGATGCTCACATCCAGAAACGTTTTCACCGATTTGTCCTGCAATACAATCTCCCAATGTTTTTTGTATGCCTCGTATCTGCTTTCATCCTCCAGCAGATCATAAATGTCCGCCCTGTCGTATACACTGGCCATAATAAGTCTCCTCCCGTTTTTGATCAATCCTGTCTTTCTTCTTCGCTTTCTGACTGCTTATCTAGCACTCGTCACATTCCTTAAATATATAGTAAACGGCATAACAAATTTCTGTTTCCAGCTTTTGCAGGAGCCATATACGGTAGCTCCTGCAAGGCCGAAAACGAAATTTCTAATATCGTTAACTATAGCACTTCAAGGCGGCCGTTATGCAGGAAAACATTATCCCCCGTCTCCCAAATACCCGGCCAGCAATTCCCGTGCCCGTCTGATCCTGTACTTTACAAGCGGCAGCCCGATTCCCAGCATCACCGCGATATCCTTTTGCTTCTGTTCCTGCAGAAAATAGAGCACAGCAACTTCAAGCACCTCCTCCGGCAGCCGCTTAAAAGCCATCTGCACATCCAACCGTTCCTCTGCCTTGTCCGCACGCATATCCGCCTGCTCTGGCATCGTCTCAGTCACGATCTCCTTATACTTCCTGTGATAGTCATTACATGCGTTGGCAGCGATCACATACAGATAATTCGCCGCCTTTCCATAATGCTTATACTGCTTCAACGACCGAAAAAACCGCTCAAAAGTTTCCTGCGTCATATCCTCCGCATAACCATAATCCCCGATATGTACCTGACAATAGGACAAGATCCGCGGATAATATTTTTCCACAAAAATCTCAATCGCCTTTTCGTCTCCCATGCGCATCTTCTGCACAAGCAAGAAATCTCTGTCCATACCGGACATCCCCTCACTTTGTAAGTACTGGCTCTTGCACTCTGTTTCTGCATTCTACCTTTGCCTTCTATTCGTGCATCCTGCTTCTGTATTTCATCTCCTGAAATGCTCTTTCTATCAATATAACGCTGCCAGTCAACAAAAAGATAGTTTCCGCGCATGAAAAATATACTGCCCCATTCGGCTACACATGATCAGCTGTTTCACATGCTCAACTATTTCTCACGATCGTCGCACCAAACGGCATCAGTGCAAGTTTTGCGATCTTAAAACACTGCAGGCCAAAAGGGATACCGATGATCGTTATACAAAGCAGCAGACCATTCACTGTCGCACCCACTGCCAGTGGAATCCCGCTGACGATCAGCCACACGATATTCGCCAGCAGCGATATGGTCCCACCGCCATATTGTACTTCCTTTCCAAAAGGAAAGAACGCCACGGAAGCAAATTTAAAGCACTGTCGGCCAATCGGAATACCGATGATCGTTATACACCACAGCAGACCGGCAAGTGTCCATGACAGTCCCTGCAAGATCCCTCCACAAAAAAACCAGATTAAATTTCCCAAACATCCCATACCGGTAATATCCTTTCTACAAACTATGCTGCCCCTGTTTGCGTGCAAGAGCAATGACTTCTCTTTCATTTTTAGTCTGTTATAGTATACTATTTACCCGCTGCAGTTTCAACAAACACTCTATCCAACAGGCCCTATTCTATGGACTTAAGCGACTCCGCCATATTGATCTTCTCCAACTTAAAGTACATCACTCCGTTCACCAGCATGGCAAAGACGAAAGTGAGCAGCAGACTCCACACGTAGCTGAGCGGAGCGACCATAGTCTTAAAAGAGATCATGTCAATATTGATCTCATACATGACAAAACTGTGTAGTCCTTTACCAAGAATAAGTCCTACCACTGCTCCCATAGCAGTCAGAACCAGATTTTCCCTGAATACATAATCGGCCGTCTCCCTGGCATAAAACCCTAAGACCTTGATCGTCGCTATCTCCCGAATGCGTTCTGTGATATTGATGTTCGTCAAGTTGTACAGCACGATAAAGGCAAGGCACCCGGCACAGGCAATGATCAGAAATACAATATAGTCCATACTCTCCATCATAGTCGCGATACGCTGCCGCATATCTACCGTGACAGAGACCGCCAGCACATTATCCATATCCGATAACACAGCCGCTGCCTCATGAACGTCCACACCATCTTGCACCAATGTGTATGCGCTCTTATATTCCGGCTCTACACCCATCTGCCCGGTATAGGTTTCCTTGTTAATGTAGATATAATTATTAACAAAATTCTCACACAGCCCTGCTATCCGCACCGTGAAGCTATTCCTGTCATTATCCCGGAAGACTACCTGATCTCCTACTCGTATCCCCAGATTTTTCGCCACTTTCTCTGTCAGTACTGCCTCTCCCTCGCCAGGATAAGCAATGGATTCTCCCGCCATCGTATGCAGATTCAAAAATGTTCCCATTTCTTCCACATCCTCCGGCACTTCCAAGTAAATGGATTTAACTTTTCCGCCAAATTCAAGCTCTACACTCTCTTCGTGGTGGTATGTCGTCTGCGCCAGCAGATCTCCTGCCTTCTGCAGCATTTCCTCCCGATCCGAATCCTGTATCCTATCTGAATAAGTAATCCCGATATCATAGGTCTGTACTTCGCCATACTGCATATCTGCCACATTCGTCACCGAATCCTTGATACCAAATCCGGTAAGGAGAAGCGCAGTGCAACCACTGATTCCCAGGATCATCATAAAGAACCGTTTCTTATACCGTATAATATTTCTGATTGAAACCTTGTGCAGAAATTTAAGCCGGCTCCAGATCAGAGGGATTCTTTCTAAGAAGATCCGTTTCCCGCTTCTTGGCGATTTCGGACGGATCAAACCTGCCGGCACCCCCTGCAGTTCATGTCTGCAGGAAAAATATGCAGCACCCATGGAGCATAAGAGCGCTGCCGTAAGCGAAAGCAGAGCCATCGGAATATCAAAATAATACTGAATGTCACCCATGCTGTACATAATGCCGTATCCCATCCAGATAACACGCAGAAACAGCCATGTACCGACCACACAGCCAAACACTGCACCGACCGCCGCTGCCGATCCGGCATAAAACAGATATTTTCCCATGATCGCTGCATTGCCATATCCCAAAGCCTTTAACACACCGATCTGAGTTCTCTGCTCCTCCACCATCCGGTTCATAGTCGTCATACAGATCAACGCCGCCACCAGGAAGAAAAATACGGGAAACACATTGGCGATAGCTGCAACGATACTGGAATCACTCTCATAACAGGCATAACCGATATTCGTATCCCTGGTCAGTACATAATCGTCCGGCTCCCCAATCTTAGCCAGTTCTTTTCGCGCATCATCAATCTTACGCTGCGCATCCGCGACCTCTTCCTCAAATTCATTCTCCGCATCCGCGTATTCTATTCTTGCATCTGCAAGCTCTGCTTTTCCTTCCTCCAGATCTTCCTTTCCTTCTGCCAGCTCTACTTTCGCATCTGCCACATCCCTTCTGGCCTGCGCCAGATCGATTCTGCCCTGTTCCAATTCGGCTCTGCCCTCTTCTAAATCAAGCTTCGCCTGTGCAAGTTTCGCCTTTCCATCCTCCAGTTCGTTCCGGGCCTGCTTTACTTGTTCCTCGGCAGACATAAGCTCTGCCTCCGCTTCCAAAAGAAGCTGCTCCTGAAAGGCGATCTCCTCCATTGCTTCTGTGATCTGGCGTTTTCCTTCCTCAAATTCACCTTTTCCCGCCTGTATCTGTGCCAGGCCTGCCTGTATCTGTGCAAGACCACTCTGCAACTGCTCAATTCCCTGTTCCAGCTCTGCTTTCATGGATGAAATCTGTGCAAGCGCCGCCGTAAGTTCCGCCTTTTTCTGTTCATATTCCGCTGTAACTGCATTCCGCGACTCTTCATCCGGCGCCTGCGAAAGTGCATAAGCATACCATTGCTCCAACTGCTCCAGTCCGGACGTGATCTCTGCTTCCTTCTTCTCCAGCTCTTCCTTCCGACCGGGCAAAGCCTCCAACTGTGCACGCAGCTGCGCCTCTTTCTCTTTCAGCTCTGCTTCTTTCTCAAGTACCTGCGCTTCCTGCTCATGCAGCTTGGCGGACTTCTCCTCCAGCTCACGCTTGCCCTGTTCCAATTTATCTCTGGCGATCAGAAGCTCCTGTCCATTGGCAAAAATCTCCCATTCATGAAGACTGACTTCCTTCTCTGCATCCAGAAGTTCAGGTTCTTTCTCCGCGATCTCTTTCTCGCCATCCGCTATCTCCTGCTCACCGTCTATCAGTTCCTGTTCCCCGTCCGCGATCTCCTGCACGCCGTCTGCAATTTTCTTCTCAGCGTCCAAGATCTCCTGTTCCCCATCCGCAAGTTCCTGCTCACCGTCCAGGATCTTCTGCCAGGCGTCATCCAATTCCTCCCTGGCTTCTGCCTTTTTATCATCAAGTTCTGTCTGCGCTTCTTCGATCTTATCCTGTGCCTCCACGATGACCCGTTCATACCGCTTCACAGTGAGATCATGGGCGATGTCCTCTATCTTCCCCTGCAATCCATCAATGTAATCCTCATACTCATCCGTGTACACTTTATATTTCAGCTTGGTCGTGGCATATATTTCTGTCAGATAATCACAGTCAAATGCCTCTTCCTGCACATAAAGAAACGCGGTGATCTTGCCGTCACCGATCGAGGTGGTCCCCCGCTCAAAATTAATATAATAAGGAGAACGCACGATACCTACCGCCGTAAACGTACGCTCCCGAAACATCTCCAACGTATCTTCCTCATTACTGTCCGTCACGGTGATCTGGCTGCCGAGTGCTTCCTCCCCATACAGAGCAGCATCCAGCAAACACTCGTCCGCAGCCTCGGGCATTCTACCGGCAGTCACTACCACCCGGTTGATCTTCTCCGGCACTGTATGGATCTTATAGACCGATTCATTACCTTCCCCGAAAGAACAAAGTACGTCAACCGATACTGCCCCTTCCGCATCAGCGATCTCATTCAGCGACACAACTTCCGACACAGCCTCTTCATCAAATCCCACCGTGGACAGCAGCCGAAAATCAAAGAAATCCTGTTCGGCCAGATAATCGTTCTCCGTAATGATCATAGCCGGAGTAGTCGTCTTCAATCCCATGAACAATCCTACCCCCAGCATTACGATCGCCAGAATCGCCATATAACGTCCAAGACTTCCCTTTATCTCTCTGATCGTTGTTTTGAACATTCCGTTGCTCATAGATCTGACTCCTGCAATAAGTATTCTGCACTATTTCAGTCTTCATTACCTAAGACTGAATCATTACAATACTCTACCACTCAATATCCTCTACCGGAACAATATGTTCATTCATCTCCATCTTCCACACAGTCCCGCTCTTCACCGTGATGACCCGATCAGCCATGGCAGTCAACGCCTGATTATGCGTAATGACTACTACTGTCATTCCCTTCTTCCTGCAGGCATCCTGAAGAAGCTTCAAGACAGCCTTGCCGGTGTTATAGTCCAGCGCCCCCGTTGGTTCATCGCAGAGCAGAAGCTTCGGATTCTTCGCCAGTGCTCTGGCGATCGCTACTCTCTGCTGCTCTCCGCCGGAAAGCTGCGCCGGAAAATTGTTCTCCCGCTCCTTCAGGCCAACCATCTCAAGCACCGTCCCGGCATCCAGGGGATTCTTGCAGATCTGTGCCGCCAGCTCCACATTCTCAAGAGCCGTCAGATTCTGAACCAGATTATAGAACTGAAATACGAACCCGATATCATACCGTCTGTAAGCTGTCAGCTGCTTTTTGTTATAAGCGGAGATCTCGTTTCCGTCCAATAAAACCTGTCCGGAAGTCAGACCATCCATACCCCCTAATATATTCAGGATTGTCGTCTTGCCCGCGCCGGAAGCGCCCACCACAACACAGAACTCACCTTTTTCAATGGTAAAATTGACATTCTTAAGCGCCTCAATGTCAACCTCACCCATATGATATATCTTACCCACATCCTTAAATTCCAAAAACGAACTCATCTTGCCATACCTTCTTTTCCTCTGGTTTGCAGTTTCATTATAACAGTTAGTGTCTTCTTTCCGCAACATTCAAAATCACTCAACTCTCCTTAAATGGCACCATAAATATTAGCCCCTGCTCATCTAATATCTGTCAAAAAATCGTTCTCATAATTGAAACCTGCAAAAATCCATGTTAAAATACCTAAAGTGTCAAAACAGCAAAACAAAATCTTCTTAAAGGAAGACACTCCACGAAATTGCGTGTGTTTCGACACTTATAGTAAACGAAATTTCTAATGTCGTTTACTATAATACTTACTTGCCATCGTCGAGGTGTACTTATGAACAACAACTCCTACGATAATCCATCTTCCGGACAAAACAGACAAAAGATACGACAGGCCGCCCGCCATGCTTTCCCGCCTACCATCCCGATCTTTGCGGGATTCTGGTTTCTGGGCATGACCTACGGTGTCTACATGAATGTATCCGGTTTCAACTTTCTCTACCCCCTGTTCATGAGTATGGCCATCTTCGGCGGCTCCCTGGAATTTGTGGCGGTGGAAATGCTGCTCTCTGCCTTTGCCCCGGTACAGACCCTTATCATGGCGTTAATGATACAGGCCAGGCATCTTTTCTACGGGATCTCCATGCTGGACAAATTTAAGGGTACAGGCCTGAAAAAGATCTATCTTATTTTCGGCATGTGCGACGAAAGCTTTTCGATCAACTGTTCTGCTCAAATCCCCGAAGACATAGACCGTGGCTGGTTCATGTTCTTTGTAACCCTGTACGATCAGATCTACTGGGTGACAGGCGCTGCTCTCGGCGGCATATTGGGCTCCCTGATCTCCTTTAATACGGAAGGGCTGGATTTTGTCATGACGGCAATGTTTGTTGTCATCTTCCTTGAACAATGGCTCAAAGAAAAGAAACACTATACCGCCGTTATCGGTGTGCTTGCCTCCGTAGTCTGTCTTCTTATCTGCGGACCGGATTCCTTCCTGATTCCCACAATGATCTGCATCCTGTTGCTGCTGACACTGTTTCGCAAACCAATTGAAAAGGCAGGTGACATGATATGACATTAACTCAACAGGTCATTACCATCGCCCTCTGTGCACTCGGCACCATGGCTACAAGATTTCTGCCCTTCCTGCTGTTTTCCTCCAGGAAGCCGACGCCCGGATATATACAGTATTTAGGAAAAGCGCTTCCGGCTGCCATCTTCGGTATGCTGGTCGTCTACTGTCTCAAAAATGTCAGCTTCTTATCAGGCAGCCACGGTCTGCCAGAATTGGCTGCCATACTTGTTGTAGTGGGACTGCATCTATGGAAACGCCAAATGCTTTGGTCAATTGCCGGTGGTACGATCTGCTATATGCTTCTTGTACAGTTTATTTTCTGAACACTGCCCCTCTACCTTGCTACGAAGATATTGTGATACGCTTTCATGACATCGTTGCTCTTTTCAGGAAGAATGCCTGCGTAGCGCAAGTAATTCAGCAGACCATTGCCGCGCATTCTGCTCTCTGTATGTTTTCGGTGCAAAACCGGTTACCTTCTTAAACTGCCTGTTGAAATTGGAAAGATTACTGTATCCACAAGCAAGTGCTATCTCCGAAATCTGCTCTTTTGTACAGGCAAGCGCCTCGCAAGCGGCATTCATACGCAGCTGTGCCAAGTACCCGATAGCACCGACACCCACGGCCTTTTTAAAACAGCTCATAAAATAGCTTTCGCTCAGATGCGTAAGATCCGCCAGCTGTGCCACCGTAATATCTTCCCGGAAATTTTTGACCATGTATTCCAGCGCTGGGCGGATGGTCTCACAATAATCAATCCTTGCATCCTCCCGACGCAGGCATGTCTCATCCGTCTCCAGCAGCCAGAACATACGCATAAGCTCACTCTTGAGCAACAGATCCGGCAGCGGCCGCAGGCCGGTAACACAGGCGAAGATCTGTTCCACTGCCTCCCGCATCCTCACATACTGCCGGGCATCCTCACCGATATGCACACTCACCCTCATTGTCCCGTTGACAAGCGGGCGGATACACTCTGCCGTACAGCGGTCATGCGTGTTGGCTCCCAGCATCACCGGATGAAAGACCAGCGCCTGATAAGTCACCTCGCCGCCCGCAGATGGGTATGCCGCATGAAGCATATTAGGCGGCAGCACCAGGATCTCTCCCCGCCTTGCAACAAATCTGTCATTACCGCATATGAATTCTCCTTCCCCGTGTACAACATAGTTGATCTCAAATTCACTGTGCCAGTGCATGGGGACATTCCTGAAGTAATGTGGAATCCTGCATTCATAATAACTGTACGGTATGAAAGACGTGCTGTGCTGCCTTCTCTCTTCTTTTTCCCTGTTTGACACCCGTTCCTCCTCCAGTCACTGTTTACATTCCTGCTCTTTATAGCAATCCGGCGTCACAAAATAGAATAGTATCAATATGTAATAGTATTTAAGTGGTTTAACAGACTATGCAATAGTATTATATCATTATATGATAGTGCCGACAATCCGGAATGCCGCACCGCAACATGGACACACCACTTTACAGGAGGATTATTATGAGATTTGAAAATGACAACGGTACATTGCGATTCTATCATCAAGGTGAACAGGGCCTGATCGAAGCCTGGGGACAGGATTCCCTGCGCGTCCGCACCCGCATCAATTCCCGTTTCACCGGAAATAATTGGGCCTTGACGGAACCCCTGGTACAATGTGATACCCAGATCACCATTACCGAAGAAGATCATTGGGTCGGAGACGGCACCATCGACAAAAGGGAACTTGCCACCATCACCAACGGAAGACTGAAAGCCGTTGTCAATTTTGCAGGCGTCATCTCTTTCTATAAAGATGACCAGTTGATTCTGCGCGAATACTTCCGCAGTTACGACGGCACCCTCTCCCGTGAGAGCCGCTGCCTGAAGATCATAAACCGCGAATGGAAAGGCATTATCGGTGGTTCAGAATTCTCCCTGAATGTTAAGTTTGAAAGCCGCCGGGAAGAAAAGATCTTTGGCATGGGTCAATATCAGCAGGACTGCATGGACTTAAAGGGCTGCGTACTGGAACTTGCACAGCGCAATTCCCAGATTTCCGTTCCCTTCGCCGTATCCTCGCTGGGCTATGGTTTCCTGTGGAATAACCCTGCCGTTGGACGCGTGACTTTTGGTCGCAACTACTACGAGTGGATCGCGAATGCCACCAAGGAGATGGACTACTGGATCACCGCCGCGGACACTCCGAAACAGATTCTATATAATTATACTGCCGTCACCGGACGGGCCGGCATGTTTCCAGATGACCTGATGGGATTGTGGCAATGTAAGCTGCGCTACCGGACCCAGGACGAAGTGCTGACCGTAGCCCGCCAGTATCAGAAGGAAGATATCCATATCGACCAGATCGTCATTGATTTCTTCCACTGGACCGTGCAGGGTGACTGGAAATTCGATCCCAAATACTGGCCGGATCCAAAGGCTATGGTGGACGAACTGCATTCCATGGGTATCAAGGTGATCGTTTCCGTGTGGCCGTCTGTGGACCGCAGAAGTGTAAATTTCGGTCCCATGTTGGAAAAGGGGCTCCTGATCCGCACCGAGCGGGGCGCCGCGCAGACTTACGACTTCCAGGGCGACTGCGTGGAAGTGGATGCCTTTAATCCGGAGGCGCGCAAGTATGTATGGGAAGTCTGCCGAAAAAACTACTACGACTACGGTATAGACGGCTTCTGGCTTGATAACTCCGAACCCGATTTCGGCGTATATGACTATGATCACTACCGCTACTGCAACGGTACCGCCCTCGAAATCGGTAATCTCTATCCGCAGATGTTCAGCCGCACCTTTTACGACGAAATGAACAGGGAAAAAGACAAATCGGTAGTCAACCTGCTGCGTTGTGCCTGGGCCGGCTCCCAGAAATACGGCAACGTGGTCTGGTCCGGTGACGTACCCAGTACTTTTGAAGCCTTTGCTGACCAGCTGCAGTGCGGCCTGAATATGGGGCTGGCCGGCATTCCCTGGTGGACCACCGATATCGGCGGTTTTATGACCGATGATGTCAACGATCCTGACTTTAGACAGCTGCTGATCCGCTGGTATCAATTCGCCGTGTATTCTCCGGTACTGCGGATGCATGGGGATCGCGGTCCCTTTAACATCCCGCCGCTGGATACCCGTGACTGGGGCGGCGGCTACCTGCACACAGGACAGCCCAACGAATTGTGGAGTTACGGAGAGGAAAACTATGCCATTATGAAGAAGTATTATGATCTCCGCATCTCCCTGCACGATTACATCAAAGCACTCTTCGAGGAGGCACACTTAAACGGTTCTCCGCTGCTGCGGGCTATGTTCTATGAGTTCCCACAGGATGCCAGATGCTGGGAACTGCAGGATCAGTATATGTTCGGCGATAAATATCTGGTAGCGCCGATCCTGCACCTTCATGAATTCAGGCGCGATGTCTATCTGCCGGAAGGTCGCTGGATGCTGACTTCCACGGGTACGGTCTATGAAGGGAACCGCGTTGTCAGCGTTGATGCGCCCATCGATTATATGCCTGTATTTACACTTCTTTGACTGGCTATCCCAAAGCCGCTTAATTTATAAAGTGATACCCGGCCTATTCGGCTGACTGCCGGACAGGTCGGGTTTATACTTCACACTGATCATCTCTTTATCTTGTAGGCATTTGAAAGTCTGCAAGCGCTTTGTTCAAATAGTCGTTAAAAGGTTTCATGATCCGGAAAAGCGCCACTGATTTTTCAAGAAATGCTTCTACATCTTTCACTTCTTCATCCTTTAGCGGGTACTCTAAATACCAGCTCTTAAATTTCAGGTACTCTGCCTGCGGGTGTACTTTATCATACCCCGCCGGAACATTCTTCAACGCCGTTCCCTGTACGGTGAAATGCTTTGCAAACTCCGGCTCATGAATCACTTCTTCCCATTCTTCGCCATGCCGGGCAATATGATCCCGTATCATCGTTGTCGCATCCTTAAACATATCTGCAAACAATCCACCTCCCAGGAAAGATCGATCGCCTGGCTTTATCATAAGATAGTAACCGACAGGAACAGGCAATTTTCCTTTTGAGGATATATGAGCACGAAACGCAGGATTATAAGGTGACTTGTCATGGCTGAACCGGGTGTCCCTTACGATCTTAAAGTAAGGTCTTTGGGATCGTTATGCAAAATGCTGCTGTCAAATTTCCCGATTTCCAGTATCAAGGCCTGGAGCAGTTTCTCAAATTCAGCATTTGCCATCTTGTAACTGTCCTTGTTTGCGTGATACCACTCACGGTCATTATTCATGCTTAGGGAAGATAAATAGTCAATTATAAGTTGTGTATTCATACTCTGTCATCTCCTTTACGGTTTTCCAGATCATAGAAGACTGCGTGAAATCCAAAAATTTCCTTTCCCTGGTCGACTTCACGACTGCTCCAAATCAATGTTTATTTCATACTTATCATCAATTATAGTAAACGACATAACAAATTTCTGCTTCCGGTTCCTGCCAAAGCCATATACGGGAGCTTTTGCAGGACCGAAAACGAAATTTTTAATGTCGTTAACTATAGCACATAATTCACGCCATACTTTTGAGCAAGCTGTAGAAATTGTGCGTTATCTTCTAAAACTCTTTCCATCGTGCAACTACCATCATCTAAACGGTTCTCTATAACACTCGCATACTTCTTAATGCTTGTAAAATGATTTCTTATATAATCCCTGCTCATTACAAGACAATAATATTTGATATGCTCAAGATAATCCTTTTCAAAGCTTTTTGACCAGTCAAAAGGAATCAAAATGATCATATAGACTTCTCCCTACATGCAAAATGTTGATCGTACTATGAAAGCGATCGACTTTCAAAGCATGAATGGTCATGCGGCCTACCCGATAGCAGACTTTTAGGCTTCACGATGGCCTGTCAGAACATTCTACCGCTTACGACAAGAATAACACCCTGCCATCTGATTAGCAAGCGTTTTTGTTACCACTTTTTTCCTTGATTTCTTAATCCCCTCTTGCCGCTTATCAATGATATGATAAAATGAGATTATATCTTTCCCATATCGTGTCAGTACGACACACCATACAATAATGACCCGAATATCTAACTTATGCACAAAGAATTTACAGAAAAAATCCTCTCCGCCCTCGCACTCGGAGTGATTGTGGAGATCGAAGATACAGCGTCAATATAACAAATTAACGGATTGAGAGGGGAATACAGGATAATGAATCAGATACTGATGCTCATCATGGCCGCCGGCGTCATACTCGGCGGAACAGACAGACTTCTCGGCAACAGATTCGGCTATGGGAACAAGTTTGAAGAGGGCTTCCGGCTCCTGGGCTCCACTGCCCTGTCCATGGCCGGCATGATCTGCCTGGCTCCGGTACTGGCCGACGTTTTGGGACGGGTGGTCATTCCCCTCTATCAATTCATCGGCGCAGACCCGGCCATGTTCGGCAGCATACTGGCCATCGATATGGGCGGCTACCAGCTGGCTGGGGAGCTGGCGGCGGACCACCGGATCGGCAGCTATGCCGGCATCGTAGTGTCAGCCATTTTCGGCTGCACCCTGGTCTTTACCATTCCCGTCGGTATGGGTATGATCCAGCCGGAAGACAGACCCCATTTCGCCAGAGGAATCATGCTGGGACTGGCGGCCATGCCGGTGGGACTGCTTGTGGGCGGCATACTGGCCGGTCTTTCCCTTCCGGAATGTCTGTTCCAGAATCTGCCAGTATTTGCCGCTGCACTGTTGCTTCTCCTCGGGCTGTGGAAAATCCCGGTGCAGATGGTAAATGGCTTTTGCATACTGGCCGACGGCATACAGGCTCTGATCACCATCGGCCTGATGCTTGCCGCAATTGAATTTCTCTGTGGTCTTCAGCTCCTGCCCGGTATGGCCCCGCTCGAAGACGCCATGGCCGTTGTCGCTTCCATCGGCATCGTCATGCTTGGAAGCCTGCCTGCCGCAGAACTGCTTCGCCGTCTTCTGACAAAGCCTTTCACTCGTCTTGGCTCCAAACTCGGCATCGCCCCGCAAAGCCTCACCTGTATGCTCATCGGACTGGTAAGTGCCCTCCCCGCCCTTGCCGGGTATCATGATATGGATCAGAAAGGTAAGATTGCCCTCGGCGCTTTTCTCGTAAGCGGCGCCAGCCTGTTGGCCGCCCACATAGGCTTCACTCTCGCCGCAGAACCCGCGCTTCTGCCCGCACTGGTATGCGGAAAGCTGAGCGGCGCCATAGCTGCGGTCATTTTATCTATTCTTTTGATCAAATAGACGCAGTTCATAAGCCAATTATTTTATGTAAACTGCTTTGTCTTATAAGATACCACCCCTTTTACCAAACACCCTGTGGCAAAACAGGCATTTATTCCCCATACAATATACCATATCTCATATATGTCATTTACATTTCCCGTCATAACAAGAAAAATCGGCGTAGAGTCTACTATAAGCCATATGATCCCTCCAAAAAACATCCTTATCAAGGCGGGAAGTCCCCAACATACAGCCGCGACGATCACTGCGCCAAAGGAACTTTCCTGATATGCCGAAACGCATAGTGTGACAGCGCATAATGATAAAAGCGCCTGAAAAGCTAATGCGCATAAGATGCCCAGATATTTCAAAAATAAGACAGGCTGAAGCATAGGTTGAGAAAGTACCATCCAGGATATATTTTCAGATCCCTTTAAACCATATATCATCCCGCATAAGACAAAATTGACCAACATAAACCACATATAAATGAAAATGGTGAATGTAAAGGAAGCTAAAATTTTAGCAGGAACATCTTTTCTTCGTCCTTCTTCCGTGCTAAAGATTAATGGCAGCATTTTCGTCTGGCTTTCCTCCGCAAAAATGGTGGACACACCGCAAATAATCAATATGCTACCTAAGATCGATCCAAACTGAAACATTTCGACAAATACCTTCCATCCCGTTGTATATGCCAAATAAGGTGTTTCCCTCATTTCATCATAAGCTTTTCCCAATTCTGTTTCCCCCAGAGAATACCTCTTTGTCGGAAGTACACCCTTTTCCCATGCACCATCGGTAAAATATCGTGTGACAAGATCATTTAAGAAGTTACCGTCTCTCCACCCTGGCATATTTTCCACAAGTTTTGCAGGCAGACCATATTTCTCAATTATTTGATTCACTTTATCATCCGTCAGATCACCTTCAAATCCTTCCGTAATCTTCCGATTCATCTGCACTGCTTCATAACCGGAATAAAACTTTCCGTCCACTGTCGCTATTTCTCCGCCGACCTCTGCAAACCAAAAATACAGAAACAACAATCCTGTCGCAGCCAACATTCCTACTTTAAATATTTTATTATGAAAAAGTTTAAAAAGCTCCATCTTATAAAGTCGCATTTTTACCTCCATTCCGAAGCGCTTTGCGCTGAGGACACGAACAGAATTTCAGATTCTGCTCTGCAATCAATAGAATTATGTTATTTGCGCATGATAAAGATATGCATCTTCCAGTGTACTCTCCACATTTTCTGCACCTGCTACCGGCTGTCTTTCTGAAACAATTCTTAATTCGACATTTTTCCCACTATTTCTCATATTGCTTACAAGGAAACTACTGACTATCTGCTCTGCTTCTTGTTCAGCAACAATACACTTCCAAACACATCCTTCCACCTTGTCCGTAATCTCTTTCTCCGTTCCTTCTTGAATCAATTCCCCATTCTTCATGATCAAAATACGGTCTGCAATATAGTCTATATCAGATACGATATGTGTAGACAGTAAGACCATCCTGTTTTTTCCAAGTGAACTGATCACATTGCGAAAGCGCACTCTCTCCTTTGGATCAAGCCCTGCTGTAGGTTCATCTAAGATCAAGATTTCAGGATCATTCAGAAGTGCCTGTGCAATTCCTATTCTTCGTATCATACCACCCGAGAAAGTCTTCAGCTTCTTCTTTTTTACATGCTTCAGTTCCACCATATCCAGAAGTTCGTCAATACGACTATCGGCATAGTCTTCCGGTAGTGCTTTCAATGCCGCTATATATCGCAGGAAGCGTTCCCCGGTAAAATCACCATAATATCCAAAATCTTGCGGTAAATAGCCCAATAGCCTACGATACTCTGCTCCCATACCGGTTATCTCAATATTGTCGCAGTAAATGCTTCCTCCTGTCGGCTGCAAAACACCACAGAGCAATCGCATTAATGTTGTTTTTCCCGCACCATTTTCTCCCAACAGTCCATACACACCATTGGTAAATGCATAATTGAATTTTCTGACTGCTTCTTTATCCTTGTACTTTTTTCGTACATCCATCAACTTCAATTCGTGCATAACACTTCTCCCCTTTCCATTTTACTAAGTAGTTTCTTTATCTGAATTACAAACAAAAATCCCGACACAAGAAAAGCTGCTGCCCATATGCAAAGAGTTGTTCCAAAAAGCACTCTCGGAATCGAAGCGATCACTACATAACTTATTGATAAAAAGATGGCACTGATACCAAATAAGGCTGAATTCTTTCCCCTTGTTTCCATAGATAAAATTTGCAATGCAGTAGAGCTGGATATGAGATAAGGGGTCAGAATATACAGTCCCACCTGTAGCAATTTCGCTTTCCAATGATACCCCAGATAGCCTGCCATAGACAGCAGTATCACAATATTTATCATACCTGACAGTATCAGCCATGCAGCAACGCATTGTTTTGTATTGAAATAACAGCTTTCTCCTAACTCTGCCATTTTTCCAAAGAACAATTTATCGATCAGACCAATAGAAGTTATACTTAGAATACCTGCCCCAACCATACATACAGTAATCATCCCATCCTGATTCAATCCAGTATATTGTAATGCCGTAATAGAAATGATTCCTAAACAGATAAGAACACCATAAACAGCAAAAAACAATTTATCCATGTACCAAAACTGATGAAACAAAATATTTTTCGTAGACATCACTGGCGTTCTCTGCTCTTCCATTATCTCGATCATTGCATGGTAGGTCTTTTGTTTTCTTATTTCATCAACATGAACCTGCTCATCTGCCTTTGCTAAAAGAGCCTTTATTTCTCTATCTCTCATACTCATTCTCCATTAACTTTTTCATCCGGTCTATACCTAATCGAAACCTTGACTTTGCCGTAGAAACACTACACCCCATGATCTTTGCAATATCTTTAAATTTCATTTCTTCATAAATACGAAGAATGATAACTTCCCTTATATCCTGCGAAAGCTCCTTTAACAAATTTCTCAAATATATGGCATTCTCCGCTTCGGTCAGCATATCCTTATGGCTTGGAATTTTATCGATCTCCTCCCACTCGACGGCTTTTGCTTTTTCTTTCTTATCCCGGAAATAATTAAAACAAATATTTCTTGCAATAGCCAGAAGATACCCTTTGAGATTATGATGTTTATAGGAAGTTCCATATTTTATAAATTTTAAAAAAGTTTCCTGCGCAATGTCGTAGGCATCCTCATTCGTTTGAACCATATATAGGCAAAAACGATAAATATCCGCATAATATTGTTCAATAATAATACCGACCGCTTCTTTATTTCCGCTATGTACTTTTTGAATCAATTCACTATCTTTCATAGCGTTTTTCTCCAATCATAAAACGTCTTACATTTTATATGACCACTACAAAGTGGAAAAAGTTCACTATAAATATGTTTTTTAATATCTATGAAAGCCCCGGACTGCAGACACACCACAAAGAAAAGTCCCATAAACACTGCGTTTACAGGACTTCCCAACATCTTATATTCTATCAGAACATTTAAATCAGCAAACACCCTGTGCCTTCATCGCCGTAGCCACCTTCAAGAATCCAGCGATATTCGCACCGGCCACATAATCACCTTCCATGCCGTACTTCTTGGAAGCCTCATCCAGATTGTGGAAGATATTGACCATGATTTGCTGCAGCTTGGAATCAACCTCCTCAAACGTCCAGGATAATCTCTCAGAGTTCTGGCTCATCTCCAGCGCTGAAGTCGCTACGCCGCCTGCATTGGATGCCTTGCCCGGGCAGAACAGCACGCCGTTCTTCTGCAGATACTCGGTCGCTTCCAGTGTGGTAGGCATATTAGCACCCTCTGCCACTGCGAAGCAGCCATTAGCCACAAGCGCCTTGGCATCTTCCAGATCAAGCTCATTCTGAGTCGCACAAGGAAGTGCGATATCACATTTCACTGTCCACACACCGTGCTCACCGGCTTTCTTCTCATGATACTCTGCGCTCGGTCTTGCAGCCGCATATTCTGTCAGACGGGCACGTTTCACTTCTTTAACTTCTTTCAGAAGCGCTACATCGATTCCCTCCGCATCATAAATCCAGCCTGTGGAATCAGAACAGGTAACCGGCTTCGCACCAAGCTGCTGTGCTTTCTGAATCGCGTAGATCGCTACATTTCCGGCACCGGATACTGCGATCGTCTTGCCCGCGATATCCTTGCCATTACACTTTAACATCTCCTCTGTCAGATAAAGCAGACCGTACCCTGTCGCCTCTGTTCTTGCAAGAGAGCCGCCATATGTAAGGCCCTTACCGGTCAACACACCTTCATACTGATTACGGATCCTCTTATACTGTCCGAACATAAAACCGATCTCACGACCGCCTACACCGATATCACCTGCCGGAACATCGGTATCTGCTCCGATGTGTCTGTAAAGCTCTGTCATAAAGCTCTGGCAGAATGCCATTACTTCTCTGTCGGATTTGCCCTTGGGATCAAAATCGCAGCCACCCTTACCGCCGCCGATCGGAAGTCCTGTCAGGGAATTCTTGAAGATCTGTTCAAACCCCAGGAACTTGATTATACCAAGATTAACGGAAGGATGGAATCTCAAACCTCCCTTATAGGGACCGATTGCGCTGTTAAACTGTACACGAAATCCATTATTCACCTGTACCTGTCCCTTGTCATCTACCCAAGGAACACGGAACTGTACGATTCTCTCCGGAACTGTCAAACGCTCCAGCAGGGCTTCTTTCCTGTATGCTTCCTCGTCCGCCTCGATCACGACGCGTAAAGACTCTAAGACTTCTTTAACTGCCTGGTGGAATTCCGGCTGGGCAGGATTCTTCGCAACTACCAGTTCATAAACCTCATCAACATATGACATCTTGTATATCCTCCTTTAATCTGCATTTCATTCACTCCATGTACCATTATAGTATGCTTTAGAAAAAACTACAATATAATTTATCACATTAACGTGTAAAAATCTCAGCGCATTCTTCTCAATTTTTTGGACATATTGTACATTGATACTGGAATCCAAAAATACTTGTATACAAAAAGAGGCGTACTATAAGTATTCTTTCATACTCTCTATACTCTTTTCCTCAAAATCCATCAGTTCCTTTGCCAGTTCAACAGCATCATCTCCAGCCAGCTGATTATGCCTTAATGCTTTCCACATACTGGTGATCCCTCTGTTGCTTCCCTGTATCATCATCTCTGCCAAGTGTTCTTTGCTGATATTCAATGCAGTATTCACATGTATGCTCCCCTTGAGCATCATATCGGTGATCTGGCTTCCATGATATACCTCTCCTTCCTTATCCAGGATTTGATCCAATGCTTTATTATGAATCTCTGAATATCGCAGAGACTGCTTCGACAGCTGCAGGGAAAATTCATCATCTTCAATTTTATCAAGAATTGTTTCGATTGCAGTCATTCCCATTTCTGTATTACGCTGTATCTCCTGCAAAATCTTTGCATCATCATGCTTCATATTATACGTACCTCCGTTGTTCAAAATAATTATTTCACATATTCATTGCTTTTATCATATAGTAATTTCGTAGAAATCCTATATAATAAAAAAAGAGTACAGGCTATCCCCATACTCTTTATCATTACCAATATTTCTTTCTTCTAAACATACTAACATACTATTCCACGTAATCAGATTTCACATAAGCTGTCTGCCCGTTATACTTGATCTTCGTCCAGCCATCGGCCTGCTTCATGATCACATCCAGCTTCTCGCCGATGTAAGCTGTGCCTAATTTCTTGCCATCTTCACTCGCCGATGCACGAACACGGACATTCTCCTTAACAGTCACCGTTCCCGTAGTCTGGGCCGAACTGCTCTCCTCAGTCTGAGGCTGATCCTCAGTCTCTTCGTCGTCCGGGGTCTCCTCAGTCTCCTCCGGTGCTTCCTCTGTCCCGCCGGCATCCGCCTGCATCGTCTCTGATGGCTCTAAGAATTCACTCTTGATATAAGCTTCGCCGTCTTCATAACTAATCTTGCTCCAGCCATTACCCTTCTCTTCCAGAAGAGTAAACTCATCACCGACTGCAGCCTTACCCAGCTTATCCGCCGTCTCACTGTCTGACGTGCGGATATTAACTACATCGATTGCCTTGACTTTCGTTACCACGACTGCCGGTTCTTCTGCGTCAGGCAGTTCCGAACTGCCAACCAGCTCATCCAAAGGCTCCCCGCCTTCTGCATCACCAGTCTCATCCGAAGATGAACTGCCCTCTTCACGGGCCAAAGCTTCGCCGACATTCTTATCGATCTCTGCATTCAGATCCACGATAAAGCCTGCCATCACTTCATCTTCTGCCAGCATATTATTATATGCCACTGCAGTCCTGTTATTCAGATCGACCACGTCATCCTGGAGATTTAACTCACGGATATAATTAAGCTCCGCCTCATTCTCCTCTCCGTCCTCATTGATATAATATTCACCGTTCTCGTTCGTGCATACATAGTAAACACGCATACCTGGAATCGGCTTCTCATAATCCTTAAATTTCACTTCCGCGTAGACATATGCTACAAATGTGCCTTCCTTCGGCCCTACTTTAGTATACACTTCCAATGTCGGGTAAGATTCGATGTATTTACTTGTCTCCTGTGCCTTCAAGATCTCCGTAGCATCAAGATGATCTACCAGTCTGCTCATAGTGTCGGTATCACCTTCCACCATCGCAGTATAATAAGTACTGAATAACTCATTGATCTCCGGCACCGCGTCCTGTTGTAACGGCACCTCCGGTACTGCGATCAGATTATCTGCAACTTCAACACCGACTCCTTCTGAAGTCTCGGCTCTCTGCTCTTCTGCAACCTTTCTCTTATTGGCACTGATCGCCACCGCAACCGTCCCCGCCACACAAAGCACCAATACAACAGGCATGATAACCTTGGAATGTCGAAAGAGCCAGTTCCGGAAAATCTCCAGCTTGGCCTTAAGAAAATCCTGTATATTGTTATTTGACGTATTCATGTAAAACAACCTTTCTTAAGAGTGTCAATATAATGCACCCGACAGGACTCGAACCTGCATCAAAGGCGTCGGAGGCCTACGTTTTATCCATTAGACTACGGGTGCCAGCTATCGTATGAAATGTTACGATTTTGTTACATCTTGCTTATCATACCACAAGCCGACTCCTTTGTCCAGTACATAAAACAAATTGTAGAAAAAATTTGTAACAGTTCAGCCCTCATCATTCATAAAAGCGTCTGCTGCGCATCCGACGCCGCTTCGCGGCTCGTCTTTTATTTCATTTGAGGGCGCTCTGCACATGAAATAATTCGCAGTCAGTGTTTTGTGTGCAAGCACCCACACACAGCCTGCAAATTATTTCATGGCTGAACTGTTACAAAAATTTGTTACTATATTTACGGACAATGTCAGTTTGCAATAACGGAGTTTACAGCAGATAAAAAGGCATTTTTAATTTTGTTGTGCGGCATATGGTATGTACCTCCTTGGATAAAGAATGTTAATATGTCCTAATCCAAGGGCCGCTCCCGCTGCCTTTTAAATTCGATCAGTAGCGAGAGCGGCTGCACATTTTGAGCCCTATGACAATACCTTTTCTAGAACTTTTTAAAAATTGGGCACTTGGCGTTACAGAATCTCCTGAATCTCTGCTTTCTCTCTGTCATAACGATACAGGCCGAATGACAGGATCTCTTCCGGATCCACCTGTGTCGTATTCACTTCCTGCACCATCTTTCTATAGTGATCATATTCCTGCTTATGATCATCCGGCAGAAGGAGTACTTCGTGAACGGAGCTCGGCAGGATCAGCAGATCCGTATGCAGATTCTCCGCCAATAGTTTCATTTTTTCCGAGTAGAGCATCGCCGAGGCGCCGAAAAGCTTATCCCTGTTCGTCAGAACATATAAAGACATCTCCCTTTTGTTCACTTTCGTCCCCAGCATCTCCTCCAACACCTTATTCATAGGCAGCAGAACATCTGGCATCCTGAATCTCATATTCCGTCTCGCGATACGATAGATCTCCTCCGCAGACTGTCCCCACATATCCAAATGATTGTTATGGATCATAACGGACGCTCTTCCAAATGCCGCTTCCTCCATCGCATAATAGAATGTGACCGCAAGATCATGCCACCTGAACCAGGGAATATCCTGAAGCAATTCCTGATTCTTTTCATAATTGATGATCTTATGACAGATCCTGTTTTCCACCAAAGAAAAATCCCTGAAAAAGTCCATATCCAACTTTAGATTACGGGCATGTGCTTTATATAATACCATGATCCCTTCCACAATCTTCTGAATGGAAACGCCATCCTGATATCGTTGATACGATTCCTCCAAATAGATAGTCGGAGACATACTGTCGGATTCCTTCATGATGACAATCCCAGTCAGACGGATATCATTATTCTTAAGAACTTTTGTCAGTGTGACCTTGTAAGTGTCTCCCAGTCTTTCTCTCACTAACAAGACAATCTTTTCCGTAAATTCCTTAAAATTCATTTTTCCTCTTTTCCCATTCTCTCCGGGTGTAAAGTAAATTTGTAAAAATTTCCAATATGACAAAAAAGACAACAGCCGCGCACACAGCTATTGTCTTATAGGCATCCTGATCAAAATATACAGAAAAATTATACTCTGGACAGATACTCCCCTGTTCTGGTATCAATCTTGATCACTTCTCCCTGGCTTACAAACAAAGGAACCATGACCTTCGCACCTGTCTCAACGATAGCTGGCTTCGTAGCACCTGTTGCCGTATCGCCCTTAAAACCTGGCTCAGTATCCGTGATTTCCAATTCCACAAAAAGAGGCGGCTCAATCGCAAACACACTACCGTTATAAGAACAGATCTTCACCATCTCGTTCTCTTTCACGAACTTAAGTGCATCCCCTACTGTCTCCACATTCAAAGCGATCTGATCATAGGTCTCTGTATCCATGAAATTAAACAGATCACCATCGGAATATAAATACTGCATATCTTTTCTGTCAATCCGTGCCTGTGGACATTTCTCAGTCGGTCTGAACGTCTTCTCCACCACACCTCCGTTGATGATATTCTTCAACTTTGTTCTGACAAAAGCTGCTCCTTTACCAGGCTTTACGTGCTGGAATTCAATTATCTGATAAACATTGCCTTCAAATTCGATGGTAATGCCATTTCTGAAATCACCTGCTGATATCATAAAACAATCCTCCTAATTTTTCACAAATATAATTCTTACTTAGTTTATACTATAAAGTCTTATTTTTCAACCTCTTTCCCAAAAAAAGACAAAAACTTTTATGGATGCAGCGCTAATATATGATCTATAGCCATCAAATATCCATCCAGCCCTTTTCCGTAGATCTGCCTGTCACATGCCGGAGCCGTAACCGAAACTCTCCGGAACTCCTCCCGCTCCATGATATTAGAAATATGAATCTCTACTTTAGGTACCGTGATGCTGGCCAGTGCATCCCGGATCGCATAGCTGTAATGTGTATACGCCCCGGGATTGATCACGATCCCTTCCGTACCGTCGAAATAAGAATCCTGGATCCGGTCAATGATCGCCCCTTCGTGATTACTCTGAAACACCTCGATCGTACAGTTCTCGCTCTGTCCCTTCTCTGCGATCATGTGCAAAAGATCGTCATAATTTCTCGTCCCATAAACACCCTTTTCCCTGATTCCAAGAAAATTGATATTCGGCCCGTTGATCACTAATATTTTCATCTTTACCTCCATGCCGAAGCAGTTCTTTTGCGAAGGCCGCGAGCCAAATTTCAACTTTGGCTCTGCGATCTCGAGTTTGTGGCTCCGGCAAAAACTCGCAGTTGAAAAATCAGCACATCAGTGTGATTTTTCAACCTTACCTCCAT
>ERZ779637.269-NODE-269-length-38336-cov-12.049267_pt1 | contig 38336 bp, 32 predicted proteins | sample MGYA00514196_ERZ779637 | MGnify/ENA primary metagenome ERZ779637 (study PRJEB29562, sample SAMEA4376700) | mouse gut metagenome | isolation source: Cecum | study: EMG produced TPA metagenomics assembly of the A DSS colitis mouse model was used to assess the...
TCCAGTGTATCCTCCAGAGCCGTCGGTCCGTAATCATAGGCATGGTTATTCGCCAGCGACACGATATCTACGCCCAAATCCGTCAGATATGCCGCCGTCTCCGGTCTGGCACGGAACGTAAACTGTTTGTCCGCCGTGGGCGTTCCCCGATTGGAGTAGGCAAACTCATTGTTGAGCATCATAATGTCCGCCGCCTGCATACGCTCGATCACCTCGGGCATAATCCCCTGCGAGATATCGCCGCTCCCGCGCACCGTACCCGTGATGGCATAATGGTCGTCAAACAGAATATCCCCCGCAAATGTCATGGTCACCCTGCCGGGTTCTGCCGGTTTCACCGTATAGATGTTGTTCTCTTCCATGTAAGCGGGATCGTCCAGTTCCTCCTGATATCTGGAAACCGTTTCCGGCTCTGCCTCGACACTCTCCTCCTCGTCTCCTGCGGCGTCCTCCTTTTCCACGGGCTCCACACCTTCGGTTCTTGGCGTCTCATTTCCGTGATCCGATCGGACAACCTCCGCCGGTTTCGTCTTCACCGGCTCCATAATCCACTGATGCGCCGCCAGCGCCAGAACCCCCAGCGCCACCGCCGCCGTCAGTGTAATCAAAAAGGGCAGAAAAAAACTTCTGTGAAACCGTATTCTCTTTTTCTTTTTGTATTTACGTGATCTTTTCTTAGCCATGCGACCATTATACCATCAAACAGCCGCCTTAGCAAAATCCAATCAAGCAATTCCAAATTCCTGCGAAGAATGCGTTACAATTCACACGCACGTCAGATTTTGCATCCATTTACGATTATTCGGTGTGAATTGCAGCAATGATGCAGACAAAATGCCAAAATACAGGCATTTCAGGCATTTTCTCTTTTTGTTTTACTCCCACACTTTGACTGCCATCCCGTTTTTCAGTTCCCGATCGCACTCCGTTACCACTTTTAGATCGCCCGACAGCAGCTCGTCGGCAATCGCCGCATAGTCCTCGTTTTTGTCAAGCAGGCGCACCGTCATGCTTCTGACGCTCAGCTCCGTGCCAAGGATCCCCTCCTTCTCCTCCAGCACATAAATCGCGTTGCTGCCGTCGTTGTAAAGCGCCTTTAACGGCACTACGAAATCATAAATTTCCGATGTGGAGTTCACTTCCATCACGCCCTCGGTGCGCCCCTGCGCCACGCCCTGCGCCAGACGGATTGTCACCGTATAACCGCCGTTTTCCTGCACAATGGAATCAATCGTCTCGGATACTTCCTCCGCGCTGCCCGGGAATGTAAGCCGGACTGTGTCCCCCGTATGCACGAAAGGCTTCTGTTCCTGCGTGATGACCGTGTGGAATATCCTGCTGCCCGCATCGTCGGCATAGCGCAAAACGGCCGACGATCCCATCCGCATACCGGACTGCATCATCACCTCCAGAACATCGCCCGCGCTCTTTGCCGCCACCCTGCCCTCGTTCTCGGAAAGTTCCGTCAAAAGCGCGATCCGTTCCTGCCGCTCCCGTACCTGACCGACGCCGGAAGCCCCCAGATCCAGATTACCTTCCGCCGCGCTCCGGGCCCGTTTCGCATCCTCAATGTTTCTGTCCGCTTGTCTAAGCAGCTTCTCTTTCTCAAGCTGCGCATCCTCGATCATTCGCTTTTTCTCCGCGATCTCCCTGTCAAACCGCAGCCGCTCGTCCGCCCAGGCAATCCAGATCTCGTCGGAGGCTACTTCCTCGGGAATGCGAAACATATGTGTCTCCAGATCCTCCATCAATTCTTCCAGCTTCTTGGTCTCCTCCGCAATTTTTCTGTCCAGCTCTATGACAGTCGTGTCATAATCTTCCTGCGCCCGGGCAGCGTTCGTAGCCGCGTCCCGGCGCTTTGCCTGTTCCTGCTTCTGCCACGCTTCCTCCTGCGCATTGAGCTGTGCAAGCTGCGCGAGCAAATCTTCCGTATTTACTTCATAGAGAACCGTACCCGCTTCCATTCGGTCCCCCGCCGCCACGCAGACCTTCTCCACAAGCAGACCGTCCAGTCCGATCACCGCCTGCGCGTTGACCGCCTCCACCGTCCCCTCCGCCGTAACCTGATTGCGGATGGATGCCTACGTTGGGGTTCTCCACTTTACCCTCGGCATCCGGCTCACATAGGCCATTCGTGACACATATGTCATAATCAGCATAACCGCCATGAAAAGCATGAATCCGCGCCAAAGCTTTTTCTTCGATTCCATCTGCATCCCAATTTCTCCATTTCAGCTTCAACTCTATACGGAGAATGCCGCTTTTCAGGCATTCTCTTACACGAAACGTCTTTAAAAGTGCTTTTCGCGTTTCTCACGTTTTGACCCCGATATACGCAATCCCCTCCTCCAGCGCGTCCTGCCCCAGCGCAAAGACAAACAGCGCAGGAATCAGCACCACCACCGCTAACGCAAAGGCAAATCCCGCCTGCCCGATGCCGATCTGCGGCAGATAGAGAGAGGGGCCACGCCGCCTGTTCCTCCAAAAACGCCATCGGCTGCTCCACCAGATTCCAGTATTCCAGAAAGCTCAAAACCATAGCCGCCTGTATTCCCATCTTTCCAAGCGGCAGCCCGATACGGATAAAAATCTGCAATTCCCCCGCGCCATCCAGTCTCGCCGCCTCCAGAATCTCCGCGTCTATCTGGGTAAAGCCCCTATACATGATAAACACCGGGAAGGTGGAAAAGATCGCCGGAAGGATCACCGCCGCGGGGTGATTATACAAGTGCAGTTTCTGTAAGACAATGTACTGCGGCAGAAGCATCAGCACCACATAAAGCCCGAACAAAAAATCCCTGCCCCGAAAACGAAAAGCCGCAAAAGCCCATGCCGAGGGCAGTCCCACAACGAGCTGTCCGGCTAGAATCGCCGCCGTCATCCCCACCGTATTCCAGAAAAGCTGATAAAACGCGGGCGACTCAATCAACAGCCTGTAGAAATGAGCCATCGTCGGATAAACGGGAATCAGATGCCATACCGCAAAACCCTTCCCCTCTCCGAGAATCGGTGACAAAATGTGATTCATCTCCGCGCCGTCCATTAGGGAGCCGCCGGGAATCATCAGAAGGGGCATGCAAATCAGAACCGCCGCTGCCGCACAGATTCCCGCAGCAAGCCATGCCATTTTCTGTTTCCGCCATCTGCTGCGCATCCGCGCCGCCCATGCCGGGGCTTTCCGCCTATTCCCCATCTCGTTTCCTCTCTCCTTCCCATACTTCTCACACCCCCCTATGACTGCGTTCTGTGAAATGCGGAGAATGCCGTATTTTAGGCATTCTCCTGCATGAAAGTGATTTGCGAAGCAAATCTGGAGTTTCTTAGCGAAGCATCCTCTGCTGCTGAGCTTTAGAAGTTCTTTTCACTCTGCTACCGTTCCGGTTCCATTCTCTTTTGTAATAACAAACACACCACAAGCAGCACAAGCGACAAAATCACCGTCAGCGCCGCCATCCTGTCAAACTCCAGTTTTAAATACCAGTTCTGCAAAAGATGCTGTAAAAAATAAATGTGTTCCTGCGGGTAGCTGCCCGCCACCATCCAGACCTCCCTGTAGCTTTTAAAAATCTGCAGCACGGAAAGCATTCCGATCGTAAAAAAGCTGCCGGAAAGCCCCGGTCTGATGATATAGTGCCAGCTCTGCCACCTGTTCGCGCCGTCCACCTGCGCCGCCTCCTCCACTTCCTTCGGCAAGGCGGCAAGTCCCGCCAGCCAGAGAATGACTCTGCAGCCACAGGAAAAAACCGCTGACATCTCGGTCGGCAGACGCGGTCCGCTGCCCGAGGTTCTTTGCTACCAAAGACAATTTGTTAAAAACGGCAGCATTCTGCAGGTCTGCTTTATGCAGTCGCTGCAGCCTCTCTACGCACGCATCGGAAGCAGTCTGCTTCTCTATCTCATCCTGTTTCTCTCTTCCCTCTGCCTCCTTGCGCTCTTTTGCTGGTATTTTACGGGAAGACTTTTACAGCCGCTGCTGGCCTCTCAGGAAAGCCAGAACCGCTTTATCGCAAGCGTCTCCCACGAGCTGCGCACGCCGCTTGCCGTCATCCTCTCCAACGCCTCCGCCTGTGAGAAAGCGTCTCCGGAAGAGCAGAAGTCCTTCTTTCAGGTGATTGCAAGGGAAGGGGCGCAGATGGCCGACATGCTGGAACAGCTTCTCACACTCTCCCGCGCGGACAGCCACGGACTGACTCTACGAATCGAGGAGACGGATTTACAGACACTGCTCCTCGAGACTTACGAAAATTTTTTGCCGTTGGCCGCCGACAGCGGACACCTTCTCTCCATCCGCCTTCCCGAGTCGGCGCTTCCGCTCTGCGCCTGCGACCCCGGAAGGATACGACAGGTATGTCATATTTTCCTTCACAACGCCCTTGCCTACACGCCTGCCGGAAGCGCCATACTCCTCTTCATTCCCGACGGGGCCTACGGCAAGGAAATCTCCATCGGTGTACAGGATAATGGCCCCGGTATTCCCGACAAGGAGAAAGAGAAAGTCTTCGACCGTTTCTACCGGGCCTCGCCAAAGAATGAAAAAGGTCATCACGGGCTGGGGCTCGCTGTCGCCCGGGAAATTGCTTCAGCCCACAAGGGAACGCTGACCGTCACCGACGCAGCGGGCGGCGGCGCGCTGTTTCTGCTGACCCTGCCTGTGAAATAGAAAGGGAGAGCGACATGCCAAAGCGCACCGCTCTCCCTTTTTCTCTGCAAAATTCTAACTCAAACCCGCACGGAGGATACCGCATTTTGGGCACTCTCCTGCGTGAGACGGAGTTGCAAGGCAACTCCTAGGGAAACGCTGATTAAAGCGTTTCCCGCACCGGATTTGCGCCGCGAAGCGGCACATTCCTTTGCAAATCCGTGTGCATCCGCCGGAGGCTCTAAGGAAGTGCTGATTTAATCAGCGCTTCCCTAGAACTTCTTCGCGAAGCAGCCTTTGCTGCGAGAGATTACAAGTTCTTCTCACACTAGTATTTCGCCACATTCACCTTCACGCCGGGGCCCATGGTGGTTGCCAGCGTAATGCTTCTGAGATACTGCCCCTTGAGCGCCGAAGGCTTTGCTTTCACAATCGCCTCCATCAGCGCGTCGAAGTTCTCCTGCAGCTTGCTCTCCTCAAAAGAGGTCTTGCCTACGGGCACATGGATGATATTCGCCTTATCCAGTCTGTACTCGATCTTACCGGCTTTGATATCGCTGATGGCCTTGGCCACATCCATGGTCACCGTGCCTGCCTTCGGGTTGGGCATCAAGCCTTTCGGGCCGAGCACCTTACCGAGACGTCCCACAACGCCCATCATATCGGGTGTCGCTACTACCACGTCAAAATCAAGCCATCCTTCATTCTGAATCTTGGGGATCAGCTCCTCGCCGCCTACATGGTCAGCGCCCGCTGCCTCCGCCTCGTTCACCTTGTCTCCCTTGGCAAATACCAGCACACGAACAGTCTTACCTGTTCCGTTAGGCAGTACCACCGCGCCACGAATCTGCTGCTCCGCGTGACGACCGTCACATCCGGTTCTGATATGAACCTCTACCGTCTCGTCAAATTTTGCTGTTGCTGTCTTTTTCACTAAGGCAATCGCCTCGGCTGTGTCGTACTGCATGGAACGATCTACCAGCTTAGCCGCCTCCTGATATTTTTTACCGTGTTTCATCTCGAACCCTCCATTACTCTTCTACTGTGATACCCATACTTCTCGCAGTACCGGCGATCATGCTCATAGCCGCCTCAACGCTCGCCGCGTTCAAATCAGGCATCTTCATCTCCGCGATCTCCTGCAGCTTCGCCTTGGAGATGGTAGCCACCTTCGCCTTGTTGGGCGTAGCGGAACCGGACTTGATGTTGCACGCCTTCTTCAAAAGTACCGCAGCCGGGGGAGTCTTCGTGATAAAACTGAAGCTTCTGTCTGCATACACTGTGATGACAACCGGGATGATCACATCGCCCTTGTCGGCTGTCTTCGCGTTGAACTGTTTTGTAAATTCAACGATGTTAACCCCATGCTGTCCCAGTGCAGGACCAACCGGGGGCGCCGGCGTTGCTTTGCCGGCCGGAATCTGTAACTTGATGTAGCCTTCTACCTTCTTTGCCATATTGGCACCTCCTAATAATATTGTGGTGCAAGCGCCTTACTACCTGCCTGTCACAATCTGAAAGATTGTCGAAGACAAGCTCGAATTTTAAATGCAAAGCATTTTAAATTAGCTCCCACACGCATATCTACACCGCCGGAGCGGAATAAATATCTACCGCATACTTCTGACTTCCGCAAAACTGATCTCCACGGGAGTCTCCCTGCCAAACAACTCCACATTGATGGTGGCCGTCTGCTTGCCATAGTCGATTCTCTGCACAACGCCCACGGTGTCCTTCCAGACGCCCGCAACCACCGCAATGGTGTCGCCCTCCGCGAAATCGACGCTCATATTTTCCACCTTGATGCCGAGAGGCTTCATCTCCGCCTCCGTCAGCGGCACCGGCTTGCTCCCCGGCCCCACAAAGCCCGTCACGCCCCTGGTATTTCTCACAACATACCAGGTGTCGTCATTCATAATCATATTAATCAGAACATACCCGGGAAACATCTTCTTCTGAACGGTCTTACGCGCGCCGTTTTTCAGTTCCGTAACGTCCTGCATCGGCACTCTGACCTCCAGAATTTCTTCCTCCAGATGTCTGTTTTCGATTGTCTTCTCTATGTTGGCTTTTACTTTATTTTCATATCCGGAATAAGTATGCACAACATACCAATTCGCCTCTGCCATACGGACCCTCCCTGTCTTGCCTGAATATAGGTTAAAATTTCAGTGTAGTAATGAAATCCACGCCGTACTGCAGACCAAAATCCAACACCGTGATAATTGCCCCTACCACAAGGGAAATAATAACGACTGCAACAGACTGTTTCAGCAGGGAATCCTTGTCGGGCCAGCTGATTTTTTTAAACTCAGCCTTCACGCCGTCAAAAAATTTGACTGCTTTCTTATCTGTTTTTGCTGAATCTGCCATAATTCAATATCTCCTTTATTCAACGCAGCGAATAATTACTTCGTCTCTTTATGCAGGGTATGCTTCTTGCAGAATCTGCAATACTTCTTGATTTCCATTCTGTCAGGATGAGTCTTCTTATCCTTCGTCGTATTGTAGTTACGCTGTTTACATTCCGTACATGCCAATGTGATCCTTGTGCGCATCTTGCCACCTCCACCTGTATTACGATTCGTTTGATCTTAATATTTCTCATTTTTTGAGCATAAAAAAAAGACCTTATTCTCTTCTCGCTCACACAATATATCATACAGCCTGCCTTAAGTCAACCGCTTTTTTGCATTTTCTCCGCATTTTTTTGTAATACCTCTTAATAAAATGCCGCTACCATACGATATATATTATAATTCAGGAAATACTTGCAATTTTCGTGAAAAAAATGATAAAATAAGGTTACCACTATAATATTAGGTAGGAACGCCCATAAAGATACCTTGCAGGCTACGGACGGCCGCAGGAGGTATCTGTTATGCTTTCACGGAAGAAAGGAGGGCATATGGCTTACAACACCATTAACAACTTAACTAACGTCTATAATTTCTATATGACGTCCTATGCGCCAAAGTCGAGCACGCCTTATGATACGCATAAGAAAAGTGAGCTTCGCAGCGTGTACAATTCGATTGTCAAGATGAACAAAGAATCGCCTCTGTTCATCCTTGACACCAGCAAGGAATCCCGTGAGTTTGCCGTAGGCATAAAGGAAAACGCCAGAGAGCTTCGCAATACCATCGCGTCTCTCGGCGGTCTCGACGAAGAGGAAATGCTGAATAAAAAAGTGGCCTATTCCAGCAATACGGATATCGCCACCGCAAAATATGTGGGTTCCCGGAAACCGGATGACGACTTTCCCTCCTATGAGGTGGAAGTTAATCATCTCGCTTCGACTCAGGTTAATCTCGGGAAATTCCTTCCCGCCGATGAACCTGCAGCGCTCGCTCCCGACACCTATTCTTTCGACGTGGGGATTGATGATTTAAGCTATGAGTTTCAGTTCAGCATAAAGGCCAGCGACACGAACAGGGATGTGCAGGCGCGCCTGTCCAGGCTGATCAACAATGCGAACATCGGCATGTCGGCACAGGTCGTTACCGACGAGAACGGCGGCTCCGCCCTGCGGATGGAATCGGACGCTACCGGCCTTAAGGAAGGCAAAAAGATGCAGTTCCATATTTCCGACCAGCGCACCAGTAAGACGGCGGGCGTGGTGGATTATCTGGGGCTTGATTACATTGCCTCCCCGGCGACGAACGCGTCGTTTTTGGTAAACGGTGAGGAGCACACCTCCACCAACAACCATTTTACGCTGGATCACACCTATGAGTTACAGTTCAAAGGCGTAAGCAGCGAGGAAGGCGAGAGCGCTTCCATCGGCATTAAAACCGACGTGGAATCTCTGGCTGAAAATATCAACACACTGGTGGGCGGGTACAACTCCTTCCTGCAGGCCGTTTCCGAGTACAGCGGCGTACAGCCCAAGAGCGACCGCCTGTTCCACGAGATGAGCAGTGTTGCCAGAGTTTACGCAAAGGGCCTCACCTCCGCGGGACTGAATCTGAATCTGGACGGCACTCTGGAAGTAGACAATAACGTGCTGCGCCAGAAGGCCACCAGCGAGGACGCCAAGGAAGCGTTCGCCTCGATGAAAGGCTTTACGAACTCTATCCTGCGCAAAACAAATCAGGTGTCCTTAGACCCGATGCACTATGTCAATAACGTGATCGTGGCTTACAAGAATCCCGGAAAGAACTTCGCAAGCCCCTACATCACAAGCGCGTACAGCGGGATGATGTTTAACAGTTACTGCTAAAACCCGAAGATATACGGGCTGTTGCAACGGCAACAGCCTTTATTTATGCACATGCACAGGCCCGCGTATGGAAATTTGCCGCTTCACAACGCGCGGTGGGCAGAGAGGAGATCTTCCATGAACCGTCAGTCATCCGTTTTTAAGGAAATCCGGACGCACGGAACGCAGTCCTTTCCCTGTGCCGCATACCGCACCCACTCTTCGGGACGGGGCACGCTCGTCAAACATCACTGGCATGAAGAAGCGGAGATTCTGTATTTTTTCGGCGGAAAATTTCGTCTCGAAATCAATATGGACTCCTTTCCCGCGCACCCGGAATGCTTCTACTTCATCAATCCCGGCGAGCTGCACGGTATCATCACGGAAACCGCCGACAGTCACTGGGAGGACGCCGTGGTCTTCTCCCCCGGCATCCTCAGTTTCGATTCTTATGACGAGGCACAGATTCATCTGGTAAAGCCGATCCAAAACGGGAAGCTGCTCTTTCCGCGCTGTGTCACGCCCGAACACCCCGCATTTGCCCCGCTCAAGAAAGCCTTTTTGGACGTCATGCACTCCTTCGGGCAGATGGCGGAGGATTCGGTTTCCGACAGCACGCTGATTACGGACGACCTGACGAGCCAGCTTTATATCAAATCTTCCCTGCTCTATATACTCGCCACCCTCTCCGCCCACAGGCTTTTTGCGCCCGCGGAGAAAAACTTCGACAAGCGTGTGGAAAGTGTCAAAACCGCCCTCACCTACATCAGAAATCATTACCGGGACAGAATCTATATCGCCGATCTGGCCGGTCAGGTAAATCTGAATGAACAGTATTTCTGCCGCCTGTTTAAAAAAGCCGTCGGCTGTTCCCCCATAGCCTATATCAACGAGTACCGCATCAAACAGGCCCTCCGGCTGCTGGAGGAGACGAATCTGCCGGTGACGGAAATCTGTCTGGAATGCGGGTACAACAATCTGGGAAATTTTCTGCGGGAATTTCGACGGCACACGGAAACCACCCCTTTACAGTATCGGAAACATTCGGACGCCGCTGAGTCAAAATAGTGTAGTTTTTAATCAAATATTCGTAAGACGGACACCATATAAATCATTAAAATGTATCTTAGTAAGATAAACGCACACAGGAGGCGCATGATTGAAAAGTAAGTCTGATGACCTTACTTTTCAATCGGCAATTTGAGTCAGAGCCTCAAAATCGCCGTGATCGCAGATGAGAAATCGTCTTCACGAATTTCTCATCGCGTGTCATCGCAGTAAACTGCTCTGACAGGGAGGAAATTATGATTAAAAAATGGTGGCACGATAAAGTGGCATATCAGATTTATCCCAAAAGTTTTTATGATTCCAACGGCGACGGCATCGGGGATATTCCCGGCATTATCAGCAAATTGGATTACCTGAAAGAGCTGGGTGTGGATATCCTCTGGCTGTCTCCCTGCTATCGCTCTCCTCTGGCCGATCAGGGCTATGATATTTCCGATTACTACAGCATCGATCCCCGTTTCGGCACCATGGCGGATATGGAGCGCCTGATCGCAGAGGCGAAAAAACGCGATATGTACATACTTATGGATCTGGTGGTCAACCACTGCTCCGACGAACACGAATGGTTTCGAAAAGCCTGCGAAGACCCTGACGGAAAGTACGGCCATTATTTTTATCTGCGGGACAAAAAGGAGGGCGAACTGCCGACTAACTGGCGTTCCTACTTCGGCGGCCCCGTCTGGGACGATCTGCCGGGCACGGACAAACAATATCTCCACGTCTTCCACAAGAAGCAGCCTGACTTAAACTGGGAAAACCCCGAGCTGCGGGAAGAGGTCTACAAAAACATCAACTGGTGGCTGGACAAAGGACTTGGCGGTTTCCGCATCGACGCCATTATCAACATAAAAAAGGCTCTGCCCCTGCGCAGTTATCCCGCGGACAGGGACGACGGCCTGTGCAGTATGCAGGCCATGCTGAAAGAGGCAGCCGGCATCGGCACATTCCTAAGCGAACTGCGCGACCGCACCTTCAAACGATACGACGCCTTTACCGTGGGGGAAGTGTTCAACGAAAAGCCGGGGGAACTGCCTGACTTCATCGGAGACAACGGCTACTTTTCCAGCATGTTTGACTTTAACGAGACGATCTTCGGTCACAGTGAAAAGGGCTGGTACGACGCTTCACCGATCACGCCGGAGGATTATAAAAACTGCTGCTTTGCCTCTCAGGAAAAAGCAGGAAATATCGGGTTCCTCTCCAATATCATCGAAAACCACGATGAGCCGCGCGGCGTCAGCCGTTACATACCGGAGAGCGACCGCTGCGACAAGAGCAAAAAACTGCTCGCCGCACTGAATTTCATGCTGCGAGGCCTTCCCTTTATCTATCAGGGGCAGGAGCTGGGCATGGAAAACCTGCCGATCTCATCCATCGACGAGGTGGATGACATTTCCGCCCGGGACGAATATCGGGTAGCTCTGGATGCGGGACTTTCCGAAGAAGCGGCCTTAAAGGCAGTAGCCGCATACAGCCGGGACAACGCGCGCACGCCGATGCAGTGGTCGGATCAGGCAAACGCAGGTTTCACCGAGGGCACGCCCTGGTTAAAGGTAAATCCGAACTATAGCGAAATCAACGCAGCGGCGCAGCTGGCGGACGAAAATTCGGTGCTTGCCTTTTACAAGAAGCTGATCGCGCTCCGCAAGGATCCCGCCTACAAGGAAACCATTGTGTACGGCACACTGGAACCGGCATGGCGGGAACGCCGCAATCTGATGGCCTATTACCGCAAGGGAGAACGGACCCTGCTGGTAGCCGGAAACTTCCAGTGGGAAAAGCAGGAAATCACGCTGCCGTCGCCGTATAAAAAAGCGCTGTTGAACAATGATAAGAATATTGCGGAAGATAACGGGACCATTACCTTACAGGGATATCAGGTTCTAGTCTTGGAGATGTGAGCGCAGGAAACAGGCAGTTTCATGCCTTGCTATGCCGTCAGACGGCAGAAAGGGAGAAAACGATGAACAGAACATGGTGGAAAGAAGCGGTCATTTATCAGATTTATCCCCGCAGTTTTATGGACAGCAACGGGGACGGTATCGGCGATTTACAGGGGATCATCAGCCGATTGGATTATTTGAAATATTTGGGAATAGACGTGATCTGGCTCTCCCCGGTCTACAAATCCCCCAACGACGATAACGGCTACGATATCAGCGATTATCAGGATATCATGGAGGAGTTCGGCACCATGGCGGACTTCGACGAACTGCTTGCCGCCGCCCATGAACGGGGCATAAAAATCGTCATGGATTTGGTGGTGAACCACACCTCCGACGAACACAAATGGTTTATGGAAAGTCGGAAATCTACGAATAACAAGTACCGCGATTACTACATCTGGCGAAAAGGAAAAGACGCAGCGACACCGCCCAACAACTGGGGCTCCTGTTTCGGCGGTTCGGCATGGCAGTATGACAAGACGACGGATATGTATTATCTGCATCTGTTTTCGAAAAAACAGCCCGACCTGAACTGGGATAACCCGGAAGTGCGACGCGAAGTATTCGACATGATGACATGGTGGTGCGACAAGGGCATCGACGGCTTCCGCATGGATGTGATCAGCATGATCTCCAAGACGGCGGATATGCCGGACGGCGAGGCAAACGGCCTATACGGCGATTTCGGCCCCTACTGCGTCCATGGCCCCAACGTACACAACTATCTGCGGGAAATGAACGAAAAGGTATTGTCCCGATACGATATCATGACGGTCGGTGAAACCGCCGGCGTGACCACAGAACTGGCAAAACAGTACGCAGGAGAACATGCGCATGAGTTAAATATGGTGTTCCAGTTTGAACATGTGGAGAGCGACGGCAAATACGGCAAGTGGACGGACGAGAAAATGCCCCTCATCACCCTGAAAAAAATCTTGTCCCGCTGGCAGATTGACCTTTATGGTCAAGCATGGAACAGCCTGTTCTGGGACAATCACGACCAGCCTCGCGCCGTCTCCCGGTTTGGCGACGACCGCCCGGCGTATCGGGAAATATCCGCCAAAATGCTTGCCACATGCCTGCACATGCTGCAGGGCACACCCTATATCTATCAGGGAGAAGAGCTCGGCATGACCAATTATCCATTCAAAAGCCCGGATGATTTCCGAGATATCGAGAGCATCAACGCATACAGGGAATGGTGTACAGACGGGGCGCTGTCCCACGAGGTTTTCTGGCCCTGCATCACCTTCAAAAGCCGCGACAACGCCCGGACACCGGTACAGTGGGACGACTCCCCGCAGGCAGGCTTTACCACGGGTACGCCCTGGATCGCCGTCAATCCCAACTACAGGGAAATCAACGCTAAAGCCGAGACAGCCGACCCGGATTCCGTCTTTCACTATTACAAAAAACTGATTGCCCTCAGAAAAGCCTATCCCGTGATCGTATACGGCAGATATGAGCCTTTGCTTGAAGACAATGAAGAGCTGTTCGTCTATACCCGAACCTTGGAGAAGGAAAAGCTTCTGGTGGTGTGCAGCTTCTGCGACCACGAGACGCATTTTTCGATTCCTGCTGAGTTTGCCGGAGCAGCCTGCCTGATTTCCAACCGAAACCGGACGTATACCGACACGGAGTTGACGCTGGAGCCTTATGAGGCGTTTGTGCTATATCATCAGGTCAAATAATACACAGAGGAAGGGGCGCCGCAAAATCATCTCATTTGCGGCACCCCATTTTCCAGTCTCTCACTTTTGTTACAGCGGAATATTACCATGCTTCTTCTTCGGATTTTCCATCTGTTTATTCTTTAAACCGCGCAGCGCCTTAAGCAGCGCGGCTCTCGTCTCCTCAGGCTTGATGACTTCGTTGACGTAGCCCCTTGCCGCCGCCACATAAGGATTTAGGAATCTGTCCTCATACTCTTTCTTGCACTGGGCGCGCATGGCTTCGGGGTCAGCCGCCGCCTTGATCTTTCTCTTGAAGGCGATGTTCACCGCGCCGTCCGCTCCCATCACCGCAATCTCCGCGATGGGCCAGGCGTACACAATATCGGCTCCCATCTCCTTGGAGTTCATGGCGATATAGGCGCCGCCGTAAGCCTTTCTCATAATCAGCGAAATCTTCGGCACGGTTGCCTCCGAGTAAGCGTAAAGTATCTTCGCGCCGTGGCGGATGATGCCGTTATGCTCCTGCGCCGTACCGGGCAGGAACGCAGGCACGTCAATCAGCGTGATGAGCGGTATGTTAAAGCAGTCGCAGAAACGGATAAACCGCGCGATTTTATCGGACGCATGGTAATCGAGGGAACCGCCCATGGAATTCGGCTGGTTCGCCACAATACCCACAACCTTGCCCTCCATACGGCACCACCCCACCACCGCATTGGTGGCGAACTCCTTCTGCACCTCGAAGAAACTTCCCTCGTCCACAATACAGTCGATCACTTCTTTCACATCATAGGCATGGCGGGAATTATCCGGCACGATATCCTGAAGCTTAGCCGCTTTTGCTTTCATGACATTGTCCTGTCTTGCGCTCTCGCCTCTGCCGAACACTCTCCCCACTCTGGAGGGAATGCTCTGCCTCTCCGGCGTATTCACCACCGGGGGCTTCTCCATCCAGTTGCTCGGCAGATAGGACAGGAGCTTTCGCACACCCATCAGGCACTCGTTCTCCGTATCGTAGGTAAAGTGGGACACGCCGCTCTTCTTCGCGTGCACCTCCGCGCCGCCCAGTTCTTCCACAGAGACTTCCTCGTTGATCACGGTCTTCACCACATTCGGCCCGGTGATGAACATCTTAGAAATATCCTTCACCATAAAGATAAAGTCACAGATGGCGGGCGCGTAGCAGGCGCCGCCGGAGCAGGGACCAAGAATCACCGCGATCTGCGGGATTACGCCGGACGCTTTCGTATGCCGCAAAAACATGCCGCTGTAGCCGCTCAGAGAAGAAATTCCCTCCTCAATCCGCGCGCCGCCGCTGTCGTTTATACAGATCAAAGGCGCCTTCATCTCCATCGCCATATCCTGAATCCGACATATCTTAAAAGAGTGATACTCGCCGAGCGTACCGCCTATCACCGTAAAGTCCTCGCTGGCCACAAACACCTGTCTGCCGTCTATCTCACCGTAGCCCGTCACCACACCGTCGCCGGGCACACGTCTCTTGTCCAGGTCAAAATCGTCAATGCGGGACTCCAGAAACCCGTCCACCTCCACAAAAGTACCGGGATCAAGCAGTATCTCGATCCGCTCCCTGGCAGTCAGCTTCCCGCCTGCGTGCTGCTTATCAATCCTGCTCTGTCCGCCGCCTAGTAAAGCTTTCTCTCTTCTCCTGTCCAGTTCCCTGTTTGCATCATTCCAGTTCATAGGGCGCCTCCATAAAAATTCGGATCAGCCGACTCGAAATGGTTCGCATTTCTCGTTCGCTGTCTCCGTTCCACTCCGGTCCGCGCAAAGCAGACATCCCCCGGATGTCTTGCGCCTCGCCATAAGGTCTCGTGCACTGTCACTCATGCAAGCATGGCGACGCACCTGATCCCTTCTGTCTCCGCTGATCCGAAAATACTTTGATTATCAAACTATCTACGCACAATTATAGGCAGAGTACCATTTCTTGTCAATACTCTGCCTGTAAAATTTTATTTAACACCTCAGCCAGAGCGGAGAATGTCTGCTTTTGGCGTTCTCCCACGCGAAACCTAATACTTTCAAGTCAGCCTTGCTGACTTTGTCCCTGTCCTATGACGGGACGTCTTTAGAAGTGCTTTTCGCGTTATTCGCCGCCTCAAGCGCCTGCGCGATCACCTTGTCCATATCGTAATAGCGGTACTGACCCAGCCGTCCGCCAAAGATCACATGCGGCTTCGTCTTTGCCAGCGCCTCATACTGTGCCATCAGCTTCTCGTTCTTTTCGTCGTTGATGGGATAATAGGGCTCCTCCCCTTCTTTCCACAACGCCGGATATTCTCTGGTAATCACCGTGCCCGGCTGTGTCCCGAACTCGAAATGCTTGTGCTCGATCACTCTGGTGTACGGGATTTCCCGCTCCGTGTAATTCACCACCGCATTGCCCTGATAGTTGTCGCAGTCCGCAAAAAACTCTGTGTCAAACCGCAGGGATCGGTATTCCAGATGCCCCAGCTCAAAATCGAAGAACTCATCGATCATTCCCGTGTACAACACTTTATTATAAGTATTGCCCTCACGGTCTGTCAGGCAGATACGCCCGTCCCGCTCTTCTTCCGTCACAAATTCCCGATAGGACACGCCGGTCGTCACCTCAATACCATCCAGCATTTTCTCTACCATCATGGTATAGCCTCCCACCGGAATCCCCTGATAACGATCATTGAAATAATTGTTATCATAGGTAAAACGCAGCGGCAGCCGCTTGATGATAAAAGCCGGCAGTTCCGTGCAGTCCCTGCCCCACTGTTTCTCAGTGTAACCCTTCACCAGCTTCTCATACACATCCCTTCCCACCAGAGAAAGCGCCTGCTCCTCCAGATTTTTCGGCTCCGCAATGTGGAGATCCGCGATCTGTTCCGCAATTTTTGCTTTCGCTTCAGCCGGGGTTATCACGCCCCACATTTTGCTGAACGTGTTCATATTAAAGGGAAGGTTATACAGCTCGTCCTTATAACGTGCCACCGGCGAATTAACGTAATGATTAAATTCGGCAAACCGGTTTACATAATCCCATATTTTTTTTTCGGAAGTGTGAAAAATATGGGCGCCGTAGCGATGCACCTGTATGCCTTCCACTTCCTCGGTATAAATATTGCCGGCGATATGCTGCCTCCTGTCAATCAGGCGCACCCGCCGGCCCTGTCTGTACATCTCGTGGGCGAACACAGAGCCATACAGCCCTGCGCCCACAATCAAATAATCATACTTCATTTTTACTCCTCAACAGCCTTATACTTATCCAGCTGCGCATAGTCCTCCATCAGCTCAAGCGCCTTCTTGCGGCCTGTTTTATTCAGCTTCACATAATACTGCATCACACGGTTTTCCATAATCTTACCGCCAAGTAAACTCTTCTGGTTGATAGGTGTGAAATCCACGGGATTCAGATTCAGCCTGTCGCACATGCGGATCACCGTGCCGTAAGCCATACCCTCTATGCCTCTGTCCAAAGCGGTAACCAACGTAGAGTACGGTATTTCCATCTCAATCGCAAACTGCCTGACACTCTTATGCTGTTTTAAGATTTCTGCCTTCAAGATTTCTGCCTTTGTCATAATAGACCTCCTTAATCCTGTACTTTTTCTTTATGAGAAAGGTCTTCTCCTCTCCGCTTGGAGACAGTATACCATATTTCCGCCCAAAAAGGAACCACCAACCATTATTATTAAACGGAATATCGTCATGTTTATCAGCTTTGCTCCTTCTTTTTTGTACTTTTTGTACAAAAAGCCCAATAAATCTACCCTATTCTCCCGCAAAACCGTATTGTCGCCGCGGGTAGAAGGTGATAAAATAAACTTAGCTTGAATAAATTACAAAAGAGGTGTTACTATGTTACCCGTTTCTGTGTGCATGATTGCCAAAAACGAAGATAATCACATTGAAGAATGTCTGAAAAGACTTCGCCCCTGCCGCTTTGAAATCATCGTGGTAGACACCGGCTCCGTAGACCGAACCGTGGAGATTGCCCATAAATACGCGGATAAAATCTTTCATTTCGCATGGTGCGAGGACTTCAGCAGCGCAAGAAATTTTTCCATTCAGCAGGCGGCAAATGACTGGGTGCTGATTATCGACTGCGACGAATATCTGGAAAATGTCAATCTCGCGCAATTAGAAGAATCTCTTGCCGGACGGCGTGAAGCCATGGGTATGATTACCCGAAACAACCCCTACACCGTGCAGGGTTCCCGCTCTATTATGTCAGAGCGCATCGGCCGCCTCTTCAACAAGAACTACTGCCATTACGAGGGCAGCATTCATGAGCAGGTACGCACCATGCAGGGCAAGGAACCCGATACGTTTCCCATTCCCCTCACCTTTTATCATGAAGGCTATGTGAGTGAATCCGACAAGCGGATGCGGGCTACCAGAAATCTGGAAATGCTGCTGCACGATCTGACGCTGAAAGGTCCCAGCCCCTATATCTATTTCCAGCTGGGCCAAAACTACATATCTTTGAACGACATGGAAAAAGCCGCCCACTATTACAAGCTCGGGCTTGACCTGAATGCGGATCCCAATTCCGACTTTGTGCAGAGTATGGCGGAAACCTACGGTTACTGCCTGATGGATCTGGCCAAATACGACGCTGCCATGTCCCTGCGGGAAAAGTACGATCTGTTCTCCCACCGTGCGGATTTTGTCTACCTGATGGGTATGCTCTATCTGAAGAAGGGAGAGCCCGCCAAGGCTATCGAAGAATTTAAAAAGGCTACCACCCTCGCGGCATACTCCCGAAAGGGTGTCAACAGTTACCGCGCAAATTTTCATATCGCCGATATTTATGAGACCATGGGCGATCTGGAGCAGGCGCGCACTTATTACAAAAAATGCGGCGACTATGAACCGGCGCAGAGAAGACTGCGTGAGCTTGCCACCGCAGAGTCCGCCTCGTAATTTCTTTTGATTCCTGCCATACCAATGCGGCGTACTGAAGCCTGTCGCTGCCGGACAGTATTTTCTGCCCAAAAGGAGAACCTTTGATTCCCATATCCGTATGCATCATTGCTAAAAACGAAGAAAAACATATCGAAGAATGCCTGAAACGTCTGTCGCCCTACGGTTTCGAGATCGTGCTGACAGACACGGGTTCCACAGACAAGACCCTGGCGATAGCTGAAGCATACACCGATCGGATTTACCACTTCGACTGGTGTAACGATTTCAGCGCCGCCAGGAATTTCTGCATACAGAAAGCCTCCCATGACTGGATACTTTCCCTCGATTGTGACGAGTATATTGAAGATCTGGACATACCGGCGCTTGAACGCTGTATGGAACAGTACCCGGATCGCACCGGACGTATTCTCATCCGCAGCCGTTTTCTGCGCGGCGGCAGGGCTGCCTTCGAGCAGACCCGGGTAAGCCGTCTGGCTGACCGCAGGTACTTTCACTTTACCGGGTCTGTACATGAACAGCTGGAACGCCGCGACGGCCGCACGAAAGCCATTTATGACGTTCCTGTCACAATCCTTCATGTGGGCTATGACGAGACCGAGGCGGATATGCAGGAAAAATCCCGTCGAAACATCGCTCTGCTGGAAGCACAGCTTGAAAAGGAAGGCCCCGATCCCTATCTCTATTTTCAGCTCGGGCAGAGTTACCGCCGACTGGGTGACGCGGAAAAAGCCTTTCAGAGCTTTGACGCGGGGCTCTCCATGGAGGTGGATCCCTGCCTTGACTATGTAAAAACCATGGTGGAATCTTATGGCTACACGCTTCTGGACTTAAAACACACCAAAGAGGCGCTGGGACTTGCCGAACTTTACGACGTGTTTGCGAAAAGGGCGGATTTCGTCTTTTTAATGGGGCTTATCTATATGAACAACGGGCTCTTTGACACCGCCATTGCGGAGTTCAAAAAGGCTTCTGCTATGGAAGACTTTTCCGTGGATGGAGTGAACAGCTATATGGCATATTACAATATCGGTGTGATCTACGAGTGCACGGGGCGTATCGGGGAGGCGCAGGCGTATTATCGAAAGTGTGAAGGTTATGCGCCGGCAAAAGAACGGTTGAAGGCGCTCAGGTAAGAAGCATAATAAATCAAAAAAGGTCAGATCTCATGCAAGCATGATTCCTGACCTTTTTCGCTTTCTGACTCGCTTATGCGCGTAACTTCCAGATATCCCTGTTGTACTCCTCGATGGTTCTGTCGGAGGAGAAGAAGCCTGCCTTGGCAATGTTCACAAGCATCATCTTTCTCCACTTCTTCTGATCCTCGTAATCCGCCATCATCTGATCCTTGGTTCTGATATAATCCTCCAGATCCAGAAGGGTCATGAACCAGTCTTTGTTTAACAGCTCCTTGTAAAGTCTCTCCAGATTCTCCTTGTGACCTACTTTCAGAGCCTCTTTGCTGACGATAAAATCTACCGCCTCTTTAATTACAGGTGACTTTTTGTAGTAATCCTTTGACACATAGTCAGCCTTCTCATAGTGCTCAATCACCGTCTCGGATTTTTCACCGAAGATATAAATATTGTCGTCGCCCACCAGCTCGTGAATCTCCACATTCGCACCGTCCGAAGTCCCGAGCGTCACCGCGCCGTTTAGCATAAACTTCATATTGCCCGTGCCGGACGCCTCCTTGGATGCAAGGGAAATCTGCTCGGAAATGTCACATGCCGGAATCATCTTCTCCGCGTAAGCCACATTGTAATTCTCCACCATGAGCACCGTCATATAAGGGCTTACATCGGGATCTTTATTCACAATCTCCTGCAGCACCAGAAGCAGGTGGATGATGTCCTGTGCGATCACATAAGCCGGCGCCGCCTTAGCTCCGAAGATAAAGGTCATGGGCCTTGCAGGCTTCTTGCCGGCCTTGATCTCCAGATATTTATGGATGATATAAAGAGCGTTCATCTGCTGTCTCTTATACTCGTGCAGACGCTTACTCTGGATATCAAAGATAGAATCCGGATTCAGCGTTACGCCTTCCACTTTCTGCACATAAGCCGCCAGATCCTTCTTGCGGTTCATCTTAATCTCGGCAATGCGGTTCAGCACCGCCTCGTCATCCGCAAACTCCAAAAGCTTCTCCAGATTAGCCGCATCCTTCTTATAGCCGTCCCCGATGGTCTCGGAAAGGAAGCCCGCCAACTCATGGTTGCAGGACAGAAGCCACCTTCTGAATGTGATGCCGTTCGTCTTATTGTTGAACTTCTCCGGGTAAATCTTGTAGAAAGCATTCAACTCCGTATTCTTTAAAATCTCCGTATGGATCGCCGCCACGCCGTTCACCGAGAAGCCGTAGTGGATGTCGATATGCGCCATATGCACCCTGTCGTCCCCGTCGATGATCTGCACCTTGGGATCCTTATACTTCTTCGCCACGCGCTTATCCAGTTCCTTGATGATCGGCACAAGCTGAGGCACTACCTTTTCCAGATATGCCAGAGGCCATTTTTCAAGCGCCTCCGCCAGAATTGTGTGGTTCGTGTAAGCGCAGGTCTTGCTCACAACCTCGATCGCCTCGTCCATCGTGAACGCCTTCTCATCCACCAGAATGCGGATCAGTTCCGGAATTACCATGGTCGGATGGGTGTCGTTGATCTGAATTACCGCATGATCGTACATGGTTCTCAGATCGTACTGTTTCTCCTTCATCTCCTTCAAAATCAACTGTGCCGCATTGCTCACCATAAAATACTGCTGATAGATACGCAAAAGATTTCCCGCCTCGTCGGAGTCGTCGGGATAAAGGAAAAGCGTCAAATTCTTCTCGATATCTTCCTTGTCAAAGTCGATTCCCTTCTTTACCAGACTCTCGTCGATTGTCTCGATATCAAAGAGTCGCAGCTTATTCACGCCGTTGTCGTAACCTATGACATCAATGTCATAAAGTCGGGAAGTCACCTTTTTCTCACCGAACGCCACTTCAAACGTCGTGTCGGTCTTTGTCAGCCATGACTGCTCCTCGATCCAGTCGTTTTTCTCAGCCGTCTGCAGCTTATCCTTAAACTCCTGCTTAAACAGCCCGAAATGATAATTCAATCCGATACCCTCCCCTGGAAGCCCGAGGGATGCAATGGAATCAAGGAAACAGGCAGCCAGACGTCCGAGACCGCCGTTTCCGAGAGAAGGCTCCGGCTCCACCTCCTCTATCGCGGAAAGCTGTTTGCCGTTTTTCTCAAGAATCTTCTCCAGATTGTCGTAAATCCCCAGATTGATCAGGTTGTTGGACAGAAGCTTACCGATCAGGAACTCCGCCGAGATATAATAAATCTTCTTCTCGCCCTCGATCCGTTCCGACGCTTCCATCAGCTTCTTGGAAAGCTGCAGAATGCTGTAATACAGCTCCTCGTTACTGCAGGCGGCAATGGATTTGCCGTATCCGCTCTGTGTCTGGCTCTCCATCTCCTGCTCCAGATTCATTACCAGTACGTCTCTTTTCAGGTTACTTGCCTGTGCCATGTGTTGAAACCTCCCTTTCCCTTTTCTTCGTGTTTGTTTATTCCAGTTACTTTTCACATCCGCGCCAGGCACTTGCTGCATGGCATCGGAGTCGGCGCCAAAATGCCTGCTTTTGGCATTTTGTGTGCTTCAGTTGTTGCAATTCACACCAAATTATTATAAATGAATACAAACTCTGGCGTGAGTGTGAACTGTAACTTATTCTATGTTAATTATATTACCCGGTTCTCTATTTTCGTAAACCCGCGGTTTCGCACTCTTCATCTGATTTCGGCAAATGTCTGCCCTCTATATCCCGCCGGCGTTTTTCTCCTGCGCTGCCATCAAAATATCCTCATATTTCATCCGCACCAGTTCGTAGTCCAACACGATCTGCCTTCCCTCTCCGCCGTCCAGAAGGCGTTTTAACTCTCCTACCGCCTCCGAGGCAATCCGCTCGAAGTTCTGTCTGACCGTGTTCATCTGCTTACCCGCATATCCCATCAGCGTGATGCCGTCGAAACCGCACACCGGACGGAAAATATCCATATCCATCAGCGCCCGCATCGCGCCGATCGCCATCAGATCCGAAGCGCACACCACAATATCCTTTTTCTTCGCATACCGCAGCGTCAGGTTTCTGGCCTGCAATTCCGAAAATTCGCCGTTCCTGACAAGCAGCGGTATCTTCTCTTCCTCCGCCAGACGCTGTATGCCTTTCAAACGCTCTGCAGTAACATACCCGTTCTTTTTGCCGGCCAGATAGAGAATGCTCTTCCCCTTATTTTCCTTAAGCGTCTTCTTCGCCACATCGTACTGCGCCGCCGCCTGGTCAACCCAAACTGCAGACGAGGATGTGTTCACAAGGGGCGCGTCCACCGTCACAATCTTGAAAAGCTGCGCACCGATCAGTTTTTGAAGCACCTTGTCGTCCTTCGACATGCCGAAAATGATAAGCCCTGTAATGCTCTGGGAGCGCAGATAGCGCACCACCTCGTCCAGATTTTTATTTTTCAGCATGGAGTCAAAAATCGTGATCACATCCAGGTTCAGCTCCACCGCCCGCCTTATGGTGCCGGCCATATACTGCATATTGATCTCGTCTACCGCCTGCGACACATTGCCAAGATTCAAGAGCAGTGCAACCCTGCCGGACTGCTTGGAGGAAAGCGCCGCCGCCACGGAATTTGGCACGAAATTCAATTCCTCCACTGCCTGATTTACTTTTTTCTTCGTCTCCTCGCTCACATTCGGGTAGTCGTTCAGCACCTTGGAAACGGTGGAAATCGCCACGCCCGCCTGTTTTGCGACATCTTTGATTGATATCATGATTTTCGCGCCTCTCGGAAATCGTTTTCCAAAACCATCATATAATAAAAGAGCGGTTTTGTAAACCACTCTTTTCAAATTTTTTCCACTTGCAATAAATTCTGAAACAATAAAACAGCCCGGCTCTCCGAAGAAAGCCGAACCGCTTTACTATGACTGCTTCTGCAACAAACTCTGAACCTCTGTGATCGAAATACCCTGTTAGCCGAGCAGGGACAGCGCAAGCTGATTGCTCTGGTTCGCCTGGGACAGCATGGATGTGCCGGCCTGCTGTAAGATGTTGTTGTTGGAGTACTGCACCATCTCCGTGGCAATATCCGTATCGCGGATTGCCGCCTCTGCGGAAGATGTATTCTCCACGATATTGTCCAGATTGTTGATCGTGTGCTCCAGTCTGTTCTGCACTGCACCGAGTTCGGAACGCTGTGCGGATACCACTTTGATCGCCTGTTTCGCGAACTTATTCAGGCTGCCGAAATCCGCATGTTCGGGAATGTTCTTACTCAGATCATCTTTTTTGAATGTCTTGTAAAACTTATCCGTAACGGTCGTCTCCATGGTAGCCCCACTAAATCTCTTTACAATCTCCTCATTGATTCCATGGATGCTCATATCGGCAATCGTCACGTTGATGTGCTGCCCTGCCTCAGCGCCTACCTGCAGACCAACACTCTTAAATCCTTTGCCGTCCAGCAGACTCATCTCATTGAAAGTCGTTGTGCTCTGTACACGGTCAATCTCGCTCATCAACTGGTTAATCTCCATAGCAATGTATGCGCGGTCCGTACTGGTCTGTGTGCCGTTCTCACCCTTCACAGCCAGCTCATTCATTCTCTGGAGCATATCGTGCACTTCGTTCAGCGCGCCTTCTGCGGTCTGCACTGCACTGATACCATCCTGCGCATTTGCGGAAGCCTGCGTAAGACCTCTCACCTGTCTGCGCATCTTCTCAGAGATAGCAAGCCCTGCCGCATCGTCCGCCGCGCGGTTGATCTTGTAGCCGGAAGACAGCTTCTCTGTAGACTTCGCCTGAGAAGAAGTGGTGAGACCTAACATTCTGTTAGAGTTTAATGCTGTAATGTTGTGTTTTACGATCATAGTTGTTTCCTCCTTGATTTTGCCAGCCATAAATCCGTTTACGGCTGTTGGTTGGTTGATGGGTTTCTATGAATAATCCCAAAGCCCCTAGGTTAGCCCCGGGTTATTACCGTTATTCTTTCGCCGTCTTTTTCGCGGCATTGTTCATCACGATTTTTTTCTTCCGATATTTCTCCGGCAGGTCGGCCACCGCATAATAGTGTGGCAGATTCGCCTTTTCCTCCGGATCGGTGACATTGTTTTCAATAACTTTGCTCCGCACCACATTCATCTCTTTTGGGGCATCAATCATAATCCTTAAGTGGTTCTTGCTGCCTCCCAGAAATACAATCTTTATGTCCTCACCGATCATCAGATAATCTTCTGCTCCTACCGTAAGTCTTAACATCCTAAAACCTCCCTGCTTTCTTTCCACTGCGGCTTGCTAAAACTGCTTCCCTGCAATGCAACACTTGTACATAAAGTGTTGTATTTACGCCTAAAGGAAAAAATATAAAATAGTATAGTACAACGACAAAAAAGGAGGAAAACTGACATGAGTACAACCGCTCCCATTAAAGACGAAGCGCAGCTTGAAAAATTTAAGAATTACTATCTGACAGAAAAACCTGTTTACAGAAACTATGCTCTGATTATTCTGGGATTGAACACGGCATTCCGCATCGGTGATCTGTTGACTTTACGATGGGAAGATGTGTTTTGCGAAGAGAAAAACAGCTGCCGGGATCATATCAGTATCATCGAACAAAAAACAGGGAAAACGAGAAGCGTTGCCGTCAATGACAGCGTACGGCAAGTATTGGATATTTTATGGACGGAGCGCGGGAAAACCAGGGAACCGGGGCAGCAGACCTGTCCCTATCTTTTTCCGAACGGCCGTAAGAATCTGACGCCCCTCTCCCGCTCTCAGGCATTCCGCATCGTGAAAGAGGCCGCTCATTACGCCGGTCTGGATGAGCATATAAGCTGCCACTCTCTCAGAAAAACATTCGGCTATCACGCATGGAAAAGAGGCGTACAGCCCGCCCTGCTCATGGAGCTGTACAATCACTCCTCCTACCGCATTACCAGACAGTATCTTGGAATTGAACAGGAGGATAAAGACCGGGTGTATTTGGATGTGCAGATATAGAAACGAAAATTTTTTTATTCAACTATAAAGTATTCCGATTTGCCACCGATATATAAGGTGTAGGAACAAGATACAACACTTTATGTACAAGTGTTGCATTATGTTTCTTTTTTTATACATAAACAGACACAAAAAGGAACCGAAACTGTAGCATGTACGCCACAGTTCCGATTCCTTCTATTATTCTTCCTGTTACCGTTTTTATTTTCTCACCAAGTGTCTCGGCAGTCCGTTCACAAAGAGCGGCTGCAGCTCGCCCATGATCAGCGGTCTTGCGTACTTCTCGTATTCTTCTGTCAGACCCTTGCCGTCCGCGGTGATCCACTCGTCGGGCACATTTCTCTCCACATTTGCAATCGCGTGGATATCATAAGCGCTGGTGCCGCACTGATAAGGCGCTTCGCCGTTTCTGTCCAGCGTGATCATCATGCCGGTCTTGCCCTCTTCCGCCGCCATCACGGCGTCATGGCCAACCTGGAACGCCTCGTTGATATCCGTGAGGGACGCCAGATGGGTCGCCGCTCTCTGCAAAGTAGAGAACTCGATCGCACGGGTCTTAAGCCCTGTCTCCGCAGCAATCCTGTCAGCCAGCATAACCGCCGTACCGGACATCTGCTTGTGGCCGAATGCGTCCACGGCTACCTCTCTGCCGATCTCGCACACATATCTGCCGTCCGCTACCTTAACGCCCTCGGAGACCGCAATCACTACGGAAGATTTCTTCGCCGCCAGCTCCTTCACGTCCGCAACGAATTTATCGATATCAAATACCTTCTCAGGCAGGTAAATCGCGTCACAGCCCTCGCAATCATCGCCCTTTGCAAGCGCCGCCGCCGCCGTGAGCCATCCCGCATTACGTCCCATAATCTCCACGATGCATACCGTGGGCTTCTTCGCGCCAAAGGATGCGTTGTCGCGGATGATCTCCTTTAAGGAAGCCGCAATATATTTCGCTGCAGAACCGTAACCCGGGCAGTGATCCGTCACAGGCAGATCGTTGTCAATGGTCTTGGGGACACCCATAAATCTCTGAGATTTCCCGTGAGCCGCCGCATAGTCGGACAGCATTTTAACCGTATCCATGGAGTCGTTGCCACCGGCATAGAACAGGCACTCGATGTCATGCTTCTCCATGATCTCAAATACTTTCTCATAAACATCTTCATGTCCCTCGATCTGAGGCATTTTGAAACGGCAGGAGCCTAAAAAAGCGGAGGGAGTTCTCTTTAAAAGTTCGATTCCCGTCTCATCATCCAGATACTCGCCGAGATCAATCATTCTGTCTTCCAGAAATCCCTCAATACCGTGAACCATACCATAGATTTTCTTCACGCCCAGCTTCTTGGCCGCAGCGTACACCCCCGCTACGGAAGAGTTGATAACGGCTGTGGGGCCGCCGGACTGACCAACAACAATGTTTCCTTTCATGTTTGCTCTCCTTTATTAATAAAAATTGTTTTTTATTTACGCTTCATAGTATACCAAAAATTTCCGTTTAAAACAAGTACAAGCTCGGAAATACGCAGAATACGATAGCAGATCTGCCCAGGACTTTGCACTTGCTGCAAAGTCCGTGAGAATATGTAAATGCCCAGAAGAATCCGGCCTCTTTGCCAAAGGCAAAACTGGAACAGGCCGGATTCAGTAACTATGAAGCCAAAGGCGGAATAGTTGCATAGTGCTAAGTCCTCATTGTATTTGCACCGCAAACGTGGTAAACTCTAATGTATGTTGCATTCGAAAGTCAAAAACCCCGCCGCAAGCAGCGGAGCATCAAACTTGCAACGCCTCAAGGGGCGGGTATTTGACCCTCGCGGCAGTCGCCAAACGCTTGCAAGCAATCACTTGGCTCGTTGCTCGCGGGAATAAATTTGATTCGCAGATTGCGGGAAAGGCATGGATACCCATATTATGAAGAATTATATTCTGAGCTGCTGTTCAACGGCGGATCTTCCGGCGGAGCATTTCTCGAAGCGCGGCATTTTCTACGCCTGCTTCCACTATGAGCTGGATGGCCGGGAGTATTCGGATGATCTGGGCAAGAGCATGTCCTTTGAACATTTTTATCAAGCCATGGCGAACGGCGCGGACACGAAAACCTCGCAGATCAATGTAGCCGAATTTGCGGAATACTTTGAACCGTTTTTGCGGGTCGGCAAGGACATTCTGCATCTGTGCCTGTCCTCCGGCATCTCCGGCGTAATCAACTCCGCCATGGGCGCCAGGGAAATGCTTGCCGAGAAATACCCGGAGCAGACGATCTATATCGTGGACTCTCTGGCAGCATCCTCGGGCTTCGGCCTTCTGATGGATAAACTGGCCGACCTGCGCGACGAGGGCATGTCCGCCGCAGAGCTTTATCAGTGGACGCTGGACAACCGCCTGCGCCTGAATCACTGGTTCTTCTCTACAGACCTTACCTTCTATATTAAGGGGGGCCGCATCTCAAAGACTTCCGGCATGATCGGAAATATGCTGAATATCTGCCCTCTCTTAAACGTGGATCATCTGGGAAGACTGATTCCCCGCTATAAAATCCGCACCAAGAGAAAAGTCATGTACGCAATTGTAGATAAGATGGAGGAATGCATCGAGGAGGGAATCGCCTACAGCGGAAAATGCTATATCTCTCAGTCTGCCTGCTATGCGGATGCCCGATTTGTGGCGGATCTGATCGAGGAGCGTTTCCCGAATCTGGACGATAAAGTGGAGATCAACAGCATCGGCACTACCATCGGCGCCCATACCGGCCCCGGCACCGTCGCCGTATTCTTCTGGGGGAAGGAACGTGTTGACTAAGCCCCCTCACACTCGCGCGGAGAATGTGCGACGGAGAATGCCCGCATCTTGGGCATTCTCTTAGGTGAGACTTAGAAGTTCTTCTCATTTTTTTATTTATCGCAATAATACGCAAAATATCTCTCCCGCACCGTCTGGCAGGCGTTTCTCGGCGGGTAAATCTTTTTCCCATCATCCATGCGGATTTCCTGCTTGCCAACGCACTCGATATGATCCATATTCACAAGATAGGCAACACCCACCCGCATAAACTCGGTGTACGGCACCAACAGCTCCACGAGCTTGGTCATCGTGAGGCGCAGCATACATTGGCTGCCGTCAGACAGATGCAGGTATTGAAACTTTCCCTGCGCCTCGCAGTATATAATATCGTCCACCGCCACACGCTGTACCGTCCCGTCGATCTGCAGGAGGACAAACCGCTTCCGCTCCTCCTGTATCTCCATCAAAAGCTTGTCCAAAACCGCAGACAGCTTATCTTCTGCCAGCGGTTTCACCAGATACTGGGCCGCCTCCACTTCAAACGCGTCAAGCGCATGTTCCCTTGAGGTCGTCAGAAACACGATCCGACAGTGGTTTCCCATGCGCCGCAGTTCCCTTGCCGCCTCAATCCCCAATATGTCAGGCATGTAAATGTCCATCAGAACCAAATCCGGAAGGTACGCTTCGTCGCCGATCCGTGTCAACAGCGCATCGGCGTTTTCAAAGCATTCCACACGGAGGTCAGCCTCCGGATGGCTTTCCCGGTATTCCGCGAGCATTTTCTCCGTTTTATGCAGTTGTTCCGTCTCATCGTCGCAGAGTGCAATCAGATACATAGATTCTCTCCCAATTCTTTCAAACTGCATTTATCATACTACGTTACGTCATGCCGCGCGCCCCATTTGGTACGGATTGTAATTTTTATGGCATACTTTGCATTATTAGTTTATATAACTTATTCCTCTGTCGGCCGGCTGTACACCTCAGCGCATCAGATACATAAAGTATCCCCCATAGCCAAGCAGCATAAGCAGCCCGCCCACACGGCCCAGCCGCTTATTTTTAAATACGCAGATCCACAAAAGCACAGCTGCCGCAATACACACGATACCGTCTGTCAGAAATTCCGGCGCATAAGCCACCGGCGTAATCAGCGCCGAAGTGCCTACCACAAAGAGGATATTGAAAATATTGCTTCCCACGATATTGCCCACCGCAATATCCGCCTTACCTTTGATGGCCGCCGTCACGCTTGTCACAAGCTCCGGCAGAGAAGTGCCGAATGCCACGATCGTCAGGCCGATCAGCCGTTCGCTCATACCGAAAATCATCGCCAGCTCCGTAGCCGCATCCACCGCCACATCAGAACCTAGCACGATCATTGCCCCGCCCAGAACGATCAGGGCGAGCATTTTCCAGACAGGCATGGGCTTTTCCCTATCCTCCCCCCGCATTTCCTCCGCAAGACCGACGCCCCGTTTCGACATGTCCAGCAGATATCCCAGATAGCAGAGCATAAGCGCCCAGAGAATCAGGCCGTCAGACAAACGCAGCAGATTGTCTCCTGCAGCGCCCATAGCGACAAGTATGACCGACACCACGATCACAAAAGGAATCTCGTACCGCACCGTCGATTTCTGTACCGCTATGGGAGTAATGAGAGCGGTAAGCCCCAAAATCAGCAGGATATTCATAATGTTGCTTCCCACAATATTGCCGATGGTGATCTCCGCGCTCCCCTTTAAAGCCGCCGACACACTGACCGCCGCCTCCGGCAGCGAGGTTCCCATCGCCACGATGGTGAGGCCGATCACGAGCTGCGGAATCCCGAATTTCTCCGCCAGCCGGCTCGCGCCCTCCACAAACCAGTCCGCGCCTTTCACCAGAAGAACAAACCCTAACGCCAGTAACCCAACCTGAACTGCAACATCCATATCTTTTCCTCTCTGTCAGAGCAGTTTACTGCTATGACTCTTTCTTCCTTTTCGTAAGCCCCGAAAAAATGAAACGAGGCCTTCAACATTTTTAATGCTAAAAGTCTCGTTCTTTCTCTCATTTCCAAATATCCGATATGAAACAGAAAGCGTGTAAACATGACACATTTGTCAGGGTATGTTGCTTACACAGGATAACTACTCCCTCTTAACTTGTGAGATAATGTAACATAAAGTATGCCCGTTTGTCAAGGTTTTCATGCGTTCACTGGATCTTTGCCAGCGACTCCGCCGACAGTATTTTTCTGATATTGAGCAGGAACAACACGCTTGCCGTAGTCGCAGAAATAATGTCGGAAACCGGCTCCGCATAGTAAACACCCATCACGCCGAAAAAATGCGGCAGAATAATCGCCAGCGGAATCAGCAAAATAATTTTTCGCAGCACGGCGATAAAGAGCGACACTTTCGCCTGCCCGAGCGCCAGAAAAGTAGGCTGAATCCCGTTCTGCAGTCCAAACACGAGCATTCCCGCCATAAAGATCGGCATCACCTTCCCGACCAACTCCACGAGGGCCGTCTCGTTTGTGAAAAAGCCTGCGTAAAATTCCGGGAACAACATAGTCGTCGCCGTGGACACAAGCATAAAACCGAAACACAGGCCGATCATCCAGCGGTAAAGCTGTTTTACCCGCTCAAAATTCCCCGCGCCGTAATTGTAGCTGACGACAGGCGTCATGCCCTGCGTAAAGCCGGCGATGGGAGCGGCGAAAAGCTGCATCACGCTCTGCATGATGGTGAGCGCGCCTACGTGCAGATCACCACCGTATGCCTGCAGTCCGCGGTTTAACACAATGCTGATAAAACTCTCCGTGGCCCGCATGATAAAGGGCGATATCCCGAGAGAGAAAATGCTGACCAGAATCCCGCGCTCCAGCCGAAGAAACTTCCTCCTTATTTTCAAGGTAGATTTATCGCTCAGCAAAAAGCCCGTGACCCACGCCGCGCTGAGCGCCTGGGAAATAACCGTCGCCACCGCCGCGCCCTTTACTCCCATGCCGAGGCCAAAGATAAAGATGGGGTCGAGGATGATATTGGCCACCGCGCCGATCAGCACCGACAGCATCGCCACGCCCGGTCTGCTCTGGCAGATAATAAAGGCATTTAATCCAAGCGCCAGCTCCACAAACAGCGTCCCCACCAGATAGATCGTCAGATAGTCCACCGCGTAATCTATGGTGGCGTCGCTGGCGCCAAACTGATAGAGCAGGGGCCGCTGAAACGCATAGAAAACAGCCATCAGCGCCACCGTGCAGATCACAAGGAAGCTCACGCTGTTGCCGAGAATTTTTTCCGCGTGATCCCTGTCCTGCTTCCCCAGCCAGATGGCCGCAAGGGGCGCGGCCCCGCTGTTGACAAACCCGGAAAAAGCGGAGATAAAAACCGTGATACAGAAGGTGACGCCCACCCCCGTCAAGGCGTTGGCTCCCACCCCTTCCATATGCCCGATGTAGATTCTGTCAATAATGCTGTATAAAATATTGATGATCTGCGCGAGGATAGACGGCAGCGTCATGCTTGCCATCAATTTTCCGATGGACTCCGTCGCCATCCGCTCCTCACGGGTCATAACCTCTGCCGCACCCATGTGAAACCTTCTTTCTTCTATGATACCTGTCTGAGATTCTTAGGACATCTTACTCGAATATAGAAAAAAAAGCAACCGTATGTGTTATAATAGACGAAAGAGCGACGAAAACCCGCCGCTTTTGACAATCCATACTCAGGAGAAAACCATGAAGCACATAAGAAAAATAATCTCTGCACTAATCCTGTTTGCAGAGATGAGCGCACTCTATATCCTAATACCCTATATCACCGACAGCGGCCTGCGGAACGCCTTTTTTACACCGCCCCGGGCGGCTGCAGTCATTCCTGCGTGCTTCCTCGGCCTTTTCCTCTTTGTTTTTATCAATATATTCCCCCGGTTCACCTTTCTACGGACTTTCGGCAGCCGAAACCAAATTTTGGAGGACGGCGCGGCGCTGCTGCAGCTCTTCCTCTCCACGGTCGTTGCCGAGTCCCTTTTTATTATCCTGTATACGCTTTTCCTGCGGCCTGACGGCACCGGACCCGGCTATGTCGTCGGCCGCCTGGTAAGCCTGCTTTTTCTCGTTTTGATGGAGTCCGTCCTTTTCTGGAACGGCATCATCCGCGTGTATACGACTTCCGTGCAACTCGGCATCAAATGGCGTGTCATCGGCATTGTCTGCGGATGGATTCCATTGGTTCATATCTGGGCGCTGTGCCGCATCATCGCCATCACCTCACGGGAAGCGGCATTTGAAGAGGAAAAGTTTCTGCTTGACCAAATTCGCGCCGAAAGCCGCCTCTGTGAGACAAAATATCCGCTCCTTCTCGTGCACGGCGTATTTTTCCGTGATTTCCGTTTCTTTAATTACTGGGGCAGGATTCCCCACGCCCTGAAACAGAACGGCGCAAGCGTCTACTACGGCAGCCAGCAGTCTGCCGCCTCCGTGGCAGACTGCGGTCAGGAGCTTGCAGAGCGCATCCTCGCCATCGTGCGGGAAACCGGCTGTGAAAGGGTAAATATCATCGCACATTCCAAGGGCGGTCTGGACAGCCGCTATGCCATAAGCGCCTGCGGCGCCGCGCCATACGTTGCTTCCCTTACCACCATAAACACCCCTCACAGGGGCTGTATCTTTGCCGACTATCTTCTGGATAAAATACCTGTGAAAATCCAGAAAAGCGTGGCCCGCAAGTACAATGCCGCCCTGAAGAAATTTGGCGACAGCAATCCCGACTTTCTGGCCGCCGTGCGTGATCTCACGGCCTCCGCCTGCGACCGCAGAAACAGCATGCTGCCCAATTGCCCCGAAGTATTCTATCAGAGCGTAGGCAGTCAAATGAACTGCGCCTCCAGCGGCAGATTTCCCTTAAATATGGCCTACCCGCTTGTCAGACACTTTGACGGCGCAAACGACGGCCTTGTGTCCCTGGAAAGCGCCTGCTGGGGTGACAATTTTACCCGGCTTGTCACATCCGAGGGGCGGGGCATCTCTCACGGCGATATGATTGACTTAAATCGGGAAAACGTTCCCGGTTTTGATGTGCGAGAATTTTATGTAAACCTAGTTGCGAACTTAAAAAACAGAGGGCTTTGATACAAGCCCCCTGTTCCTTGATACCTGCGCAGTCATTTACGATAAAAACGACTGTAAATTCTGGTTCAAATCTTCCGCAAGCCCTGTCAGATCTGCACTCAGTTCGGTAATTCCCTTTACCTCCTCCTGCATCTGTCCAGCGGCCGTCGCCGTCACCTGCGCCGTGCTGACGTTGGCTGCAGACGACTGTGCCAGTTCCTCTATGACGTTGGACATATTATCTTTCGCACGGTTCATGGACCGGATATTCTGCTGCATATTGCTCTCTTTATCCGTCACCATATTGATACTGCGGTCAAGCTCGCCAAAGATATCCTTCGTTCTGGTCACCTTGTCTTCCTGCGATTTCAGCACCTCACCGATCAGATTCATCGCCACCAGATTCTCCTCCGTCTTCTCCACCAGATCCTTAATGTTTTCTCCGATCTGCGCCGCCGAATGGTTGGATTCCTCCGCCAGCTTCTGAATCTGCTGCGCCACCACCGCAAAGCCTCTGCCCGCATCTCCGGCCCTCGCCGCCTCTATGCTGACATTGAGCGCCAGAAGATTGGTCTCCTCCGCAATGTTGGTGATATATTCCGTGACACTCTTAATCTGTTTGACGGACTCGTTCGTGGTGTCTGTCTGATTCCTGATGCCGAGCACCGTATTCTGCGCCTTTTTGCTGCTCTCCTCCAGCTCCCGCAATATGTCCGCGCTCTCCTTCGACATACTTTCCATGTCTCGCGATATCCGGTTGATGTCCTCGATCTGCACCAGCATTTCGTCTATCGACTGCTTCGTGGCCTCCACATCCTGCGCCGCCTGTGCGGTTCCGCTCTGCTGCCGGTTAGCAGTATCCTCGATCTGCCCGACGCTGCCGCCCATACTCAGCGCTGCCTGCGTGGTGCTCTCGGCCGTCCTGTTCAGCCGTTCGACAGCCTCCGTCAGCTTCACCGTCCCGCGGCGGATATCATCCAGAATATCGTAAATCTTTAACCGCAGTTTCTCCGTGCAGGAAGCCAGATCGCCAAACTCGTCCTTTCGTCTGTTCTCTGCCAGACGCTCATCCTCAAACTGCCCGTTAGAAACCTTGGAAAGCACTTCCCGCACATTGTGCAGCACTCTGGTCAGGCCGCCGATATACCAGTAAATAAAGCCGCCCACCGCCAGAAGAACCACCAGCGCAATCACAACGCTGATCATCACGTATCGTCTGATGATACCGTCAAATTCTTCTGTCGGAAGAGACGCCATCATGGCGCCCGCCACAGTGCCGTCGCCCGGCTGCACAATGGGAATCAGATAGGCATGACACATCTTTCCGTCTATCTCGATGTTGCGATACCAGAGCTGCGCTCCCTGATTCAGCGTATAATTAGTAATATTCGCGCCCGCCTTCATACCGTACCATCGGTCTCCGCTTTCACTCATCACCGAAGTCATGACAGCCGTGTCACCAAAGAAAAACGTGATATCCACCCTTGTCTGCTCTTTCAATTCATCCACAATGCCTGTCTCCTGCGAGATATTAAAATTCATACCTCTCCAAACATTGCCGTCAGACTTTATTGCGTAGTCCCCGTAGCCCTGGCTGTTGTACAGACTCATTGCCGCCAGCGCATTTGATTTTAAGCTGTTCCTCGTCTCCTTATACATGCCGTTCTCAAACTGAATCAGCCCGATACATAAAAGCAGGATACCGTACACCAGCATGGGAACACAGTATAAGGTAAACATTTTCTGTTTAAATTTCATGTCGCATCTCCTACATTCAATCGTAACTTCGGCTTCCCTGTTACATCGAATCCACAGTGATCACCGTCACGCCGGTATCCGTCTTTGTGTTCGTGTCCGTATAAGTTCCCTCCAATGCCTGCACGGCAATAACCATGCCGTCATGTCCCATGCGCTCCGGGTTCTGCTGCATGGTTGCATAAGCCGTGCCGTCCGCAATCAACGCCAGCATGGCATCCGACGTGTCAAAGCCCACAACCAGATCGTCCCGTCCGGATTCCCTAACCGCTTCACCGGCCGCCACAGAAGTGCCCTCATTGGTTCCGAAAAACGCCACATATCCCTGCCCCTGTCCTGCAGTCACGGCATTTTTAATATTTGCTGCATCATCCATCATGTATACCGTGTCACCCAGTTCAAAGTCTGTCCCTTCAAAAGCGGCGCGGAATCCTGTCTCCCTTGCCACACAGGAAGCCGTGTCCTGCGTCACGCCAAATACACCGATTGTGCCCGACGTGATCCCTCTGTCTGCCAGCGCCGTCTTCATGCTCTCCGCCGCCGTCTTTCCCGCCGCCTCGTTGTCTGTCGCCAGCGCCGTCACACAGTCAAAGCTTGCCGCACTGTCCACATAAATAATCTTACAGCCCGCATCAGCCGCCTTCTGTAAGCTGGCGTTCACTCCCTCCGCACTGTTTGCCGCAATCAGAATGGCTTCCGCCCCTTCCGACACCGCCTGATCCACACAGGCGCTCTGCAATGCGTCATCGTGGGTGTCCGGCCCAATCCACTTGTATGTAATATTTCCCAGTTCTTCCGCCGCCTGCTTACACCCCTTGTCAATCGACTGCCAATAGCTGTCCGCCAAGTCCATGGTAATCAGATACACAGTATGCGCCCCGCCGGCAGCAGCAGCCGGCTGCGCCTCCTGCGTCCCCGCATCCGTTGGCTCCTCCGTAGGCTCCTCCGCTGCCGCCACAGGTTCCGCCGCTGCCCCGCCGTTTACAGCCGCCGAAGGCTGCATCGGCGTGTCCGGCATAATGATCTCAGGATCGCCTGCCTGTCCACAGCCTGACAATAAAAGTCCCGTTATGACCGACAAGCCAATCGCCTTTTGTAATTTATACATGTCCGCTCCTCCCTTATGATGTAATCTCTCTTCCAAAATATTATATGGTTTTTGTTGAAAATAGTCAAATATTTTCAATATATAACTGTATATTTTGTGTATTTTTCACATTTTAAGTTATTTTTTGCAAAATCAAAAGATTAAAAAAGGCTAAAAAAAGAAGCGCACCTCTCATGCACTTCCTTCTTTCCATATGCGGAAAACAGGACATTACTCCGGTTCAAGTCCTGTTTTCACACATTCTTAAATTTTACTGCGGATAACAGGACTTGAACCTGCACGGTCTCCCACTGGAACCTAAATCCAGCGCGTCTGCCAATTCCGCCATATCCGCCTGTCAGATCACGGCTTAGTTTATGACAAATATGTCATTTCCATTCATCTGCCCATGTATCATATCATTTTCCCTGCACTCTGTCAACGACTCCGCCGTCATTCGGCAGAACTGTTACGAAACCGCATCTGCCCCGGGACGTTCTTTCGCCTCCTCCCCGATATGACGAATCACCCTGCTGTTAACCCTAATCAGAAAAATCACCGTCATTGCCAGCGACATCACCTCCGCAATCGGAAAGGCCCACCACACATACGTCACTTCACCAGACAGGGCGAGCAGATAAGCCGCAGGCAGAAGCACCACAAGCTGTCTGGCAATGGAAACAAACATACTGTAAACCGCATTGCCGAGCGCCTGAAATGCCGTACCACAGACAATGCCGAATGCCGCCGGCAAAAAGCTGATACAGATGACGCGAAGCGCAGGCACGCCAATCCGCAGCATTTCATCCGAAGCCTCAAAAAATCCCAGCAGAACCGCCGGTATGGTCTGAAAAATCACCACGCCTATCACCATGATACACACCGCATACAAAATGGCGCACTTCATTGCCTGAATAAAGCGGTCTCTCCTGCCCGCACCGTAATTGTACGCCAGAATCGGCACCAATCCATTGTTCAGTCCGAACACGGGCATAAAGATAAAACTCTGCAGCTTAAAATACACGCCAAATACCGCCGTCGCCGTAGGGGTAAAGGAAATCAGTATCAGATTCATACCGTAAGTCATCACGGAACCAATCGCCTGCATAATCATGGAAGGCACGCCGATCTTGTAGATCATCCCCACAATCTCCCTCTCCAGCCTGAAGCCTTTAAACCGGATATGAATATCCTCATTTTTCTTAAAATTAATCACAAGCGCAATCGTGCCCGCAATGGTCTGCCCTGTCACCGTAGCCACCGCCGCGCCCGCAACGCCCATCTTCGGCACGCCAAACAGCCCAAAGATAAAGATCGGGTCAAGTATGATATTGATAATCGCGCCCGTTCCCTGCGTAATCATAATATAGAAGGTTCTGCCCGTAGACTGTAAAAGTCTCTCGAACACAAACTGCGCGAAAAGGCCGAAAGAGCAGCTGCAAACAATGCTCAGATACTGCACGCCAAACTCTACAATCTGCACGTCGTTCGTCTGACTTAAATAGAAAGCGCGGGTTGCAAACAGTCCTACCAGCAGGAAAAGGACATAGCTGACCGCCATCAGCACAATGCCGCTGACCGCCGTGTTATCCGCACGCTCCTGCTCCTTCTCTCCCAGCGCCTTGGAGAGCACCGCATTGATACCGACACAGGTGCCGCCCGCCACAGCAATCATCAACGTCTGGATCGGGAATGCAAGTGACACGGCTGTCAGTGCGTTTTCATTGATGCGGGAAACAAAGATGGAATCCACCACATTATAAAGCGCCTGCACCAGCATGGATATCATCATCGGCAGGGACATGGTAACCAACAGTTTATTGACGGGCATGGTGCCCATTTTGTTTTCTTTCGTCTGTTCCATACTGTCTCCTTATCCTTTTTATTTTAGTTGTTTTAGCGTATAAAAAAACATTTGAACTGCAGAAATTCCGCTGCAATCAAATGTTCCGGCTAAGTAAAGCCATTGAAAGATTAAAATAAGTGAACCACGGGGGATTTCAAACCGGGGTTCGTATCCCCAAATCTACTCTGAGGATTCTTCTAGTGAACCACGGGGGATTCGAACCCCCGACAACCTGATTAAAAGTCAGGTGCTC
>ERZ779637.270-NODE-270-length-37954-cov-15.454154_pt1 | contig 37954 bp, 33 predicted proteins | sample MGYA00514196_ERZ779637 | MGnify/ENA primary metagenome ERZ779637 (study PRJEB29562, sample SAMEA4376700) | mouse gut metagenome | isolation source: Cecum | study: EMG produced TPA metagenomics assembly of the A DSS colitis mouse model was used to assess the...
TCAGTACCACATCCGTCAAAAATCGATTCTTAATATTTTCTTAATTTTAATTTCCCAAGCAAACATCAGCATTCCCACGCATGTGCTCACCATTTTTCATTCTTAAAATAGTTCTCATTTCACCTGTTATTTCAAATAAATGGCAAATTTGTCGCCAATTTGTTACTAATTAAATTTTTATTAAATCTTAGGACAGGGATTTGTCGTGGGATGGAACCGATTCCGACTCGAAAAAATTTGTCACTAATTTGTTACTAATACCATATCATTACAACTGCTATTTATATGACCAGCGCGTTTTCTGCCTTTAATTCGGGAAATATATAGCAGGTGTAATTAATTTAGAAAATCTTCCACCCTGTCGCACAAACGATTTTTCGTCCTTGACATTTCGTACACTGTCCCTTACAATAAATCCAAAGCATATAACTTTCTTGATAACAAACATTTGGCGCACCTTTATATACGCCGAAATCAAACAAACCGATATATTTTCGGCTTCCTATCTGTCATTCAGAATTTCTATGCTTTTAAATCAACCAACACAATTTAAAAGCAGGAGATTCCGAACTGATACCATTTTCATGGCAGACAAGCCATTATAAAATGTACATCACCGATTTTCTCCTGCGGAACAGGAGGAAAACATGGAAGTAAGAAAACGAAAAGAAACAGTTACGGAATTGAGGGAAGTAAAAGCCCCGGAAGAAACAATGAAACCGGGAAAGCAAAAACGGGAGGAAGGTTTTCAAATGATTAAGGGCGGAAAAGGATACACAATCGCGGATATTGAGGCGCTCCCGGAAGGGGAGCGGGCGGAGCTGATCGACGGGGAAATGTTTCGCATGGATGCACCTACACTGACGCATCAGGATTTGCTTGTTAAGCTGTTATTTGAAATTGAGCTACATATCAGAAAAAACAAAGGCCCCTGCCGAGTCCTCCCCGCCCCCTTCGGCGTCTATATTAAAAAAGATGACCGCAACTATGTGGAGCCCGATATTTCCGTGATCTGCGACCGGGACAGGCTGGACCAGAAGGGCTGCCACGGCGCGCCGGACTGGGTCATCGAAATCATGTCGTCTTCCAGCGTGAAAATGGACAGTGTACGAAAGGTAAAGCTGTACCAAGAAGCAGGAGTGCGGGAATACTGGATTGTGGATTCCGGAAAAGAAACAGTCTCGGTATATGATTTCGAGCGTGGAAAGGCGGTGCGCGGAACCGACATATATGCCGCAGGCACATGCGCAGCGGCCCCGGAACGGTGGGACGAACCCATGCTATACTCCTTCTCCGAACGGGTGAAGGCTGGCATATTTAAAGATTTATATCTGGAGATTTCGCAGATGGATTTCATGTAAGCCGACAGCAACATACAAAGACCGCCGGGCGATACAACACACCCGACGGTCTATCCATTTCTTCTATAATAATATATTCTTTCTTTATTGGCGCACCATCCTTAGTTCGCCGCATTCCTCTTCTTTCTCACGGACATAACTACGCTCTGAACCACAAGGAACAGGCAAAGCATAACCGCTTTTGTGATACCGGTCCACCATGCCTCGTCAAATCCGATGGAGGATACGATATTCTGAATCGTACTCAGAGAGAGTACGCCAAAGAAGGTGCCAACCACATTACCCACACCGCCTGTCAGCATCGTGCCGCCGATAATGGAAGAAGCGATCGCATCCATTTCGGCGCCCGCCGCATTGGAAGGGGAGCCGGAGCCCACATGCAGGAAATAAACAAAACCGCCGATTCCTGCCAGAAGACCACAGATTAAGTGGGAGAGGAATTTTGTCCTCTTTACGTTGATACCGAGCATCAGCGCGCTCTGTTTGTTGCCGCCGACCGCGTAAAAATTTCGTCCCATCTTGGTCCAACGCAGCAGCGCAAACATCACGATCACCACCAGAATGGCAACCAACACACCAATCTCCACATACGCGGGTACATAGATTCCCTTTTTATTAACGGAACCCAGACCCGGCACATTGATACGCGTCGTCTTGAGCGCAACGAACGCCTCGTTCGCCACATTAAAGGGGGAACTGTTCACTACAGTGGTCATACCTTTTGCAAAGAACATACCCGCCAATGTAACGATGAAGGGCTGGATATCCAGATATGCCACCAAAAAACCCTGAAATGCACCAAATGCCAAACCGATCGCCAGCGCAATCAGAACCGCGCCAAAGACGTTGCCGCCCTTATAATCCAAATAGACCGCACAGCACATGCTCACGAGAGCGGTCACGCCGCCCACGGAAATATCAATTCCGCCGGTGATCATCACAAGGCTCAGACCGCAGGCAAGGATAACAAGCGCAGCATTGGCATTTAAAAGCAGGAAAAAGGTCTGCGGCTTTAAAAAGCCTCCGCGCAAAAATACGACAGCGCCTATATACATCAGAAAAAATACAATGACCGTGATCGTCAGGAGCAGATTGGTATCGGTCATGCCCATCAGCTTTGAACCGAGACCCTTACCCGCCGACGCGGTATTCTTATCTGTCTTTGCCATCTTACGCCACCTCCTTGCTAATTTTTATTTTTTTCATGATCGTGTCAAAATACTCTCTCACGGTAGGCGCGCTGACAATCACCAGCAGAATAACCACAACCGCCTTGTAAGCGGGAAGCGCCGTCGAGGAAACGCCGAACTTATAAAGCGTCGTCGTCAGGCACTGGATGACAAACGCACCGATGATGGAAGCCGCCATATTGAATTTACCGCCGGAGAGCGCGTTGCCGCCGAGAGCAACCGCAAGGATGGCGTCCATCTCGATATCCTTCGCGATAACGGAGTAGTTGATGGAGGAAACGCGGCTTACCTTGATCAGTCCCGCAACCGCCACGCATAAGCCCAGAATCACGTAAGTAAGCACCTTAATCATTTCGGGATTCAGACCGTTTAACTTCGAAGAGCTCTGGTTGATACCCACCGCCTGCGTATACAGCCGCAGATTCGTCACCTTCAGCACAATGCCGATGACAATCATACATGCCACCGCGATAAAGCACGGTGTAGGAATCGGTATCCCTGGAATAAATCCGCCAAAATACGCGAACTTAGGATCGCTGATAACCGGCAGCTCATTGTTGTTGATCCACGCCGCGATGGAACGTCCCGCCGTATACAGAATCAGTGTCGCAACCATCGGCTGAATCTTAAAATACGCCACCAGCACGCCGTTGAACGCGCCAAAGAGCATTGCCACCACGCATGCCACCAGAAACGCTACAATGATAGGCGCCTGCAGGGTTTCGGGACGGGCATTTCCGCCGCACAGCACTCGCAGGATTACGCTGCCCGCAATCGCGATTGCCGCACCCACGCTGATATCCTGTCCACCGGAAGCCGCCGTCACAAGCGTCATACCAATGGCAAGGATTGCAAGCTCGGAGCCGTTGTTGATAATGTCAATGATAAAGCCGGACAGCACCGGATTGCCCGCACTGTTGTAGCCCAATGTAATCTTAAAGAAAGCAGGATCGACAATCAGGTTAAAGACCGCCAGCAGCAAAAGCGCCGCAATCGGGATAAAACACTGATTTCTAACAAGGTTTTTCAGAGAACCTACACTCGATGTTTTTTCACTGTTTGCCATTTACTTGTCACCTCCCGCAATCGTATTCATAACCGTGCCCTGATTCAGATCGTCGCCTGTCAACTCGCCTACCGCCTTGCGGTCGCGCATGACGATCAGACGGGAACAGGTTCTTAACATCTCATCAAGCTCCGATGAGATAAAGGTTACGCTCATACCCTCGGACGCAAGCTGTAACACGAGCTTCTGAATATCCACCTTCGTACCCACGTCGATACCTCTGGTCGGCTCATCCAGAATCAGGTATTCGGGATGGGTGAAGAGCCATCTTGCCAAAATCACCTTCTGCTGGTTACCGCCGGAGAGAGACTTAATCGGGGTATCCTTGGAAGCCGTCTTGATATTCAACAATTTTATGTATTCGTCCGCAACCTTGTTTGCTTCCGCCTTGGAGAAGGGTTTGAAGAAGCCCTTGAGCACCTGCTGCGCCAGAATGATATTGTCGCGTACGGAAAGGTCGCCCACGATGCCGTCCACCTTACGGTCCTCGGGCAGATAAGCAATCCCGTTCTTCATGGCGTCAAGCGGCTTCGTAATCTTTACGTCCTTGCCGTTCATCTTCACTTTTCCGCCGGTTACCCTGTCCGCGCCAAAAATCGCGCGCACGCACTCGCTTCGTCCGGAACCGAGAAGCCCGGTAAAGCCGTTGACTTCGCCCTTGTTGATATGGAAGTCGAAAGGCTTGATGCCTGCGTTACTGACAAGACCTTCTGCCTCCAATACAGGAGCCGCGCCTTTTTCCGCCTGAAATGCCTTCGTCTCGCTCTTGATATCGGAAAGGTCATCCACCTCTTTGCCGAGCATCTTAGATACGAGCTGAACACGGGGCAGATTCTCGATTTCATATTCACCGACCAGCTTACCGTCTCTCATAACGGTAATCCTATCGCACACCTCGTACACCTGCTCTAAGAAGTGGGTAACAAAGATAATCCCTACGCCTTTGGCACGGAGATCCCGCATCAGCTTAAAGAGTTTCTCAACCTCCTGCTCATCGAGGGAAGATGTAGGCTCATCCAAAATCAGAACCTTACATTCCATGTCAACCGCGCGGGCAATGGCGATCATCTGCTGCACTGCCAGAGAACAGGTTCCAAGCTGCTGCGACGCTTTCGCCGGTATCTGTAACGACTGCAGGATTCTGTCCGTATCCGTATTCATTTTTTTCCAATTCTGCACCGCGCCCTTGGTACGAGCGATAAACATATTCTCCGCCACGGTGAGATTCGGGCAGAGCGTAATCTCCTGATACACGGTGCTGATGCCCATATTCTGCGCATCCTGAGGCGAGTGAATCGCCACCGGACCATCCGTTCCGTCCAAGAAGATGTCTCCGTCCTCTTTGCCGTAAACCCCGGTAAGAACCTTGATCAACGTCGATTTCCCGGCGCCGTTCTCCCCCATCAGCGCATGAATTTCACCCTTGCGAAGCGTAAAGTCTACACCTTGCAGGGCGTGCACGCCGGGGAAGATCTTGTGAATGTTTCTCATTTTTAATACAACATTTCCTTCCACTCTCAGGTCCACCTCCCAATATTATATAGTTTTTTTCGTGCAAACGAGCGCGGGCAGGCTTTTTTACGCTGCGCCGCGCTCGTCTTTTACATTATAACATATTTTTTGTTGAGTAGTAAACTGTTGGATTAGATTCCGTAGTTATCAACATCTTCCTGTGTGATGGTGGATGCATCGAAGCCCTTCTCATCCATGATGATCACCTTCTCAGCCGGTGTGCCGCCGCTCTCAAGGGTCTTGATAACGTCATCAATGTAAGAGGACTGGAAAGGATTACACTGACCATCGTAGTTCCAGTTACCTGCAAGCAGCTCCTCAAGAGCCCACTTGTTGCAGTCAAAGCCCATTACGATAACGTCCTTGCCTACGCCGTGAGAGATGTTAGCCGCGTCCAGAGCTGCAACAGCGCCCTTAGCCATATCGTCGTTCTCTGCGTAGATTACGTTGAACTCTTTACCGGAGCTGATTACGGACTGCACGATCTGCTGTGCGTTCTCTGCGTTCCAAGAAGCGGTCTGCTGCTCAACCATGTTCCAGTTAGCCTCTGCCGCTACCTTCTCATCCAGAGCTTTGGTACGGCCCTGCTGTGCTGCAGAACCCATCTGGCCCTGAAGGTGGATGATGTTGTAGGTCTCGAGCTCCTGGCTTGCAAGCCAGTCTACTGCGGTCTGACCTTCCTTATCCATGTCGGACACGATGGATGCTGCATAAAGACTTTCGTCAGCGTCGATGGTACGGTCAAACAGGATAACCTGAACGCCCTGATCCTGCGCATCCTGTAAAACGGTATCCCAGCCTGCGGTATCCGCTGCGGAGAGAAGCAGATAGTCAACGCCGTCCTGAATGAACTGCTGTGCTGCCTTCACCTGATCCTCATTCGCATTACCCACTGCAGGATTGCCATATGCAAAAGATGCGGAATAGCCGTTCTCCTCGGTAAATGCAGCCTTCAGATCTGCGTCGTTCGCGGTACGATAACCGGACTCACTAGGGTCGTTATTGATGATACCAACCGTGATCAGCTCACCGTCTGCCGCCGGAGCTGCCGCGTCATCTGCGGGAGCCTCTTCCTCTGCTGCCGGAGCTTCCTCCTCTGCTGCCGGAGCTTCCTCTGCCGCGGGTGCCTCTTCTGCTGCTGCAGGTGCTGCTGTCTCCGCTGCCGGAGCTGCGTCACCGCCGCCACAGCCTGCCAGAGTAGCCATTACCATAGCGCCTGTCAGTAAAACTGCCATTTTTTTCTTCATTTTTGTTTCCTCCCTTTCATGGTCTCTCCCACCCCTGTGGTGGAAGATATGTTTTTGGGGTGACGGGATTTCGTGTTTCCCCGTCCCTGAGAACACTTTAGCAAAATGCACGGCACAGTTCAACACCCAAAATCATCCTTTTGTGCATTTTGGATGGGTTCAACAATACAAATTTGTGCTATAATAAAAATGAATAATACAAATTAAAAATATTAGGGTATTTTTTTACGATTCAGTTATTTTTTTATAGATTTTAACGAAGGATTTTCCTGTATTGCCCATGTCACATTTATAGTCAATCTTATCAGAAGATGGTATTGGACGGTGTTTTTTTCCGATTGGGACACTTTTTATGAATAATTTTGATGTATTTTGTGAATAAACCATGAATAAAAAAGGAGATTTTTTATTATGAACAAGTACGAAACACTTTCGAAACAGCTTACCGATCTGATTTCCCGAAATTTGAGGCAAGGCATCACCGCCCTTCCCACCGAGGCAGCCATAGCCGAACAATATCAGGTCAGCCGCCAGACCGTGCGGGCTGCCCTCTCTCTTCTCAGAAGTCAGGGACTGATCGAAAGCCGCCGGGGCAGCGGCTCCTATGCCACGGGTCTGTTTCCCGACGCAGACAGAAATATCATTCCCATCCTGATCGCCAGCAGTCAGGAGTATATTTACCCCCATCTGCTCACCGATATACGCGCCACCCTCGCCGCCAAGGACTATCAGCTGCAGGTTCATCCCACAGAGAACGACACCTCCCGTGAAAGGCAGCTCCTGCTCTCCCTGCTTGAAACGCCTCCCCGCGGAATCATCGTGGAAGGCTCGAAGAGCGCGCTCCCTACACCCAACACCGACCTTTTTGAAAAATTGAAAGCCGCCGGCACAAAGCTTCTGTTTTTACATAACAAATATGACGCCCTCCCGGACGAAATCTGCATCAAAGACGACAACTATTACGGCGGCTATCTTCTCGCCAATCACCTGACCGGGCTGGGGCACACCCGCATCGCAGGTATCTTTAAGGCTGACGATAAACAAGGGCCGGAGCGATATCTGGGCGCATTCTGTTGTCTCCGCGACCAGAGAGTGGAGTTTTCCGACGGAAACATCGGCTGGTTTCACAGCTCCGATATCGAGAAGCTGGAGAAAAAACAGGACAGCCGCTTTCTCGCCGCCTATATCAAGGAACACCTTCCCGGCTGTACCGCCGTCATCTGCTATAACGACGAAATCGCATACTGGCTGATTAAAGAGCTGTCCTACGTCGGCATCCTGGTTCCCCGTGATATTTCCGTGGTCTGCTTCGACAACACTTACCTAAGCGAACTGAGCAAAGTCCGTATTACCACCCTGACCCACAAACCGCACGAGATGGGCAGCTGCGTGGCAGAAACCATGATACGGATGCTGCAGGGTATTCCCGTCGTCTCGCAGGAAATCCCGTGGGAGCTCGTGCAAAAGGAGAGCGACGGACCCGTCCATGCGTAGGCTCCCCGTCAGACCTTTCCGCCCGCCCTGTACTCCCTCGGCGTGCACCCTTGCGTTTTCTTAAATACAAAGCTGAAATAGTGCGGGTCTTTATAGCCAACCTCCATAGCGATTTCCCCGGTATGCATCTGGGTCTGGCGCAAAAGCTTTTTCGCCTTATCCATACGCCTGCCCGTCACGTACTCCACAAAGGTCACCTGCATGGCCCGGGAAAAAATTGCACTGAAATAGTTGGCGCTGACATTGACTTCACCCGCCACGGAGTTTAGGGAAAGGGACTCCTGAGAATAGTTCTCTTCTATATAGGAGAGCGCCTTTTTCAAAATCCGCCTGCTCTGGTTGTCCGACTCCCTGTCGCGAAGTTCCATAGCCTTCTCGATCAGTCCGCGGAGATAATCCCGCAGCGCCTCCACGTCATACTGCCCTTCCGGCGTCAGTCCCTCATCATCCAAAAGCCGCAAAAGCTCCTCCTTATCACATCCCAGAGATTCCACATAAGCAACCGCCGCAAAATAGACATGCAGCGTCAGGTAATTGCGAAACATGGCCGACTGCAGCGCTTCCCCCACCGCCAGCAGATAATTCTCCACAAAGTCCGCGATTTCATCTCTTACGCCCTGCAGCAAAAAATCCCGAATCAACTCCACATCCATCTTCGCCGGGTCAATATCTCTGATTCTGCCGCTCTCCTCCTTTTCCGGCATGTTCCTCCCCATCGTCTCTTTCGTAAAAACATGTATCTGCGGCATCAGAAAGCGATAGGCAAAAATATGATTGACCTTGCTGTAGCACTCGGCCAGCATACTCAGTCTCTCCACCGGCTCACCCAAAGCCACATACCAATCCAGCACCTCTTTTGCCGGTTGGCAGATGCGGTCCACGTTTTCGAGACACCTTGCGCCAAGCTCCTGCATCTGCTCGACGCTCCCCTTGATCAGCACACCGTAGGTATTCACATTCCACCGAAAAACCAAATTTTCCGGATATCGTATAAAATAATGCAGAAGTTCCTCCCGTTTTCTGGCGAAATCCTCGGATTCCATACCTCCATTTTCTCCAATACGTTTTTCCTGCAGATTAAACAACAAAATATTGTAGCAGGGCGCGTTTATTTTCAAGGACAACTTGGAAGCCTCCTCATAAATATCTTGCACCGGCATACGCCCCTCGAACACCTTGACAAAAAAGTCCGTCCGCGAAAACTGCTCGTACTCCCTGACCTCGCTCTGAAATTTTTCCTGATAGGTTTTCTGTTCCCGCTCCGTTTCTATCTTTGTCTTCAGCTCCGCCAGCACCTTCTGCATGGCCGCCCTGGTGATGGGCTTTAAAAGATACTGTTCCGCCCCAACCAGAATCGCGCCGCGGGCATACTCAAAATCATCATAGCCGCTGATAATGATAATCTTCATGTCAGGAAATTCCTGATGCACGAGCTTACTTAAAGACAAACCGTCCATAAAGGGCATTTTGATATCCGTAAGCAGGACATCCGGCTTGGTTTTCTGAATCAGCGGCAGCGCCATCTCCCCGTCGCTGGCTTCCCCAACAAACTCATAGCCGTACTGCTGCCAAGGGATATTGTCACGAAGTCCTTCCCTGACGATACTCTCATCTTCCACCAGAAACACTTTCAGCATTTGCCTCTCCCTTCCGTTCCCGCCGACGCGGCCGTTTAATAGGTTCTCCCGTTCAGGACTTCCTCTGTCACATTTTCTATCGTAAAAACATCCTCTTCCACATAATACCTTTTCTCAATCGGCTCCTCCGCCTCCAACATATCTATTACTTCCAGAAGATATTCTCCCTGATTCGGATTACACTCGATGTCCACGTTAATGGCGCCGTCTGCCACCATCTCCAGCGCGTCGCCTAACGCGTCATAAGAGATAATCATAATGTCGCCGTTCACGCCCACCGTGCGACCCGACTCTTTGATCGCCTCGATGGCGCCGAAAGTCATGTCATCGTTCTGGGACACTACCACGTCGATATCGGGATATCTGCGCAAGAAGGTTTTCATCACTTCCTTGCCCTTCGTGGAAGTAAATTCCGCGCATTTCTCTTCGAGAATATTCCAGTTTCCATGTCTGTCCGCCACCGCAGCAAATCCTGCCGACCGTCCGATCTGGGAGGAAGACCCCTCCGTTCCCGCTAATATTACAATATTGACGGATTGGCTCGACCTGTTTTGCCGCACCAACTCCCCTTCGAGCCAGTGTCCCGCCTTCTCGCCTTCCTCCTCAAAGTCGCTGCCCACACAGGTCACGTACAGGCTCTCGTCTTCCACATCCACTTTGCGGTCCATGAGGATTACGGGAATACCCGCCTCCTTCGCCTCCTGCAGCACCGTCTCCCAGCCTGTCTCAACCACAGGCGAAAAAATAATGTAGTCCACCCGCTGGGAGATAAAGCTGCGAATCGCCTTTAACTGGTTTTCCTGTTTCTGTCTGGCGTTGTGGAAAATTAGAAAATACCCGTTCTGTTGTGTAAAGGCGTTCTGCACGGATTCCGTGTTAGCCGTCCGCCACCCGGATTCACTGCCGAGCTGCGACACACCCACCACAATCCGATTCTCCTGCGTGATATGAGCTTCCTCCTCGATATCCGTGAAAAGCCTGCTGCCGAAAAGCAGGAGAAACAGGGTCATTACCAGAAGTATGCCAACCGCAATCACACCGTAAGATCTTTTTCCAAACACGCTAGTCCTCCTTTTCCGCCGCGTAAGGCACTGCCGGAATCACAATCTCCACGCATGTCCCCTTCCCCTTGACCGAATCAATTTTCATACCGTATTCCGCGCCGAAATTCATGCGGATTCTCTCATTGACATTGGCAAGCCCGAAGCCCTTTTCCGTCTCCTTGCAGGGCTTCTCTATTTCCGTTTGCAGTTTGCGCAAATCTTCCTCCTCCATGCCGACGCCATCATCCTTCACGCGAAGCAGAATCCGCTCTCCCTCCATCTGTCCCGTCACAGTGATGCAGCCTTTGGCGCGCTTATACTTAATGCCATGATAGAGGGAATTTTCCACAAGAGGCTGGAGCGTCAGCTTCAAAATCTGATACCGGTACAGTTCAGGGTCGATCTGAATCTCATACTCCAGAATATCCCGGTAACGCACCTGCTGGATTTCCAGATAACTTTTAATATGAAGTTCTTCTTCCTGAATGGTAATATACTCTTTGCCCTTGCTCAAAACCAGTCTGAAAAATTCCGACAGCGACATGACCATATTCACCGCCTTGTCGGAGTCATTGCCCTCGATGAGCCAGACGATCGTATCCAGCGTATTGTAAAGAAAGTGAGGGTTGATCTGCTCCTGCAGAAGACGAAGATCCGCCTTGCGCATCTTCCGCTCGTCCTCCTTGATCTTCGACACAAGTCCTTCCAGACTCTCCGTCATCCGGTTCACACTGTCCGCCAGAACAGCCACCTCGTCCTGAGTTTCCACCTGCGCCCTGGCCGAAAAATCCCCCTCCGCCACCTGCTCCGTCACTTTTGAGAGCGCCCGTATCGGCCTTATGATATCCGTCACAATCATCACGATCAGAATGGCCACCATCACCAGCAGGATCGCGAGAAGAATCCCACAGAACAGGGTAAAGCTGTGCACCCTCACATTCAGTTGACTTGTCAGATGCTCCATGCTTTTAGTCTGATAATAAATGTAAGACTGAATATTATCCTGAATCAGCTCTGTCAAAATATATATGTTATTGTCCAGCATCTCAATATTGATATCATACCCTGCATCGACTTCCAGATTCATCCTGATATCGTCCACACGGTCTTCCAGCGTATCAATATTGCGCAGGAGAATCTGCAGTCTTGCACGGCTCTCATCATCCGTGGTAATGCGCATGAGATTGTTAAACTCGCCCCTCAGCTCATCCAGATGCTCGTAAGGATCCACCAGGCTTCCGTCATCTCCCACAGTGTCAAAGGTGACGGCGCCCACCACCAGCTTGTACAAGCTTTCGTCCATATCTTCCTTAAAATTCAGGTTATAATTGTTTGCCACCGTCATGTTTCCCACAATCGCGTCGTAGGCGCTGCTGTAGCTGCGCAGGGCGTAGATCAGGTACAGCACCAGCACAAGAAAGGGCACCAAGACTACGACGGAGAGAAGAATCAATTTATATTTGATGGAATACTTCACTTTAGCAGGCTGCATATGCGCTTCTCCTTTATTTATTCATTTTACCAACTTTTCCCCAAAAGATAAATTGGTTTTTTTGATAATGTCGTTTGCAATATAGCCCACAATGATGTATGATATTTATAAGTATACTTTCTTACAATAAGAGTATTTTAGAGAAGTATGACCATTTTTTAATTTTGACGAAAGAAGCCGAAATGAAAGAAAATTCTGTTTTAGCCACCATTTACGAAAATATCTGCCGGGATACCGGGAAGCAGAACGAATCCGCCAAGCTGATTGCCGTGGTTCGTTTATTAACGCTCTCCATGCTTCTTCACTCCCTGGTATGCTGCGTGCTCGTGTCGATCACGAGACACACAGGCGCGCTGGCTTTTTCTCTGTTTTCTCCTGTTCTGTTTCTGGCTGTTTTTGTATTATCCTACAGATGGAGTACTTTTGTATCGTACTTCATCCTGAACGTGTGTATTTTGTTCTGGTCCTGCATGAATGTCTACTGTTTCGGCTGGAATATCGGCATCCAGCATTTTCTGGTGGTGCTTCTGGTCTTCGTTTTCTTCTGCAAATACAGACACGAACCGGTCAAGATTCTCTATGCCGCTTTTCTGTTTGCACTGCGTTTGTTCCTGTTTTACTATTGCCGCTCCCACGAGCCGTCCATTGTTCTTGACGACGGTTTAATCAATACCCTGCAGACGGTAAATACCTTCTTTATTTTCCTGTCTCTGGGTCTGGTTGCCTATCTGTTCAGCTCCACCACGCAGGAGATGGAGGGCAAGCTGATCGAGTATAACCGAAAGCTGATGAAACAGGCCAACACCGATACGCTGACCGGGCTTTTCAATCGTCGGCGCACCATGGAATATCTGGAAAATCTCCTCAGGGCCGCGGAAACGCAGATCAGTATCTGCCTGTGCGACATCGACCATTTCAAGCGCGTTAACGATACTTACGGGCATGACGTGGGCGACGTGGTTCTGAAAAAAATTTCCGAAACCTTCCAGAAAAGGCTGCCCCCCGACACCTTTGTTTCCCGATGGGGCGGCGAAGAATTTCTGCTGATTTTCCCCCGCTTGAACGGGGACGAGGCTATCACCGCTCTGGAGACGCTTCGACAAAAAATCCGGGAGATCACTTTTGACGGCGGCTTTGAAAACTTTACCGTCTCCCTTACCTACGGGCTTGTGGAATACGACTACCACAGCGATATCACCACGCTCTTAAAAGAGGCGGACGAAAAACTATACGTCGGCAAAGAAGGCGGTCGCGACCGAATTGTATTCTAGTGTTCCATTTACCAATTAACTATCCTTTTTTGCTTGCCAGCATTCCCTTCTACTGCGTTGTTTTCGGTCAACGATGCCACCGCATCGCCTCCCTCAAACGCCTTGTATAAGGAAATTCTGGACTTCGCAAAAAGTGTATGCAATTGGAAAATGGACCACTAGCTGTCACAGTTCAGTTCACGCTCTAAGCGTTTTGCGAATGGCGTGAGCTGAACTGTCATACATTTTTTATCCCTCTCTCTCATATAGTAATACAAATCCTTTTCTGTAGGTGTTCCCTTGAAACGTTCTCTCTCTTCCAGACAATGGACTTTTGTTTTGATTCTGTTTACCGCTTTGAGCGTTCTAACGCTGTATTGGTACGGCCGCACACATCAGGACAATAAATTCCGTGCTTTCGCCAAATCCTTTTTTCTGGAGGAAGTACAGGCAAATCCCATTCATTTTCACTATACCATAGACAACCCGGCCGCCTACGGCGTGGATGAATCGTCCCTCACCCTGCCCGTTTATCAGGCCGGGGACGCGGCGGACGAAGTGTACGCGCTGTCTCTGGCGAGAAAGAAGTTAGGCGCCATCAGTTCCGACGCATTGAACGAAGAGAATCGCCGGCTCTATGAGCTTTTGGACAGTTACCTTGCGGCAGCGGCGTCCACCGCAGCCTATCCCTACTTCTCAGAGCCGCTCTCACCCTCCTCCGGCGTTCCCTCGGAGCTGCCTATTCTGTTCTCCGAGTATCGTCTGGATGACACGGCCGATATCGAAAATTATCTGTCGATCCTCACCCAGATTCCTGCCTATTTTGACGGGCTTCTTGTCTATGAACAGGAGAAGGCGCAGGCCGGGCTTTTCATGTCCGATCTGACCGCTGACCGGGTGATACACCAATGCACGGAACTGCTGGACGTCTCCTCCGTTAAAAACGGCACACATTTTCTGGAAATTACTTTTAAGGAACGGCTACAGCAGCTTGTGGACAAAGGCATCCTGACGGCCGACGAGGCCGCTTCCTATGAATCCGATCACAACCGCTTATTGACCACGATGGTTATCCCCGCCTACGACAAGCTGGCGGACGGACTAACTGTATTAAAGGGATCGGGAAAAGCGACCTGCGGTCTGGCCGGACAGGAAAACGGGCGTGACTACTACCGCGCGCTTGTCCGTCTGCGCACCGGTTCCTACCGAGACATAGAGGAAATCAAACGCCTTCTGGCCAGAGATCTGCGCTTCAACTATGAATCACTGCTGGCGCTCCTTGCCGCAAACCCGTCTCTGAAAGACATGATTTCAGAGACGCCGTCTCTCCTGCCCGAGATGACGCCGGAAGAAATACTGGCTGATCTGCAGTCGGAAATTGGAGAAGAGTATCCGCCCATCCCTGCCGGCCGTGACAACGTGCCCATCCGCTCCACGATAAAGTATGTGGACGCCAGCTTGGAAGCGTACAGCGCTCCCGCTTTTTATATGATGCCGCCCATCGACAACATCTGCAACAACCTGATCTGCTTAAACGCGCGGGACACGCAGGACGATCTGGCCCTCTTTACCACACTGGCCCACGAGGGCTACCCCGGCCATCTGTATCAGACTGTATACAGCAAACGCTATCAGGAACAGGAAAACATCCTGCCTCTCGGAAACGTCCTCTACTACGGCGGTTTTGTGGAGGGCTGGGCAATGTATGTGGAGCTTGACTCCTACACCAGAGCCATCGAGCTGGCAAAAGAATCCCACCCGGAAGCAGCCGCCTACTATCAGGTCTGCCGCCTGGACAGACAATTTCGGCTGGGACTTTACTCTCTTCTGGATATTGCCATCCACTATGACAACGCCTCCTTTGCGGATGTGCAGAAGCTGTGTTACTGTCTGGGGATCAGCGACAGCGCAAATCTGGCCGCCCTCTATCAGTATATCGCGGAGGAACCATGTAACTATTTGAAATATTATCTGGGATATCTGGAAATTCTGGAATTAAAAAAACAGGCAGCCGTCCTCTGGTCAGAACCGAACCAAATGACCGCCGTCTATGATGACACGGCATTTTTATACCGCTTTCATTCTTTTCTGCTGCAGAACGGCCCCGCCGACTACCGGACGCTGGCGAAGCGGCTGGCGGCGGAGTAAGCGGAGCGCCACACTGCTTGTGTCTTGGTATGCCACCTAAGCGGCAGTCGCCAAGGTCGTGCAGGCACGACTTTGGCTCGCTGCTCGCGGGAATTAACTCACTTCACGGAAGAACCTTGTCAGCTTGGAGAGGGCGCTTTCGAGCGCTCTCTGTTCCTCCTCCGAAAGCTCTTTCAGTATTGCGTCGATCATTTGCTCATGGAATCGGCGATGGTGAAGATATGCCTTCTTCCCTTTCCCCGAGAGAGAAATCAATACCACGCGGCGATCCTCCTCGCTCCGGGTTCTGTCCACATAGCCCTTTTTTACCAGGCTATTGACCGCTATGGTCAGTGTCCCCGTTGTGACCTCCAGCTCTCTTGCCACACTGGTCATATTTTTGGCGCAGTCCGGCCCGATCGCCTCCATGACGTGCATATCGTTGGCCGTCACGTCTTTATATTCTTCCGTCCTGATTGCCCGCTCCTCCAGCGTGTTAATATCCCGGAAGAGCCGAACCAGCACTTCGTTTAATGTATTGCTGATATTCATCCTCTTTTCCCCTGCGCAAACATGTCTCTCGAATCTCCAAACAGTGTATCAAAAAATAGTTTGAAAGTCAAACTTTACAAAAGCTGTCATTCTCCCGAAAGTACCAATTATAAATTTTAGTTTATATTTTCTTTCTTTTTTCTTTCGAATTTTGACACATCGCATTCACAAATAGCCTGTATAGTATTAATTGTAGTTGAGACAGAGCCGGATCAAAATATTCGGCCCGCAGGAATTGCTGATTGAGATTCTTTAGCGGTGGTTATACTACACTTAAAATGAAGTCGCCGGCGCTGAGCTGGTGCCGACCGGCTTCGACTAACCATAACAGCGGCCTACCAAGCTGCTGTTGACATATATTTGAACCAACATTTCTATCCTTCTCACACACCGAAACGGCGCTCCGTATGGAGCGCCGTTTCGCATTATATACCAACATCCTTATACGGAGAATGCCCGTTTTGGGGGCATTCTCCCGAGTGAAACATAGAACTTCTTAGCGAAGCAGCCATTGCTGCTAAGTTTTAGAAGTTCTTTTCACTCTAGCCCAATTCCAGTTCCGAAAAATCTATGTACAAATCATCATAGATTCCCACTTTCACACAATCCGAAAGCAAATACTGCTCGACCTCCCCGCCCTGCTCAAACCGATATACAAAGACGGCATCCTTCTTCCGATCCACAATCCAGTACTCCCTCGTCCCTGTTTCCCGGTAAAGCGCCAGCTTCTGCTCATAATCCCTCTTTCTGGTGGACGGCGACACAATCTCAATCACCCAGTCCGGTGAACCCTGGCACCCTTTCTCCTCCAGCCTGTCCCTGTCGCAGATCACGGAAATATCCGGAATGAGATAGTTGTACTTATCCCTTTTGACAAATGCGCCAAGCCCCATATATGCTTTACACCGTCTGTTGCCTTTTTTTAAATACGACTTGATCACCCAAAAAAGCTCCCCCAGAATATCCTGATGCGGCTCCCCGGGCGACTGCATGATAAACATCTCACCATCAATCAGCTCCGCCCTCACGTCATCGGGAAGCGCATCCACATCATCAAACGTGTAACATTTTCCGCCCTTGATCATTCCGAAACCTTCCTCTCGTTTTATCCTTCCCGTTTCTGCTTCTTCCGGGGATTTTACTTCCCTCAGTTCTGTAAACACTTCTTTTAGTTTCCTTGCTTCCATGTTTTCCTCCTGTTCCGCAGGAGAAAATCGGTAATATACCTTTTACGCTGGCTTGTCTGCCATGAAAACAATATCGGTTCAAAATCTCCCGCTTTTAAATTGTGTTGGTTGATTTAAAAGCATAGAAATTCTGATACACAGATTTGGAAACCTGACTTAAATGCAGGTTTCATTTGACTCCGGCGCTATAATGCCACACCGAATATTTGTTGTCAAGAAAGTAATATGCTTTTTGCTTATTATAGGCATTGCAAGATGATATGTCAAGAACGAAATAACGTCTATTCCATCCTCCTATCAGCCCGCCATCCTCCCCGCCAGCACAATGCTTGCCGCGATCCCTGCAAGGGTAGACAGCAGCGCGCCCTTCAGCGTATAGCGGGTCTTTGTGACCTTCGCCGCCAGAAAGTAAACGCTCATAGTATAGAAGATTGTCTCCGTGCAGCTCATCATAATGGAGGTGGTAAGCCCAATCAGGGAATCCGGCCCATGGTTTTTAAAAATATCCAGCACCAGCCCCGTGGCCGCAGAGGAGGAGAACATCTTCACAAACATCAGCGGTACCAGCTCGGAGGAAAATCCGAGTCTGTCCGCCACGCCGCCAAACAGCCCTCCGACAAATTCCAGAAACCCCGATGCCCGCAAAACGCCCACCGCCACCATAAGGCCGATCAACGTAGGCATAATCTGTATGACCGTGTGAAAACCGTCCTTCGCGCCCCGGATAAAATCCTCGTACACATTGCAGCGGTTGGAAATACCGTAAGCCACAATATAAAAAAGGATGACAGGAATAATAATATTGGAAATGTTAGATAAAACTGCCGCCATAGATCAGTCCGTATATCGGTTTTATAAAATTTATGCAAAAGAACGCGCTTTTATCCCTGCAATGCAAATCCTGCAGCTTGTACATTGATTAATTGCCAAAATACTGCTACCATATATGATAGCAGTCGAAATCCGGCTGTTTCCCGACAAACTTTGATTTCATTCGACCTAACGTCGTGAATGCTTATATCCGGAACGGAGATTTTTATGGCACAGTCAAATACAACAGTTCTGGCCGCCCTGATCGGCCTGATCGCCTTTATGGCAGTTCTCACCATAGCAATCGATTTTTTTCTGCGCCGCAGGCGGGAGCGCCGCGTCAGCCGGATGGACGAACTGGAAGGACATGATTTTGAATTCTTCTGCGCCGATTTACTGCAGGCGCAGGGTTTTATCGATGTGGAAGTAACCCGCGGCAGCGGCGACTTCGGTGTGGATATTCTGGCGGAGAAGGACGGTGTCACCTACGCCGTACAGTGCAAACGTTACAGCGGCCCGGTCGGCGTGGAGGCCGTGCTGCGTACCTACGGCGGACAGGCTTACTATGAGCGCATGGTGGGCGCGGTTATGACAAACCAATATTTCACCTCTCCAGCGGTAGAAGCCGCTAAAAAGCTGCACATCCTGCTCTGGGATCGGGGATATATGGATACAATGATAGAAGAGAGCAGCCCCCGCGACAGCCGCCATAGCCGGTCAACATGACTTCGATTCACCATCTGCAGAAATCAAAAGTCTGCTTTGCACCGCTCGACTCCCTGCTAACGAAAATAAACAAAAAAGAAAGGCAGAAAAACTTATGAACAATCTGAGAAAATATCCGTTAAATGAAATTCCTTACTACAAGGTGCACGGCCGCACGGTTCCCGGCGCCTGTCCGCTGCCCCTCTTTTTCAACGGCAGCGCGGTGGAATTAAATGTGTCCGGTTCCGAGCTTTGGGCTGATCTGGAAGTCAGCTGGCAGAACCTTGAAATGTGGGTGACCGTAGAAGTTAACGGCAAACTGATGAGCCGCCAGATGCTGATGCCGGGGAGCCAATCCCTGTGCCTGTTTCGCGGCATGAGTCCGGAGCCTGTCAAGAATGTGCGTCTCACAAGGGAGACACAGGCTATGGTTGAGGACGAGGACTGCTGCCTCATCGTTCACGGCTTTCAGGCGGACGGAAGCTTCCATCCCGTTCCCAAGAAAAAATACACGCTGGAATTTGTGGGCGACAGCATTACCTCCGGGGAAGGCACCTACGGCTCGAAGGACGAATATGACTGGATTCCCATGTACATGAGCTACAGCCGCGATTACGCCAAAATGACGGCGGATGCGCTGGATGCGGACGCCCATATCATTTCCAAGGGCGGCTGGGGAGTGCTCTCCGCCTGGGATAACAACCCGGATTGCAACATTCCCTCCCGTTATAAGCAGCTCTGCGGCATCTGCTGCGGTTCCAAAAATGAAAGTTTCGGCGCATTCGCCCCTTATGATTTTACCGTGAGAAAGACGGATGCCGTGATCGTCAATCTCGGCACGAACGACGCATCCGCTTTCCGACAGCCCGCCTGGCACGATCCCGCCACAGGATTGACATTTAAACAGCATCTCAACCCGGACGGCACCTACCGGGAGGAGGATCTGAACCGCTTTGAGGATGCCGTCGTCTCCTTCCTGCATATGCTGCGGAAGCACAACCCACAAGCTCATATTGTCTGGTGTTACGGTATGCTGGGCTACGAACTCTCCTTCGCAATCAATGACGCCATAACCCGCTACACAAGAGAAAGCGGCGATCACAACGTCATCTTTTTACAGCTCCCCAACACCACGGAGGAAACCGTCGGCTCTAACGGCCATCCGGGAGAATTGTCCCACCGAAGAGCGGCGAGGGTGCTGACCGAGTACTTGAGGGATTATTTTTCAAACGCAAACATTGGGGGCTAAACATGCGTCAGACATTCTCTGCGCCACACAAAAACAGCATTTCGGCATTATTGACTGCACTGCCGAAATGCTGTTTTATCATCTGCATATTTTTTATCTCTGCCTTTCCAGCTCCATCATCCCCAGCTTCAGCGCACCCATAATGCCCTGCTTGTCGTCCAGGCTCTGCACCACGATATAGCTGTCCAAATCCTCGATCTCTTTTGTCCTGATGTAACCGTTTAACAGCTCTTTAAACTTCGCGCGCACCATGGGAAGGAGCTGCGTCTGGTGCATCACACCGCCGCCCAGAATAATACGCTGCGGGGATACGAGCATCATATAATTCACAAGCGCCTGCGCGATATAATGCGCCTCCATCTCCCAAACCTCTGCCCGATCGGCAAGCTCTATGGCCTTTTTACCCCATCTTCCCTCAATGGCAGGCCCTGCCGCCAGTCCCTCCATACAATTCTCGTGGAAGGGACAGAAGCCTTTGTAAGCATCCTCCGGAAGCCTGCTCAAAAGTACATGTCCGCCCTCGGGGTGCATCATACCGTGCACAAGATTTCCGTCCACAATCACACCCACGCCCACGCCGGTGCCGATCGTGATGTAGATACAGCTATGTAAGCCCTTCGCAATGCCCCAGGTGTACTCTCCCAACGCAGAGCCGTTGACATCCGTATCAAATCCCACCGGCACGCCAAGCTCCTTCTTAAATGCCCCTACGATATTGTAATTCTGCCACGCCAGCTTTGGTGTTGTCGTGATGTAACCGTAGGTTTCAGAATCCCTGTCCACGTCAATGGGGCCGAAGCATCCAATGCCCAGCGCCTCAATCTGCTTCCCGCGAAAGAAATCCAGCAGTTTTGGTATCGTAATCTCCGGCGTTTCCGTGGGAATGGAAACCTGCTCCAGAATTTCACCGCTTTCGTTGCCGATCGCGCACACCATCTTGGTACCGCCCGCCTCCAATGCACCTAATATCATATTGCTCCTCCATTCCGGGACATTTCCCGCCCCTCTTATTTTGACGTTCAGCCTACGCCCATTCGCAAAACACGTTTTCGCGCTCTGGCTGAACTGTCAGCTTACGATCTCCCTCGCCACAAACACGCCGCTGGCGGACGCGTGGGACAGGGAATGGGTCACGCCGCTGCCGTCCCCGATGATATAAAGCCCTCTGTGCTTCGTCTCCAAATGTTCGTCAATCTCCACTTCCATATTGTAAAATTTCACCTCCACGCCATAAAGCAGCGTATCGTCGTTCGCCGTGCCGGGCGCAATTTTGTCAAGCGCATAGATCATCTCGATGATGCCGTCCAGAATCCGTTTCGGGAGTACAAGGCTTAAGTCTCCCGGCGTGGCGGCAAGTGTAGGCTCAATAATTCCTTCCTCGATCCGCTTGGCGTTGCTCCTTCTGCCACGCACCAAATCCCCAAACCGCTGTACGATCACGCCGCCGCCCAGCATGTTGGAAAGTCTGGCAATGCTCTCCCCGTAGCCGTTACTGTCCTTAAACGGCTCCGAAAAATGCTTCGCCACAAGAAGCGCAAAGTTGGTATTTTCCGTCTGCTTTTCCGCGCCCTCGTAGCTGTGGCCGTTCACCGTCACAATGCCGTTGGTGTTCTCGTTTACCACAATGCCATGGGGGTTCATGCAGAACGTCCTCACGCTGTCCTCAAACTTTTCCGTGCGGTAAACGATTTTACTCTCATACAGTTCGTCCGTCAGATGGGAAAAAATTACCGCCGGAAGTTCCACACGCACGCCGATATCCACACGGTTCGATTTCGTACGGATGTCTAGTTCTTCACAGACCTTCTCCATCCACTTGCTGCCGCTGCGCCCCACAGATATGACGCATTTGTCACACTCGTGCGCATTCGTCTCCGTGATCACTCGGTAGCCGTCCCGCGTCCGTTCCACCGCCCGAACCGGCGTGTCAAAATGAAATTCCACTCTGTCCTTCAACTCTGCATACAGATTTTCGAGAACCACATAATTGATATCCGTCCCCAGATGGCGCACGGAGGCATCCAACAGATTCAAGCCGTTCTGCAGGCACAGCTTTTTAAAATGCGTGCCCGCCGTGGAGTACAGCTTCGTCCCCTCGCCGCCATGTTCCATATTAATCTCATCCACATAGTGCATCAGCTCTATGGCCTTTTTCTTACCCACGTATTCGTGGAGCGTACCGCCGAAATCATTGGTGATATTATACTTTCCGTCGGAAAAAGCGCCCGCGCCGCCAAAGCCGCTCATAATCGAACAGCAGGAACATTTCACACAGGATTTCACCTTGTCGCCGTCTATGGGACAGTGTCTCTTTTCCAGTGCGTGTCCCGCCTCGAATACCGCTATCTTTAAATCCGGCTTTTTTTGTGTCAGCTCGTAGGCAGTGTAAATACCGCCCGGTCCCGCGCCGACAATAATCACGTCGTAACTCATATACAACGCCCTCCAAACCATTGTACGCTCCATGTTTTTACCCGTTTTTATCCTAACACAAACGACAGCCGCGGGCAATAAGAACTACTTGAAAAAAGTGACAAATGGTACTATGGTGTAAACGTTGGCGCATATAGGTCACCGATGGTATTCACATGCATTTCCTTGATGTGGCCAATGGCAATGGTGACGGCAATGCCCGCCGTGCACTCCCTGACGAAGCTTTTGGACAAATGCGAAGGGAGAGGCATCCGTGTTATCCTCTCCCATGTAAATGAGCCAGCCTAGGGAAACGCTGATTAAAGCGTTTCCCGCACCGGATTTGCGCCGCGAAGCGGCACATTCCTTTGCAAATCCGTGTGCATCCGCCGGAGGCTCTAAGGAAGTGCTGATTTAATCAGCGCTTCCCTAGAAAAGTCATGGACAAGGCGTTGGAAGCTGCAGCTAAGCTTGTACATGAGACAAAGCAAACCATTTCCCCTCAAAACTGAATGCATTTACAAATCACCTCCGTTGCTTTTTCCATGATATTCGAATCTAATATTCCCATTCCACCGCGCGGAAAACCTTGAAGCTGATTGTTATGGATATTGATAAAGGAATCATATCTTCCCGATTTAAATCAACGACTCCTTTCACAAATCCGTTTGCAAAAGCGTTTATTGCATTAAGTTCAACAATTAGTTACATTTCTTCCGGCTTTTCAATATAAGAATATCTTTTTTTAAATCATAAATAGCCGTTTTTTCCTCCTTTTCAAGAGCAATTCACCTTTAAGCTGTCTGTTCCATTACTTTTACCCAATTCCATAACTGATTATACTTTCTCGTTTCGCATCAACCCCCGCACCGCTTCCACAGCCACCCGAATCGCCATATCAGTATCGTGTACCACCGGATTTTCCAACCCCAGCTTCTCCCGCTCCTGATTCGCCACCACAAGGAAGCAGGCTCCCGCACGCACCCGCAAATAGCTCGCCACGGTAAACAGCGCCGCCGACTCCATCTCGGATGCCAGGCATCCGAGACGTTTCCATGCTTCCCACTTATTCATCAGTTCATATCTCACGGGCTTCGTCTCCGGCTCGTGCTGCCCGTAGAAGGAATCTTTGGCCTGCACCACGCCCGCGTGGAACGGATAGCCCTTGGCTTTTGCCGCCTCCACCAGCGCATTCGTCACCGCCAGATCCGGCACCGCCGGAAACTCGATCGGCGCATACTCTCTGCTCGTTCCCTCCATACGGATCGCCCCGGTGGCAATTACAATATCTCCGCTCTTTACCTCTGTCTGCATTCCGCCACAGGTGCCGATGCGCAGAAATGTGTCCGCGCCGCAGCGCACCAGTTCTTCCATGGCGATAACCGCCGACGGTCCGCCGATACCCGTGGAGGTCACGCTGACCTTTACCCCGTCGAGGGTTCCCGTGTAGGTGATATATTCCCTGTTGTCCGCAATCAGAACAGGATCGTCAAAATACTGCGCGATCTTCACACAGCGTTTGGGATCGCCGGGCATAATCACGTAACGCCCCACTTCTCCCTGCGCCACCTGTATATGGTACTGCCTGCTTGCATCTTCCGAATAATTTTTCATACAAATCCCTCCCTGCTGCCGCTGCCTGTAAATCCGACTTGTCCCGCTCATTCATAAAATGCTATATTTCAATTATACAGATTTTCCGACATAAAGGAAAGATTATAATTATAATTTAAGCCGTCCACTCAATCATCCCGCAGGCTATTTTGTCGCCGGCATTTCCGGCAGGCTGGGAAGTAAAGTCGTCGGGCTTTGCATGGATAATAACAGATCTTCCGATAATCTCCTGAAGGGTATACCGCTTATCATAAAATACGCTGAAGGCATACCCCTGATTGCCGAGAAGAGGCGGCATGTCTCCGGCATGATCAGGATGCGGCATATTCCCGGGATTATAATGCAGTCCCGTATGGCTGAAATGGTCGCTGCAGTCTCCCGAATCGTGTATGTGCATCGCGTAAAAATTGCTGGAACCGGGCTGATTCCTATTGGGAAGCCCGAAAATCTCCGTCTCCACCAGCACGCCGCCGTAAGTGGTATGATAAAATTTAACCGCGCCGCTCAAATCGGGATGCTGCTCCCCGCCTCTGACCCACGCTATGGCTCCCGGATGGTTGCGCATCAGAAGCTGTGTGAAAACGGCTCCCGGTGTCATTTCGTAATTGGTCATAAGAATAGCTCCTATATGTTTTAAAGTTATCTTATGACGATTTTGCGAAGTGGTGCCCCGCAATCAGACTAAATGTTTTCCAGAAAAAACGCCGTCCCGCTCACAACCCGCTCCGATATGAGCAGTATCCTGCTTTTCAAAAAAGGCGTGAGTGCCTCCCTCGCCGCCTGAGCATCAGACACCTCGTTGTTGCCGTCCGTAAATACAAGCACCACTTTGCTTCGCGCATGAAACTTTTTCAGATAGGCAAACAATTCCTCATATTTCTTTTTCTGCGGACAGGCACGGTATTCTTGAAACGCGCCGCCCGTCATAAGCATCGCCATGGGCGTCACCGCAGACGTCATTTCCTGCCCCCAGAATACCAGATTCAGTCGGACATTCCGAAAAATCTCATTGCTTCTTTTCAGCGCTTTTACCGCGGCAGCTGCCGCTTCCTGAAAATCCCCTTTCTCCATGGACGTGTCAATCACAATCGTCATTTCCGGATTACCGCCGCGGTAATTCCCCGGCACATGCAAAATGGCATCTACCCGCTTTGCAATCTGCAGCGCATCTATCTCTGTCAGTTCCATACATTCACATCCTCCCTCCCGACAGTCGCCAATATACCCGACCAAGCCCAGGCTCCGTTTAAGCAAATTGCCCGGCTCGCTGCCCACCGAAATAAAATACGACACATTTCTCCACACTTCGACATATAGTATAGCAACAACAAAATCCACTTGCGAATCCGACAAGCCTTGGGACGCAACGGAGCAAGGAGCAGACATGCCAAAAGAAGCAGAATGGGACAAACGGTTCAACATCGGCGTTGATTCCATCGACAAAGCACACCGAAAACTGTTTTCCATCGTACACCGGCTGATCACATTGAGCAAAGATAAAAGCAACGGACAATGGGCGTGTGCCGAGGGCATCAAATATTTCAAAAATTACGCCATACAGCACTTTGCCGACGAGGAAGCATATATGCGGTCCATCGGCTATGCCGGCTATGAAATACACAAGCGTCTGCATGACGACATGCGTGACAAAACACTGCCGGCACTCGAAAAAGATCTCACGGAATCCGAATATTCGGAGGAATCCATCCATCACTTTATCGGCATCTGCGTCGGATGGCTCACCGCCCATATCATAATCGAAGACCGCGCCATTGCCGGTATGATTTCAAACAAATGGAAGACCGATCATACCGGGGCAGACATGGACGCGCTGGAAAATGCGCTGTCCGGCACCATACACGAAATCTTCCGCCTGCCGACACAGCTTGTCAGCGAACATTACAGCGGCGAAAACTTCGGCAAAACTATGATTATCCGGCTGACATACCACTCCATAGACCACGAGGAGGTACAGATTTTTATGGCGCTGGAAGAAAGCCTTGTCCTGCGCGCCGTAAGTTCTATTTTAAATATCCCCCTAAACAAAATGGATCAGCTTGTCATGGCAATCGGCAAAGAACTTGCAATCCAGATAGCGGAGCAGGTTGCCATACGCAGCAATCTGGCTTTGCAATACCATCTGGTCAACAGTCATTTTATGACCGCGGATCAGTTCCGGCAAGCATTTTACGCAGGCAATTTCGACTACAGTCTGTTGTTCAACACCGGACGCGGTTACTTCGCTTTTGTCGTAAGCGTTTAGATGCCGCTATCGTCTCCTTTTCCCTGCAATATACAACACCCCCGTCACAGTCACAACTACTGCCAACAGGACAATCGCAATCCCTGCCGCATTTCTCGCCCTGCGGCTTTTGGCCGTCGTTCCCGCTTCGCCCGCAGCCGCTTCTTTTCCCTCATTCCAGTCAATATAGGCAATTGCATACGGAGAAAACTTATCGGTAGAAAAAGTAATGGTATCCGGGTTGTCATCCTCATCTGCAAGCTGTGCAAATTCCCGACTGCCGTCCTCCTTTGTATGTAACCGCAGCACATAAAACCGCCGTTTTTCCGCCCTTAGATGCTCAGGCACCTCAAGCACCACCTGCAACGTTGTCGGAAGCTCGGAAATCGTCTGCGTCTCGCCCGCCTTTGATGCCGCAAGGGACACCTCAAAATATTGTCCGATGTTCATGCCCGGCAGCTTATTCTCTGCAAATCCCTGCTGTACTTGCGGCGTCTCCTTTCCGTTGGTATTCTCTATATACAGGTCTATGGTCACCGGCTCATTGCCCTGCAGCATTTTCAGCTTTTCTTCCCCGGACAGAAAATAGTCCACCACCGCTTCGAAATTGTAGTAGGAAATCTCCTGTTTCTGATCCGAAAAATCGTTGTGGATCGTCACCTGCAGATCCCCGGACTCCAGCGCGCCGCTCATCAGCTCCGCGTCGTTGTTCCCCTTTACAAGCCGCTCTGCCTCCTCCACGGAAATGCCAAGGTGTTTCAGCGTACCGGTCGGCCCGCTCTCCTGCTTCTGTCCTCCGTCTTCTTTCCCTGACGCTTCATCGCCGGTTTCATATATGTCGTTGTCCCGGTCTGATTTCTCTTCTTTTTTGTCCTGATCCGTTTTATTATCCTTGGCCGTATCTTCTTTTTGATCTGCTTTCTTGCCTGGCTGATCCGGCTTTTCCGTCGCTGCCGCACTGTTTTTGTCCTTTGCGGGAGACTCCGCAAAATCCACGGAAATGGTATGATTTTCCCTCACGTCGGCAAAGTTAAAAGAGTTCATCCATCCCACTGACTTCCCGTCCACGTACACATTGCTGACAGCATAGCCGCTTTTAGGGGTCATCGTATAAAGGATTCCCTCCCCTTCCTTCACCGTGCTTTTCCCCGCAGGCGTAATCGTTCCGTTCTCGGAAGAAGCTGTGGCAGTGATGGTATAAGTTTTCGGCTGCTCGTTTTTTCTGGAAAACACCGCGGTAAACGTTCTGGATTCCGTGACGCGGTTCAAAGACATCCTGCTGTCTTTGCTGACGGTTTTTCCGTTCTCCGTCCAACCGTCAAACTGATACCCCTCTTTCGCCCAAGCCTCAAGCGCCATGCTTTCCCCATAGTTTATATCCCGGCTTTCCGTAGCCGTCCCGCCATTGATATCGTTCACGTTTACATTAATGCGGCAGATTACCTTCTTAAACTCCGCCACATACGCCGCGTCGCCGCGCACATTGTTGACCGTATATTGGGAATCTCGGGAAACTTGATTCCCGTTTAACGCCCAGCCTTCAAAGGTAAAACCGTCGTTCGGAACCGCCGAAATCACGGCATAACCACCTTCTCTTACCGTGCCGCCCCCGTACACCGAACCGCCGTTTTCCGGAGAAGCCTTCACCTGAATCAGATAGTCGGAGACCGGCAGGGTCACAAGAGCCGACGCGCTGTAGCTGCTGTCCTCTTTGGAAACCACCTTCACAATCAGCGAAGAGGCCGTCTCATCCGAAGCCACGTTCAAAACTCCATTGCTGTCAATAAAGGTATTCCGGCTTATCTGACCGGAGACGCTCCACGCCACCGCTCCGCTGAAAACGCCTTCCCCGGATACCGACACAATAAAAGCATAAGTCTCTCCTTTTGGAACAACCACCGTTCCGGGAGAAATGCTGACGGACGTAATCAGCGGCGTTTCCGCAGTCGAATCTACCGATGCGCCGACGCCGATCTGTGCGGCATAGCACGGCAGAATATCAGACAAAAACATCTGCGCCAGCAGCAGATACGCCCCCAGACAATATATCCATTTTTTTCTCATGTTCCACCTCCTGCTGTCGCCGCGTATTTTCCTCTGTCTGATATATGTATCGTCATTTTTCTGCAGACCTCCACACTGTAATTACAGTATAATGCACATATAAAAATTTGAAAAGCAGAGATCCTTTCAAACCTCTGCTTCTCTCAACCTTTACATATTCTCACGTATTTTGCGGCAAATGAAAATCCTGAGCTAAACTATTGCGCTTTTCCTTCATAGTTTCATCCCGTCTGCGGGATATCAGTTAATCCCTGTTATTTTCAGCTCCCCGTCCACAGACTTAAAAATGATATTCGGCGTCGCGTCCCCCATAACGACGCCCGCCATGGTTTCCTCCAAGGCGGAGATGTCCACCGCCGCAATCACCGCGCACCGCTCGTCCGTAAATATGGTATCGGCTCCCAGTGCCATGAACGCCTCTTCACTCTCCACAACCTCGCCGTTTACCGCCAGCGGAAACGCGCTCAGCCCGGCGAGCGCTTCCATATCTTTCGCCGCCACCGCCGCCTGCACCTGCTCTGCAAACGCCGCTGTTTCACCATCTGAAGCCTGCTCTTCCAAAGCCTCAAAATTATCGTTCTTTTCTTCCGTATCGCTCTCCGTCGGCGCCGTTTCCAGCCCTGCTTCATCTGTTCCGGTCTCCGTCTGCACAACGTCCACCGGCTTAATGTCCACCGCCCCGGTTTCCGCCTGCTTTTGCTCACCGCATCCCGCGCATCCAAGAACCACTGTCCCCACGATCAATAGCCGTTTCCATTTTTTCATCCTTTTTCCTCCCGTTTATACCAGATTTACCATGTCTGCAGTATTCCTCATGAATCTGCATCTAATATACTATCTGTCCCGCTTTTTGTCGTCAATTTCACTTCTTCGCATTTGCCTGTTAATTTTTCGCAATCGGGCCAAAATTTCCCTGAAGAATCGGTTGATAAACCAGCCCCGGGCTCGATATAATTGATATTGACATTACAGCATTTCGACATGCTTCGCGAAATGCACGGAAATGGAAAGGAACCGATCCCATTATGACAATCACAATCTGCGACGACAGCATTAAGGATCTTCTGCACACGGAGAAGCTGTTGTTGAAATATAAATCGCTGCACCCGGACAGAAACTTTGAATTGGAAAAATTTTCCGATCCGTCCAGACTGTACCAGCAGATTTCTGCCGGAAAGCTGACAGATATTTACATCTTGGATATGCTGATGCCAAGACGTACCGGAATCGACATAGGCAACCTGATTCGGACATCCGGCTGTGAGAGCGTAATTATTTATATTACCTCCTCGGAAGATTATGCCCTGGATGCCTACAGCGTGCGCGCAGTGAGATATCTGTTAAAGCCTGTTGATGAAAACAGACTGTTTGAAGCGCTGGATTATTCCCTCTCATACACGAAGCTGCGGGTAGACTCCCTCTGTCTGATTAAAACAAAGGGGGGCCTTCTGCAAAGACCCTACTCCAAGATCGAATATGTAGAAAACGCCGGCAGAAAACTGGAAATGCATATGCTTGACGGCGAAGTCCTGAAAAGCCTGTTTATCAGAAAATCCTTTGAGGCGGAGACAAAGGAGATTGCGGCACAGAGAAATTTCCTGCAGATCCACAAATCTTTTCTTGTCAATCTGGATCATGTCAAGCAGTTGACTCCCGACAGCGTTATCATGGAGTCCGGCAAGCGCCTTCCTGTCAGCCGGGCGAAGGCGGCTAATGTGAAGCGCGAATATCTGCTCTATGTTTCCAAGAATATAGGTGGTGGAACACCATGACCGATGTGCTTTATGTGAAAAACATATCTTATACAATGAGCCATATTTTCTTTTTGGTCTTTGTCTATTTGTTTACAATACCCCGCTACTCCAAAAAGAGGACGCTGGTTATCTGCGCTCTTTCCTTTGCCTTTACAACGGCAATGAGCCAATTAAAGATGATTGTGCTTCCGGACAACGCATTATTTTACTTTATTATAACGATCATCCAGATCATAGCTGCGCAGCTTACCGGACTACTGATCTCCGAAAGACGGAATGCCAAAACGCTGTTTGTGGGCCTCAGCGCCTCCAACTATGTGCTGGTCGGAAGCATCATTGCTTCTATCCTTTACATTTTTACAGACGATATCATTGTGTCACTGACCGGAAATCTTCTGGCACACATTATCATTTTACTGATATTTTACAGGAAAATCAGAACCATTATTTTAAGGTTCTGCGAACGGGATATGGAAAAAAACGGCTGGGAAATCTGTCTGATTCCCATATTCTTTTACTGCGCGTTTTCCAGCATTGCCTTTTTCCCCTATACTCTTTACGACCATCCCGAAAATATTCTTGTCAGCATTTTTTTAATGATTACCATGCTGGTTTCCTATGTGGTAGTGATACACTATCTGGACAGCGAGACAAAATATGTGACGGAGCTTTGGAAAAACGCCGTGCTCAAATCCTACGCCAAGGGCCTGGAAAACCAGAATTATCTTGTAAAGCAGTCAGAGCAGAATTTAAAAGTGCTGCGGCATGACATGAGACACTACTCCATGATGATTGACTCCCTGTTAGACCAGGGGGAATACGATGAAATAAGAAATATAACCGGGCACATCGAGGAAGTGGTAAATGATAATAAGATTAAACATTATTGTGAAAACCTGATTATCAATATTGTTCTCATGAACATGGCGGAGTATGCGGCAGTATTTTCCATTGCACTGCATCTGGACGTACTGATCCCAACGCATATTCCCGTCAACGAATATGAATTTGCCCTGACCCTTGCAAATCTTTTTGAGAACGCGCTTATCAGCGCAAAGCAGGCGGAACCCGCCAAAAAGTATATTGATGCGAAAATACACTGCACAGAGGAATTTCTGCTGGTCGATATGGCAAATGAGTGCGCGGAGGAAATTCATTTTGACCCCATAACCGGACTGCCTAAAAGCAGACGCGGCAAAGGCCATGGCCTCGGTATGCAGAGTGTCCAGGATTTCTGCAGCGAAATGGGCGGAACCATCGACTGCTACTGCGAAAACAATCGGTTCCGCATTATTTTGTATGTGAAGTTTTAGCCGCATCCCGCGCAGGACAAAAACACCCTGTCACGGTCTCTGTATCACAAACGTATCTTCAAGCAAAAGCCAGTTCGGGCGGAAAAACCGCATGATCTGCCAGTAACCCATCCCCCGCAGGCTGTACTCCGGCAGAAGGGCGAATTTGGCCCGATAACTTCTCACATCCTCAAACCATACCTCATGAAGCTGCCCGTCTTTTTCGTATCTAAAATAAGGCGACTGCGCTACCTCGTCAAACTCGATGGGGACACCGGCCTCTACCGCGATCTGCACGGCCCCCAGGTTGCTCACCGTGGTCGCTCTGGAAGATCCCTGCACAAAAGGCAGCGTCCAGTCATACCCATAGTTTGGTATCCCCAGATCAATTTTTGCCGGGTCAATGCGGGTGACGGCATACTCCACGACCCGCCGCACCTGATCGATAGGAGCCACAGCCATAGGCGGCCCATAGGTGTATCCCCACTCATAAGTCATAAGCAGCACACTGTCAGCCGCTTCCCCCAGAAGCCCGTAATCCTTTCCCTCGTACAGAAGACCCGGCTGCGTGTCGGAGGTTTTCGGCGCCAGCGCCACGGAGACATGATAGCCGTAGGGCGCGAGGTAATTTCTCACATCCGCCACAAAATCGGCAAAGGGAATCCGATCCTCCGGGCGGATATACTCGAAGTCGATATCCACGCCCTGAAAATTTTTTTCTTGGACAACCGTCAAAAGATTGGCCAGCAGGTTATCTTTGGCAGCTTCTTCGTTCACCACCGCAGTGATGAGAAAATTGTTGAAATTTCCGTCCGGCCCGAGCGGTGTCAGGGTGAGAACCGGGCGCACACCCTGCGCAAGCGCGGCATCAATCATAAAGGTATCGTCCACCGTCGGCGGAACCAGATCTCCCTCCGTCGTGAAGCCATAGGAAAAGACCGAGAGCGAGGACAGATAGGGAAGGGTCTCGTCTAAGACGCTGCGCTGAATAAAGGGGTACGCATAGCCGTTCACCCAAGCCGGGTAGGAGGGTTTTGCAGTCTCCCCGGAAGATAAAAGAAGCGCCTGCCCGACCGCCAGCGGATAAGGGTAGGCAAGTTGATTGTTATAAATGATGGAAGACGCGGAAATTCCATAGCTCTGTGCAATAGAATCTACCGTGTCTCCCGATTGTACCACATAAATTTCCATAGAATATTCCTGCTGTTTCTGTCGGCGTTTGGTTTATTCTATGCGGGAAACAGCGGGAAGGTCAATAATCGACCGCAAACGCATCTGCAATTACAGGCAGCTCCCTTCCCCATCCTACTTCCGCGTTAAAAAAATTCCGATGATTGCACCGATAAAAATAATCGGCGCCACCCTGACAAACAGCCATTCCAATGAGTGAACCGCCACGCCGAGAACGGCGGTTTCGGGGTCGCTATAATTCCACTCCAAATAAGGGCTTTCTAAATGAAATAAGACTACAAAGGTTATTACTATAACCGCACATAAAAAAATGAGCAGCCAATGAATCATTTTTCTTCTCGCAATTTTCCTTTGCGCCAGTTGCAGGTTTATCACTTCCAATTTTTCAGCAATCGCTTTTATGCTATCAGTCTCTGTCTCCGCAACAGTTTCCCCCAGCAATGTGCTTACGGGTGTTTCCAACACTTCCGATATGAGAACCAGCATATCCGAATCGGGAACAGACAATCCCTGCTCCCATTTAGAGATTGTCTGCCGCACTACGTTCAGTTTGACCGCCAATTCCTGTTGTGAAAGTCCTTTGGATTTTCTAATTGCTTTCATGTTTTCGCTAAGCATCGTGGATACCCTCCTTCTTTTTAATCGTTACCACAATTATATGAAGGGGTGTCCATTGCTGCAAGCAACGTATTTTAACATGGTTAAAAAATAGAGTCTTCTGTGCTTTGCCCGGGAAATAAACCGCCGTAGGATGTAAATTCCATTCTATCGCTAAAGATTTCAAATACCGGCGGAATCTCCCTCGAGAAATCATTGTAAATAAGAATATCAAATAATCCAAGCGTTGATATCAGTCCCTATATAAAGAGTACCACCCTCACAATTATTTAAGGATGCCACAATTTCTTTTTCCAATTTATCACTGTCGACAAAGCCAAAGCGGAAAGCTGTCGTACTCTCCGCCCCCTATCCTTCACCTTACAATACACCACCGCCGTCAACGTACTGATAAACGTCGCCACAATCGCCGGCGCAATAATCCCTGCCGGGTTCACGCTCCCGTACTGCTGCCGGTACGCAATCATATTGACAGGTATCAGCTGCAAAGAAGAAATATTCAAAATCAGAAACGTACACATCTCATTGCTGGCAACCCTGCCATTTTTCCATTTGCCGCTATGGGCAGTTCCCCGCCGCTCTTACCTGTCTTGTTCCCCTTTTTCTTTCCATCCGCAAAAATGCCTTCCCCTGCCGGAACATACCCCGGTGTCCCCCGCTCCGCCTCTAACTGCGCCAATGCCTCCATCGCCTTAAGCCCCGCCTTGTGTCAAGTTAGTGACACGAACTTTTTGAAAAATCCAACCATACGATCACAAACCGATCGCATAGATATCTTTCAACAATTCCTTGAGACTCTAATACCTATTTCAGCAACAAAGACAGCACCTTGGGACGCGCACCTTTTTCATATTTGAACTTTAAAGCATGCCTAATAATTTCAGGTAAATAATATCGATCATTGTCTATTTTTAAATAGCCTTCTTGTTTCATAATCTTTTCTTCTGCCTGAGTAAGATTAAACGTATCTGCCGCAAATGGTAAAACCTTTTTTTCTTCCGATGTATGCTCTAACTTATCAAAAATTGGTCCCAATGCCTTGATTTCATCTCTTATTTCACCAATCTTATCATTAGAACATTCTGAAACCGCCCTTCTGATTTCTGTAGGCATTAAATATCTGTCATCATACACCGCTTTGCCTACATGGTCAGTTGCTTTCTCCAAAAATCTGATAATATCACGCGCCTGTAACTGTCCATTAAAATCTGATAATGCCGCCAAAATCCATCTTGAAGAATTTGCTTCATTAGATGTTGGCTTTCCTAGTTTTACTCCCCATAATCTATTAAGTGTTTCTTCAATTACTTCTCCTGGAGCAGTTTCAATTGGTATATTTCCCCGATAAAAATCTGGTATTGCCTGACTAGTCAACCATGCTGCCAATCTTAATGCCTCGGTGTTAGACCATTGTAATTCAACGGCACGGTACAAAGAATAAAATTGTTCATAATTAATTGTTAATGAATCCCGCACCATATCCTTTCTTAAAAAAATCATAAGACCCACATTGTGATAAGTTATTTTTACTTCGTCAACCAAATCTCTGCATAGTGCCCTAATCGCATTTTTCTCGTTTTCCGACGATATTGTATGTTCAAAAATTTCTTCCAGCCCATCTATTAAAAATACCATCTTTATATGTCTATATTGCAATTCTTCCTCAAGTTCTACTAATGAGTGGTATGTTTTATGAAATGCACTTAAAATAACTTTTTTCCATATTTCTTTCCACTCTAAAATGTCATGGTCTTTTCTCGCATGCATTAACAGCATATCCTTACTATCCACATATACCGAATTACTAATTTCCCCCTTCATTCCACATTTGTTGTAACCAGCTATGGCGTTCTTTATAATCCCATTAAATCCTCCCGCATTCCCTGAAGCCAAAAGAGGCACTGTCAGTATACATGCATCATCACTCATGCCTTTCGATACGGGTTCATTTTTGCTCATGCGTTCGACAAACTTTTCCCAATATTGATCCCTCAGTATTTCTCTATATAAAAATGTTTTACCAGATCCCTTCGCGCCCATGATCACTGTGTTTGGAATACTATTTCTATACTTTCTAATTAAATTCTGAATTGACTCTGTCATCAATACTTCAAATGTTCCATTCCCTTCTGCTGTAATTTGGCTTGTCGCAAACTGATGAATACTATTTATCACTTTGTTTCTTGATATTTTTAAACTATCACTCTTTATCTCTTTGAAACCCATATAACTATTTTTAACTATTTCACAAATATTTTTGTAAAAATCTCTGCCGCTTAAATTTTGCATTATTTTAGGCAGTGTTTCTAAATGTACCAACTCACTCGCAAAAGGAAGCTCCGTTACTATATTATCCGTTATAGAGTCATCGCTTTCAGCTATATTGGGATGGTAGACAGCAACTAATTCGCTGATAATTTCATCTGTATTCATTCCATTTTGCACCATAGTCAGTAAAACCTCTGGTATTTTAGAATTCTCATTCAAAGGTAGACCTTTATTCAACTGTTGTAAAAGTATTTCTGTTCCTTTAACAGACTGATAAGAGGTTGATGTCACAATATATTTTTTTACTCTGGGATCAAAAAGCATCGGCGCTGAAAACTCACTTAATCCCGCCCTCAAGTCAATCAACACCAACCCTGCATTTACTTTCTCTCCTAATTTTGATAAAACTTCCGCCAAAATATACTTTTTATTATAACTAATAGCAAGACTTTCAGGACTTGCATACATATCAAGCAGCTGTTCCACATATCTATACGTTGGTAGAACAATATGCTCTGCCCTTCCTCTTTCTGTTTCTATTTTAATGGTCAATTCCGATACTTTGTCTGCAATCAATTCAATAATCTCATCCGTATTATCCTTTTCCTGCGTAATCTCCAAAAGATCTAAAAAACTAAACGCTGTTTCCTCCTGCTTCGTAGTAAGCCACGTTATTCCCGGTGCCTCAATATCCGCATCAATAATAAGAAGTTTTCGGAAATTCTCTACATTGTTTAGCTCAGACCATGCTTTAACAAAAGCCAATAAAGATAGTGTACGTCCTACCCCTCCCTTGTATGAATGAAAAGCAAGAACAGGTACTCCCGGTAATTCCTTTTCTATCAGTTCATTAAAATACGCTGTCTTTTGGTATAAAACATTCCTAAAAAGCGGTGTGGTTACACTATCATTCTCCTCATTTTGATCTATTACAAAAGACACGTCTAAATATTCATCCGATAAATCCAGCAATATCTTCTCGCCATCATACTTTTTCCCAAAAATATCACTTAATATTTTTTTGGCAGATGTCTCTGCCTGTCCTTCTTTTAAATGAATAATTACTTCATCGATATATATCTCAGTATCGGAAATCACTCCCCCCCACTTAGCTTTATTTAACAGCAACTCTCTTTCTGTGTCTTTCCACGTATATAACATCATTGTCTTCTCATCCCTTCCCCGATCCAGCAAGCAATATCATTTAATGAATCTTCTACCTTTTCTTCCTTGTCAAATTGATTTACCAGTGTTTTAATACAATATCGGTAAAACTGGTGATAATTTTCTGTATCTACAATATCTCTATGCACAGTGTTCAATCGCGGAAATTTAAAATTTCCCTGCTGTCCTAGCTCTTTTAATATTCTTTCCAAGTTGTGGGATTTCAAAATTTTTATCTTCTTATCATCAGTACCTTCCAAAATTTTTTGAGGATTTTCTTCGTTCCATTTATCTAATAGTTTATATTTCAAACCGCATTCCACACTATAAACCAATAGTAATCTTCTGCTGTTTATATCTGCGTTTTCACTTTTAAGCCGTTTATATGACTGGTAATGCTTTTCGTATCCTCTTCTATAATCTCTTTTATCTGCAATCAGCATTTCTTATATACCTTTCATTTGTCATCTGCTTCAAATAATTATATCTTCTCTCACAAAACACGTCAATAAAGAGATTATACACATTGTCTGAATAATGTTAAAATCATTTCTGTTTTCTATTTTTTATTTTACAGTATACCACCGCCGTCAATGTACTGATAAACGTTGCTACGATTGCCGGCGCAATAATCCCCGCCGGGTTCACGCTCCCGTACTGCTGCCTGTAAGCGATCATATTCACCGGTATCAACTGCAAAGAAGAAATATTCAAAATCAAAAACGTACACATCTCATTGCTGGCGACGCGCTCCCGCTTCCTTTTCTTGCCGCCAGCCGTTTCCACGACGCCATTTGCAGCACTCCCATCCGCCGCCGCATACCCAGCCGTCCCCCGCTCCGCCTCCAGTTTCGCCAATTCCTCCATCGCCTTCAATCCCGCAGGCGTGCACGCCCATCCAAGTCCCAATACATTAGCGATTAGATTCGTGGCAATATACTCCCGTGCCGGATGCCCTTTCGGAATGCGCGGAAAAAGAAAGCTGATGAAGGGTTGTATGCCTCTCGTCAGCTTTGCAATCAGGCCCGATTTCTGCGCGATCTCCATCAGCCCCACCCACAGCGCCATCACGCCGATCATAGTGATGCATAGAGATACCGCGTCCCCGGCGGAGTCAAGCGCCGCGTTTGTCACCTCCGCCATTTTCCCTGTGAACGCGCCGTACACCACACCGATCAGAATCATAAATGCCCAGATATAATTTAACATGAAAACCCCGATAGAAGATTATTTACTTACTTCCATTCTATGAATTTTCCCGCATAATATGTTTACCGCTTGTTATCCGCGCGCTCTCTTTTTCGCTCTCCCTCTTTTCCCATGTCTGTTGGATAGTTGGAATAGGTGACTTAGAAAATATCCATTATTCAAGGGTTTCCAATGCTCCTATGAATTTATAATGGATAGTAAGTC
>ERZ779637.271-NODE-271-length-37918-cov-12.372078_pt1 | contig 37918 bp, 39 predicted proteins | sample MGYA00514196_ERZ779637 | MGnify/ENA primary metagenome ERZ779637 (study PRJEB29562, sample SAMEA4376700) | mouse gut metagenome | isolation source: Cecum | study: EMG produced TPA metagenomics assembly of the A DSS colitis mouse model was used to assess the...
TCTTCCTACCTGTGGTCCCTTTTTTGTGCTGTCCGCACAATCTGGACCGGTTCACGCCACGGGGGAGCCACTTACAAAGTCAGCCCCTACAAACTGCTGATAAGGGATTGTTCCAGGGCTTTTCAACCGCCTTATAGCTCACTTCAATCGTCACTCTGCCGCTGGGCTGCTTGAAGGTGTAGGTCCCGTCCGGCTTCACTGTCACCTCCACGGGCTTTCCGCATAGTGGCTCCTCCTTGCTATTCGATGGAGATATTGTATCGAATAGCAAGGATTTTATGTGGAAAATGTGGCTCTCGGTTGGTTTTCACGGAAAACGCCCGGCGCAGCTTGTTGCACCCCTACCAGGGGCCGCGCTAAACGGCAAGCAGGGCGAGTGTCAATACACTCGCCATTTTCGCCTTGCGAAAATGCTTGTTGGGGTTGCACCCCAAACCTGCCGGAAGCCTCTGGACACCGTGTCCAGAGGCTTCCCTATCTGCGGCCCCGTCGCTAACGCTCCTGGGCCTTATTCTCCCGCCCGCCGGGCAGGCCGAGGAGATGATCGACGTTGGTATACTGATCCCGGCGGCGCGGCAACGCCGCCGAAATTCGATATAGAATCCATGTTGCCGATATAGCGGCTCACTTCCGTTTCCAGCCGGGCCGCGTCTAGGCCGGCGGCGGAATAGTTTTTTGAGAGGCACATAGCAACGGTTGCCCGTGCAATCTGCTTTTCAAAACTCGCAAGTTTAACCTTTTTCATAGCGGAATCCTCCTTCAATGTATAAAAAAGTTAGCTTGCTGGTTGCAAGCTAACTGGTGCTTGTTCCCTGCAAACTAATAGTAATGGCTACTAAAAAGTACTTGCAATCCTGGACAAGACGTGTTATACTATCAATCGGCCTTGCGGTGAAAGCCAGACAGCGCCAATTGAAGAGGAAAGAGGTGAACAAGAGCAATGAAGGAAGGTATCCATCCCAATTATCAGCAGACTACGATCAAATGCGCCTGCGGTAATGTAATTGAGACAGGTTCCACGAAGAAGGACATTCGCGTGGAAGTCTGCTCTAAGTGTCACCCCTTCTTCACAGGCAAGCAGAAGCTGGTTGATACCGGCGGGCGCGTTGCCAAGTTCAACAAGAAGTTTGGGCTTCAGTGATTGCATTACAGGAGATGCGCCGTGCCGCGGTCTGCGGGACGGCGCATTTTTTGGCGTTTGGGGCAGCTGGCCTGTGGGCCTGCGCGCCCCGCAAAACTCTCAAACACCGAGGTACTATGAAAGAGCAAAAAATCGAAGAAATCACCAAACCCCGGGACATCGCCATTCTGGCAGGTCTGAACAGCCCCCGGCTCTCCGACGCCGACAACGCCGACGAGGAGACCATGGATGAGCTGGAGGCCCTGGTGGAGACCGCCGGCGGCCAGACCGCTGCCAGCGTCCTCCAGAACCGGGCCGCCCCGGACCCCAGGACCTTCATCGGCGAAGGAAAGGTGGCGGAGCTCAAGGAGCTGGTGAAGAACGAGGCCGCCACCACCGTCATCTTTGACAACGACCTCAGCCCCTCCCAGCTGCGGGTGCTCACCGGCGAGCTGGGGGTCCAGGTTCTGGACCGCAGCGCCCTTATCCTGGACATCTTCGCCCAGCGGGCCCGGACCCGGGAGGGCCGCCTCCAGGTGGAGCTGGCCCAGTACCAGTACCTGCTGCCCCGGCTCACCGGCATGTGGACCCACCTGGAGCGTCAGGCCGGTACCAGCGGCAAGGGGCCCATCGGCTCCAAGGGTCCCGGCGAAACCCAGCTGGAGACGGACCGCCGCCACATCCACCGGAAGATCGACAAGCTCAAGGACGAGCTGGAGGAGGTGCGCCGGGTCCGGAGCACCCAGCGCCAGCGGCGGATGAAAAACGAGATCCCCGTGGTGGCCATTGTGGGCTACACCAACGCCGGCAAGTCCACCCTCTTAAACGCCCTCACCGGCGCGGACATCCCGGCCAACAACCGCCTGTTCGACACCCTGGACACCACCTCCCGCCTCCTCACGGTCAGCGACACCCTGGACGTGGTGATCTCCGACACGGTGGGCTTTATCCGCAAGCTGCCCCACCAGCTGGTGGACGCCTTCAAGGCCACCCTGGAGGAGCTGGAGTACGCGGACCTGCTCCTCCACGTCATCGACATCTCCAATCCCTGCTGGCAGGAGCAGGCCGTTGTGGTGGACAGTCTGGTCCGGGACCTGGGGGCGCAGCAGACGCCCTGCCTGCGGGTGTACAACAAATCCGACCTCTTCTGGGGGGACCTGCGGCCCCACGGTGAGGACGAGGTGAACATCTCCGCCAAAACCGGCGAGGGCGTCGAGGACCTCCTGGCGGCCATTGACCGCCTGCTGGACAAGGGGACCCGCCGGGTGACCATCCACCTGCCCTACGACAAGGGCGGCCTGCTGGATCTGCTCTATCGGGAGGCCAGAGTGGAGACAGTGGAGTACGCCGAAACCATTGATATTACGGCCGTGTGCAATCCCCGGGCCATCGGCGCGGTGAAGCCCTATATCGAGGGCTGGGTGGAGCCCAAGGAGAGCTGGGAGCTGGCGTAGGAGATCTTTTTTCTGGAAAAAGGCCGGAAAGCGGTTGACATTTCCGCTCCCTGGTGCTATATTGACAACTGTTCAAACCTGCGATGACGGAGAAGAACCCGCAGAGCGGCGCTCAGAGAGGGACGCGTTTTGGTGGAAGCGTCCCGCGACACGCGGCGGCTGTACCACTCCCGAGCGGCCCGGGATGACCGGGACGGGGCCCTCCCGTTACAGGGGGACACAAGCGACGGCCGCGCCTCCCGGCGGGAGAGGGCCGTAAGCAGGGTGGAACCGTGGAGTATGATTTTGCTTCACCCCTGAAATCACATCAGGGGTGAAGTTTTTCTTTGCCCCGACATTGGAAAGGAGCTCCCATTATGAGCGAGGAAAACCTGTACACCTTTGAAAACGAGACCTACCGCAGGACCTACTGGCACACCTGCTCCCACGTCCTGGCCCAGGCCATGAAGCGCCTGCACCCGGAGGTAAAGCTGGCCATCGGCCCCTCCATTGACAACGGCTTTTACTACGATTTTGAGACCCCCCAGCCCTTCACCGAGGACCAGCTGACGGAGCTGGAGGCGGAGATGCGGAAGATCTGCAAGGAGAAGCTGAAGCTGGAGCGGTTCGAGCTGCCCCGGCAGGAGGCCATCGCGTTCATGGAGGAGAAGGGGGAGCCCTACAAGGTGGAGCTCATCAACGATCTGCCCGAGGACGCGGTGATCTCCTTCTACAAGCAGGGCGAATTTACTGACCTGTGCGCCGGCCCCCACGTGGACTCCACCGGCCGCATCAAGGGCAACGCTATCAAGCTCACCGCCTGCAACGCCGCCTACTGGCGGGGCGACAGCAGCCGCCAGACCCTCCAGCGGATCTACGGCGTGGCCTTCCCCAAGAAGGACGAGCTGGACGAGTATCTCCAGCGCATCGAGGAGGCCAAGAAGCGGGACCACCGCAAGCTGGGGAAGGAGCTGGGTCTGTTCATGATGGCGGAGGAAGGCCCCGGCTTCCCCTTCTTCCTGCCCAAGGGTATGGTGCTCAAGAACACCCTGCTGGAGTACTGGCGGGAGTGCCACAAGCGCTACGGCTACGTGGAGATCGCCACCCCTGTGATCCTCAATCAGCACCTGTGGCACCAGTCCGGCCACTGGGACCACTACAAGGACAACATGTACACCACCGTCATCGACGGAGAGGACTACGCTGTCAAGCCCATGAACTGCCCCGGCGGTATGCTGGTGTACAAGAACGAACCCCACTCCTACCGTGATCTTCCCATCCGGGCGGCGGAGCTGGGGCTGGTCCACCGCCACGAGATGAGCGGAGCCCTCCACGGCCTGTTCCGGGTGCGCTGCTTCACCCAGGACGATGCCCACATCTTCATGACCCCGGAGCAGATGAAGGACGAGATCAAGAGCGTGGTGAAGCTCTTTGACGAGATGTACTCCACCTTCGGCCTGACCTATCAGATCGAGCTGTCCACCATGCCGGAGGACCACATGGGCGACGAGGCGGTCTGGCATTTTGCCGAGGACACCTTACAGGCGGCCATCACTGAGCTGGGCAAGGACTTTGTTGTCAATCCCGGCGACGGCGCGTTCTACGGCCCCAAGCTGGACTTCCACCTCTCCGACAGCCTGGGGCGGACCTGGCAGTGCGGCACCATCCAGCTGGATATGCAGATGCCGGAGCGCTTCGAGCTGGAGTACGTGGGCGAGGATGGGGAAAAGCACCGCCCCATCATGATCCACCGGGCCCTGCTGGGCTCCATTGAGCGGTTCATCGGCGTGATAACCGAGCACTTCGCCGGCGCGTTCCCCACCTGGCTCCACCCCGTACAGGTGAAGCTCCTGCCGGTGACGGACCGGGCGACGGACTACGCCAAGGAGATCGCCGCCAAGCTGTCCGCCCAGGGCTTCCGGGTGGAGGTGGACGGCCGGAACGAGAAAATCGGCAAGAAGATCCGGGAGGCCCAGCTGGATAAGATCCCCTATATGCTGGTGGTGGGCGACCGGGACATGGAGGCGGGCACCGTCTCCGTCCGCCACCGCGCGGAGGGCGACCTGGGGGCCATGAGCCTGGAGGATTTCACGGTCATGCTGCACCAGGTGGTAGACAGCAAGGAGCGGAAATAATCCCCCAACAGAGGAAGACAAAAAAGGCGCGGCGATGGTTTTCCATCGCCGCGCCTTTGCAACGTTCCCTTTGACCCGTTTTCTTTCAAAAAAAGCATGTCTGCGCCCTTCGTCACTGAAACCGCGCCAGGGCGTCGGCCTCGGTCATGGCGAAATAGCGGTAGGCAATCGCGCCGGTCCTGTCGCCCCAGGTGACGTCGATGTGGTACTCCTGGCCGTCCAGGGTGGCCACGGTCCAGATGTGGTCCTCCGTGGACACAGTGGCGCAGTCGATCCCCTCCAGCTTCAGCAGCAGGTTGTAGGCCGCCGTGTAGCCGTCGCAGACCGCCAGCCCCTCGGCAAAGGCCCGGTAGCCGCTGTGGCTCATGGAGCTGTCGTCGCTGGCAAAGTCATAGCGGCAGTTCTCGCAGAGCCAGGTGAAATAGGCCCTGGCCTTGTCGTACTCCGTCATGTCCGCTGTGATGGTCCCCTCGGCCCACAGCTGGTCATGGACCGAGGCGGCATAGTCCGCCGTGGCCTGCCGGTAGTCCTCCAGCAGCTCATCCCCGTAGAGGCTGCTGGAGAAGGTCATGGACACCACGCCGGAGCGGGTGGAGTAGGCGCAGACGATGTTGTTGTAGGTCTGCTCCACATACAGCCGGGCCGTGTGGAGAAAGGCCTGGGTCAGTTCGTCCACGGCCTCCTTGGTCAGGGTCTCCTGGGGGTAGTCGAGCACAACCCGCCGCTCCCCCCGGGAGAGCATATAGCGCACGTCCGCATGGATCTCCTCCAGCGTGCCCGGGGCCGGGAAGAACGTGCCGTCGCTGCAGACCAGATCCTGCAAGGCCGTGCCCGCCCGGCTGTAGGCGGAGGCGTAGTCCCAGTTCAGCCGGATGCGCAGCTCATCGTACACCAGCCGGGTCACCATGGCGGCCACCTGACTGCGGGGGATGCTGTCCCCGGGGAGGAAGGAGCCTGTCCCGTCCACGCCGTCCAGAATGCCCCAGGCGTACAGCCGGAGAATGTCCGCGGCGTAGGGGGTGTCGGCGTTGACGTCGGTGATGTAGTTGCGGTTCAGGTGTCCGGCGGTGACGACGGCCTGATTGACGGGCTCAAACAGCTCCGCCGGCAGCACCCCGGCCAGCACATGGGCCATCTCCGCCCGGCTGGCCGGCCGCTCGCCGGCCCCCTCGAACTCCTGCCCGATCACGCCCAGGGACTGCAAGTAGGCCGCATAGGGCTCGTACCACGCCTCCCCGTCAAAGGCCGCCGGGCCGGCCTCGCCGTCGCCCCAGTCGTAGAGGCTGCGAAGGCGGGCGGCCATGGCCAGCACCTCCGCCACGGTGATTTCAGACGAGGGGGCAAAGCGGTCCTCCCGGCCGTGGCCGTTGGTGAGGCCCAGCTCGTAGAGGCAGCGGACGTTGTCATAGTACCACGCCCCGGCCGGCACGTCGGCAAACTGGTCCTCGTAGGTCCGCACAGGGGCAAGGGCATAGGCGGTCCCCTGCGCCAGCAGCAGAACCGCCAGGATCAGGGGCAAAACGCGGCGCTTCATAGGCAAGATCCTCTCCTCGTCCTTTTGTCCCCGTCCCGCCGGTCAGGGGACCAGTATGTCCATATCCTCCCGGGTCAGGGGCCGCTTGTAGGGGTTAAAATAGGTGTTTATCAGCTCCAGGACGCCCTCCGGCTCCAGCACGTAGTAGGAGCCGCCCTTGTAGTACCCCGCGCCGTCGCCGGGCAGGGTGTGGAAGGCAATGCTGTCGCTGCCCATGGACAGGGCCTGCTCCCCGATCCAGATGAGGTTGGCCAGCTTCAGATCCGTCTCCACCCGCGTGGAGAAGATTTCCGCCATCTCGGGAATCTTGTCCAGGTTGGAGACCTGAAGGGTCTGCTTGGCCACCGCCGTGAGAAATGCCTGCTGGGTGCCGATGCGGCCGATATCTGCGGTGGCGTAGCCGGTGCCGTCGTTGTTCTGCCGCCAGCGGACCACCTCCAGGGCCTGCTGGCCGGTGAGGTGGCGGGGGCCCTTCTTGAAGTGGATATGGAGGTCCTGCTCCGGATCGTCGTAGTCCATGTCCACAGGGATGTCGAAGTCCACGCCGTCAATGGCGTCCACCAGCTCCACAAACGCCCGCAGATCCACGGTGACATAGTAGTCCACCGGGATGCCCAGCAGGCGGGACACCTCCGTCCTGGTCTGGCTGATGCCGCCGTGGTGGTAGGCGTTGTTAAGCTTCTTCACGGACCAGGACACGTTCAGGAGCGTGTCCCGGGGCAGGCTGACCACATTGATGGTCCCGTTTTCCGCGTCCAGCGCCATCAGCAGGTTGGTGTCGCTGCCGCCGTTCTCATCGTCCAGCCCCGCCATCAGGACGGTGTAGAAGTGCTCCTTCCGCTCCTCGGAGGAGAGGGGGCGGGCGTCATCCTCCGGATTCTCCGGCTCCTGGGCGGCGGAGGGATCCGGGTCCGGCGCTGCGGGCCCGCTGGGGCGGAGGGTGGGCTCCTGGGAAAAGCATTTGTAGAGGCCAAACAGAGCGGTGAGAATAAAGAGGGCGCTGATGGTGGTGACAGCCACTGCCTGGAGGGCAGAGGTCTTTCTTTTGTTGCGGCTCATGGGTCATGGCTCCTCGCTTCGCTGTCAGAATCCGGATAAACCGTCATTCTATTATACCTGAGATGAAAATATAACACAAGAGCCCTGGAAAATTTGTCACCATTTGTTTTTCTTGTATCAAACCGCCATCAAAAACCGGCGCCCTGCCCGGTCAGGGCGCTGTCTGCTCCGTCCGGCGCAGCAGTTCGTCCAGCTGGTCCGACTGGCGGGAGAGGGTCTCCAATATGTAGGAGAGCGTTTCCTCCATGGCGCTGCGCTGGGCCGGACGGGCGGTGCGGATGGGGTGGGTGTAGCGGTGTACCGGCGCGGCGGCCATCGGGGTTGGGGCGGACTGGCCGCCGCTCTGGCCGGAGACCGGCGGCCGGTGGGGCGACATGTTCTGATTGCGGCAAGGTTTCATGGCTGCTCTCCTCCTGATCTGCGTTTCTCCATCGTCTGTTTTTTACAGCACTTTTATAAAGGATAAATCTGTATGCACAGCCCCAGACCCCGGCAGGGCTGCCGTCTATTGGGAAGCTCCGGCGGACGCGGGTTGGGTTAGATCGCGCCCCGCCGCCGGAGCGTCCCGTCACTTACGCGCTCCGCAGTACTTGCGCCGGGTGGCAATGCCGCCGCGGATATGGCGCTGCGCCTTGTTCTCGTCAAGAACCTCCTTGACCTGGAGATAGAGGCTCCGGTTGTATAGGGGTAGTCGCTCCTGGATATCTTTATGTACGGTACTCTTGCTGATCCCGAACCGCCTGGCAGCCTCCCGTACCGTGGTACGATTTTCGATGATGTAGGTGGCCAGTTCGCAGGCCCGTTCCTCGATATTCCCTTTCAAGATCAACACTCTCCCTATCCCGATATGCTCCATGTATATGCGGGGATGGAAGTTGGCATTCTTTAATGAGAAGATTAACGCCCTTTGCCACAATGTGTGCCCGCATTGGGAACCCATACGGCATCGTTTTTATCAGAAAATTCCTGATAAAAACGATGTGCCAACCGAAATGATATCTGTATGGCACAGGCGCTGTTGGAGCCTTTTGATCTGAATGGCAAACTCATATTGGCAGATAACGGCTATGGCAGCGATGAGTTTGTACGTTACTTGGAGGAACGGGGTGGAGTTGTGGTAATTCCCAGCCGTATCATTGCCAAACATCCCAGAAAAACTGACTGGCACACGTACAAAGAACGCCATCTGGTTGAAAATATCTTCCTCAAACTGAAAAACAACCGCCGCTTTGCCACCAGATACGAGAAGAAACCCCTTTATTTCCGGGCTGTTGTCTGTCTTGCCTGTATCCTTATCTGGTTACTTTGACGGTTTTCAAACAGACTCTGGCCTATTGGTGCAGATTCTAATACCCGAAGGTCTCTGCGGCAAGGGCCATACGATGGATATTGGGTACGCTAAAAGGACAGTTCCGTTCACATGTGCCGCAGCCCAGGCAGTCGCTGGCATGCCGATCCAGCGTACTATAATGCATGGAAACGGTCTCGGGGACACTGCCCTGCGACAGGGCGAGATTCAGATATTTATTGACAGCGGCAACATCAATTTTTTGTGGGCAGGGGGCACAGTGGCCGCAGTACATGCACCGGCCAGAAAAAGAATGCTTTGGGAGGGTGCTGAGTATATGTGAGAAATCACGCTGCGTGTCGTCTGCATCGAAGTAGGCAATAGACGCAAGGATCTCCTCTGCTGTGTGATATCCACCTAGGACAGAGGCTACGGCGGGGCGAGTGAGGGCGTAGTGAATACATTGTATAGGCGACATGGCGACGCCAAAAGGGGACAGTTTCTCGTTCAGCAGATCCCCGCCGCCAAATGCCTTCATTACCGTGATGCCTACGCCGCGCTTTTCACAGAGTTCGTATAAGCTCTCCCGCTCAGGATCAAGGTTGTGGAGCGGACGATGGTAACTCTCCTCTGCCCACAGCAAGTTTAAATCCTCGGAGGGGGGAACCATATCATACGCAGGGTTGACGCTGAAAAGCAGAACATCAATATCCCCGTACTCCACTGCCAGTTTTGCTGTTGTTGGATTATGAGAGCTGAGACCGATGTATCTAATGGTTCCGTTTGCCTTGAGCTTTTTCGCATACTCCAAAATTTCTCCATGAAAGACCAAGTTGAAGTCCTTCATGCCGTCTACACAGTGAATCATGCCGACATCAATGTAATCTGTTGATAAATTACGCATCATCGCCTCAAAGGCATCGATGGTTAGACTTATGTCTCGAGTACGAAGATATTGTTCGTCCTTCCATGCCGTGCAAAGATGCCCCTCAATAAACACGCTGCTCCGATCTTGTGCGAGTGCTTGCCCAAGCGCTGTATGGAGCTTGGGGTCTGAATTATACAGATCAAAATAATTTATACCATTTCTGAGAGCACAATGTACCAGCATCTCGATTTCTTTCGACGATTTATTGACCAGTCCCTCACTGCCCATACCGATCTCACCAATCATAAGGTCTGTTCTGCCAAGTTTACGATACTTCATTACTTGCCACCCTTTCCTATAATTTACAATTGAACAGCAAAATGGATGCCCTGTATTTTTCAAAATTTGTTCGCCATACAATTGTGCAGAATAATTTTATTATAAGATAGAATTTCTAAAAAATCAATAGTATTTGACCTTAAATTACAAAAACTAAAATATATATTTACAAATAAGTGCTACTGTGTTATACTGTGGAAAGAAAAATAAACCAACTTGTATGAGAACTATTCAAAAACGATAGAACAATATTCTGGGAAAGGAGATGCATCACATATATGGAACAAAAAAGATATGATATGACAGTATTTGGCTGTGCCACAAGCGTATATGTTTTAAAAGTTCATCAGCTGCCCTGTGCTGGAAAATCAACCTGGATTGACAGTACTGATATATCACCCTTTAACGGTGGTGTAGGATTTAATATCAGTATGGGACTATCCTCTCTTGGTTTAAAGGTACGCCCTGTTTTGTCATGTTCAGATTCTCGTCTGGCCGGGCTGCTGCGGGAGGAGGTCTGTAAGAAATATGGATGGCCTGCACACGGCATTCTAGAACCGCCATGTGGAGTGGATCACCGCTGTTATATGTTCCAAGATGACAACAGAGACCATATGACGATTGTATACCGCAGCATGACATCATGTGGAGAAGAAAACCTGGATGCTGTGCCAGTGATTCTCCATGATGAATACATAGACAAGAGTGCGATGATTATTCTTGCAAGTCCGCGCCCAGTAAATACGGAGCCGATTTTACGGCTGATTCAAAAGAAAGAGCGCTCATTTGTATTTTCCTATCGGAATGATCCTACAATATTTCCCCCAGCAATTCTCCGCGAAATTTTAACGAGCGCATCAATCTTGTTTATGAACCAGGCCGAGGCGGATGAGGTACTCAATCTTCTGCATCTACCTGCGATTGAGGAGTTGTTTCGTATTGGCAGAGCACAGGTTCTGGTGAAGACCATTGGAAAGCGAGGAAGCGTTGTCTATAGCAGAGAGAAAAACGGCACAGTGTCCAGCTTCACTGTTCCTGTCACAGAGAATGCTGTGGGGAATGTGGATGCTGTGGGTGCAGGCGACGCCTATTTGTCCGGATTTATGTATGGATATATGAATCACAAGAGTCTGCGGCTGTGCGCGCAGTATGGGAGTACGATGTCTAGCTTTGTAATAGAGAAGGAGGGGAGTACCACCAATATCCCAACATTGGAACAGATGCTGGAGAGGAATGGAATGCGGCCTGACGCGCTGTATGAGTAAGAGGTGAAACATGAGATTTCGTCCAATTTATTACATTTCTATCGCCTGCCCCACAATCGAAAATTCTATCAATATGATAGAACAATATATTGCCCATGGAGCTGATGCCATTCAGGTGGACATGCCGTCAGCAAATCCGCTGTATGAGACAGAGTTCATTGCCCAGTGCATGGCGCAGGCTTTGCGCAGTTATCCGGGATATGATATCTATTGGGATGCTTTGCGGCGGGTGAAACAGGCACATCGGGAGCTGGAACTGCATCTGGTTGTGTACCCTGATGTAATTGAGCGGATCGGTCGAGATCGATTTGCAGCTTGCTGCAATGAGATTGAAATTGCCAGTGTGATGATTGCCGGTGGAAGCAGGGAACTATCCTGCTTTCTGCTGGGGCAGGGAATTACGGTCATCGGTAGAATAGACCGTATGCTTGATACAGGCCAGCTCCTTCAACTACGGGAGGAAGGGGCCTCCGGAATCTATAACTTCAATTATAAACACCACAGGGAAGTGGCGCCCCATGGGTGCAAATCCTTTGCAGAGAAGATTGCGTATATTCGCAGGATGGGTGTAACATGCCGCATTTTAGCTGTTGAAGGAATTGCTGACGAGCAGATGATGCGTGAGGTCAAAGAGGCTGGGGCGGACGGAGCCCTGGTGGGAAATGTCCTTATGCGGCTCTGGGGAGATGATGCGGCACTTTGGAGCCTTTTTCGTGCATTTGAAGCCCTGAAGGAGTAAGGCCGGCATCTCTGAGGAAATATGGGGTACTTTGAAAATAGGTGGGAAAAAGGGGGGAAGCGACTGAATCAACTGCTCTTTTTTCTGATGAGGGGTACTGTAGTGAAATTTGTTGAAAGGAAAAAGAAGATGAAGTTTTATCCGGTATATTATTTTACCATTGCCTGCCCAACAATTGAGAAGACTATGGAGATGATTGACAGTTATGTTGAAAAGTGCCATATACGCGGCATCCAAATAGACATGCCATCTTCCGATCCCTACGGAGAGACGGACATGGTGAAGCAGCGTATGGCCAAGGCGTTAGAGAGCTGCGGCGGGTATGATACATATATGGATGCCATCAGGGCTGTTCGCAAAAAGCACCCCGCGCTTGAACTGCACATTGTCGTATATCCAGATGTGATTGACGCCATCGGCATTGAGAGATTTACGGTATTTTGCAAGGAGGTGGAGGCGTTTACAGTCCGGATCGCAGGAACGGAAACTTTCCAGGATTACATCAATTATCTGGACACCCACGGCATTGTGACGTCAGACTGCATCAACTATGCCATGCCGGAGGAAGATATCGAGAGATGCAGAGCTACAAAGGGAATTATTCACATGCGGACGAAAAGAAAGACCGAGGCGCCTAACCGCGGGCTGGAGACATGGGAGCAGCGGCTGCGGTATGTCCGTGACAAAGGGGTTACGGCAAGGATATTCGCCACAGCGGATATGAAGACAGCAGAAGATCTTATCGCCGCACGGGATGCAGGAGCGGACGGCGTATATGTGGGGAATGTCCTGATGAATCTTTGGGACAACGAAGAGGCCCTTTGGAAGCTGCTGGCGGAGATGGAGGCGACGGCAGTTTAGGGAGAAATTCAGATCAAAAGGATTTTTCATTTTTAATGGCCGAAAGGTACAGGCTTTGACGGAAAAGAAAGGATAGGTAACATGGCGTTTTCAATTACTTATTATATTTCACTGGCTTGCCCCACAGTAGAGAAATCCCTGGAGATGATTGATCGGTATATTGAAAAGGGCGCGACAGGATTCCAGATTGATATGCCCTCCCGGGATCCCTATGGAGAGACCGACTTTGTGAAAAAGATGATGTCTGACGCGCTTGCCGCGCACAGTGACTACGCATACTATATGGACGCTTTTCGAAGGATTCGTGCAAAGCACAAAGACCTCAATCTCAGCATCGTCGTATATAAAGACGTGATCGACGCCATCGGGATTGAAGTGTTTACGGATTTTTGCAAGGAAATCAGCATGTACTCGGTGCGGCTGGCTGGAAACGATGAGCGGGTGCCGTACACGGAGTATATGACCAGTCATGGACTGTTCTGTATTGAGGGCGTTGGATACTATATGCCGCAGGAGCATATTGATTGGGTGATGGGGCGCAGCTGCATTGTGACGCTCCGTACCAAGAGGAAAACCGAGGCGCCCAACAGGGGGTTGGAGACATGGAGCCAGCGGATTGGTTATCTGCGGGACAAGGGCGTTCAAGCGCCAATTTATGCCATTGCTGATATGAGGACTGCCGAGGATTTAAAAGCGGCCAAGGATGGTGGTGCGGACGGAACGATTGTCGGGAATGTGCTGATGCAGCTCTGGGACGATGAGGAGAGGCTCTGGGCGAAGTTCCAGGAGCTTCAGAGCGTTGCTGAATGAGGTAGTCCATGGCAAAAAAGAAAATATTCTACGGGTGGTTTGTGGTTGCGGGGTGTATGATGCTGCGCCTGGGCCTGGGAATACCAAACTACTCAATGAGTGTATTTTTAAAACCTCTCTGCGCATCGTTAGGGGTTTCCCGGGGGGCATTTTCCGCATACTCGACATTTTCCTATATTGCAACGATGATTATGCTGCCAATCCTCGGGGTGTGGTTTAAGAAATACAGCTTCAAGCTGCTTCTCTGGCTGGGTGCCGCGGCAACAACGGCTGTGATTTTTGGATACTCGTTTGTCACATCTGTTTGGCAGTTTTACCTTCTGTCAATCATCAACGGGATATTCAGCGGCATGCTTAATTCCATTCCCATTGCCATGCTCATGGCGAATTGGTTTAAGAAGAAGCGTGGATTTGCCACCGGTCTTGCCTTTACCGGCTCAGGAATTTCGGCAATGATTGTTGTGCCCCTGGCTAATTATCTTATAGAGAAAGTGAGCTGGATGGCGGCTTTTCGGGTTTGCGCAGGATTGTACCTGATATTCATGCTGGTTCCTCTGCTGTTTTTAATCAAAGAAAAGCCGGAGGATATCGGCCTCACCGCCCTTGGCAGCGGGGCTGATACGGAGGGCTCTGCCGCTCCGCCGCTCCAGGGATTCATGCTTGCGCAGGCCAGAAAAACACCTACCTTCTGGGCGATTGGCATCTGTATGTTTTTAACTGGTTTTGTCTATATGGGGACGCAGAACCATGTGGTAGCATACCTGTCTGACATTGGACACTCTACAGCCTTTGCATCGGCGATGTACTCCATTATCATGGCATTTGATACCGTTGGAAAAGTTGTGCTGGGAATGCTGTACGACAAAATCGGGCTAAGAAAAACAAATCTGTATATCTACGGCCTGCTGTTTGCGGCGGAAATACTGCTGCTGTTTGCTGGCTATGCTCCTGTTGCGGTTCTCTTTGCCGTGATCTTGGGGATGAGCGTAGCCGTCCAGACTGGCGCATATCCTGTGATTATCAGCACTCTGCTGGGGGACAAAGATTATACTGTATTGTACAGCAACTTAACTGTTCTGTATTTTGCAGGTATGTCTGTTGGCATTCCTTTTTCCGGCCTGGTATACGATACATTTGGAACTTATAAAATGGCATGGGCCGGCTATGCGGGTGTGATTATAGTTATCATCGCCGTGCTGCTGTCGGCGGAGATATGGGCGAAGAAGGATTGGGAAAAATTAGAGAAATCACTGTGATCTTTTGAATTTGATGAAGAGAGCCGGGGAACGCATTTGTGAAACAAATTTCCTTGGCTCTCTTTATATATTCTGGTAAAATTTTATACAATAAAATCTGTACGGCATGGTTAATCGGCGAAAAGAGACACAATATTAGAAAAATATGGCATTATCACACAGACGGACTGAAGATATAGATTTAACGCCTGATATTTACAACAAATTTATTCTCAAATTTTGGTCTATTATGTCATATTGAAAAAATTAAATCCATATATTATAATAATATTCGATAATTTTAAAAATTATCGAATATTTGGGAATGATGGAGGAGACACAAATGAAAAAGCTGACTGCGTTTATACTTGCACTCATCATGGCACTTTCTCTTGCGGCATGCGGCGATACTGCAAAAACACCAAACAAAGACAATACCACAAAAGAGCCAGACGGACAAAGTGAAGCACCGGGCAACCCTATGGAAAACTCTGTTGCAATTATCCTCCAGGAGGGCGGCCTTGGGGACGAGGGCTACAATGACGGCGCGAAGATCGGCCTGGACAGAATGACCGAAAAGTATGGCGTCTCAGGCACATTGGTGGAGGCGGCCGCAGCTTCGGAGGCGGATACATTTATCCGTCAGCTGGCAGAGGATGGATATCCCCTCATTATCTGCCTGGACTGGACGATTATTGATTTCGTCAAGGCGGCATCAGTGGATTATCCGGATACGCTGTTTGTCGTTCTCGGAAAATCCCTGCCCGGCCCTGGCACGCAGGCAAACCTGATTGAGCCCTACACCGCGCTCCACGAGAGAGGGTTCCTCATGGGAATGGTTTCTATTCTGGTAGCCACTGACGGCAACGAGATTGTGGACGGCAGGGGCAACGATGGGTGTAAGGTGGCGATCATGACTGCCGGCGAGTCCATCAACCACAACCGCAACACAGCGGCCTACCAGCAGGCCAGGGCGGAATTTAATCCGGATGCTGTTGTTGTAAACGACACAACCGGCCACAAAACAGATGCTGCGCTTAACCAGACAATTGCCGAAAACCTGATCAAAAATCAGGGTGTAGAGATTATCTGGCCTAATATTGGTACAGGCTCCCTCTCGGTTTATACCACCTGTGCGCTGAATAACGCCTTTGCTCTGGGCATTGATATCAATCAGGATGCGCTGGAGCCCGGAACAATCGTGACAAGCGGTCTGCACGACACAACCTACATGGTTATTGACATGATCGAGCGTTGGAAGGCAGGGAATCTGGTGGGTACCGACGAGATCTACTGGGGGATCGAGAGCGGCGTTGTGGGCATCACGGATATGAGCACCATGGAGGCCCATGTGACAAACAAGGAGAACTGGGAGCGAATCAAGGCGACGATCAACGACTATGTCGAGAAGATTAAGAGCGGTGAGTTTGTCGTTTACAACTACTTTGTGGAGGATCAGGTCCTGTTCGACGATTGGCAGGCCGAGCACCCGGACGTAAACTACAGCGAATGGGTAAATGCCGGCAGACCCGCGTAATTCCCCTAAAGAACCTGCTAACCCCATGTCTGCCTCCGCTCCGTGCGGAGGCAGACAAAAAATCAAAGAAAGGCTGAACCAGACTGTGAGTACGATTATTGAAACAAAAAATCTGACAAAAAAGTTCGGCGACTTTACGGCCAATAAGGGAATATCCCTGCAAATTGAACAGGGGGAAGTTCGGGCAATCATCGGTGAAAACGGGGCTGGAAAAACCACGCTGATGAATATGCTCTATGGGATACTCCAGCCGACGGAGGGGCATATCTGCTTTGAAGAGAAGCCTGTTGAGATGAATTCGCCCAAGGACGCCATCGCGCTGGGCATTGGCATGGTCCACCAACACTTCAAGCTGTCGCCCAGCTTGAGCGTTTATGAGAATGTCATTCTTGGGGTTGAGATGACCAAAGAATTGAAGCTCGGAAGCATGGCGTGGAAAACGCCGCTTATCGACAACAAAAAGGAACGTCAGGCTATTGACGAGTTGATTAAAAAGTATAATTTTAATCTGAATCCGGATGAAAAGGTAAAGAATCTGTCTGTCGGCGCACGGCAGAGGGTGGAGATTCTGAAGATGCTCTACCGGAATGTCAAGGTCCTGATTTTGGACGAGCCCACAGCGGTGCTGATCCCTCAGGAGATTGACGAACTGATTGGCAAGATCGCGGAGCTGCGCCGCATGGGGCAGACCGTCATTATTATTACCCACAAGCTCAACGAGGTGAAGCAGTGTGCGGACAATATAAGCGTTATGCGGCGCGGTGAGCTGGTTGGAACGGTGCCGAATGATGAGAGAGCCACAATGGAATCGCTGGCAGAGATGATGGTGGGCCGTCCTGTCCTGCTGCGTGTGGAGAAAAGTGGGAAGCCACCAAACAAGGGCAGAACCATTCTAGATGTAAATCATCTCTCCGCCAAGGACTCCTCCGGCAGGCCGGTAGTAAAGGATGTCTCCTTCAAGATCTATGAGAACGAGGTATTGGGCGTAGCCGGCATTGAGGGAAACGGACAGACAGAGCTCATGTATCTCCTCAGCGGTCTGATGAAGGCGGAGCCGGGGAGCAGCATTCAAATTGACGGCAAAGAGGTGCTGGGACTCTGGCCGGACGAGCTCCGTGAGGAAGGGGTTGGGATCATACCGGAGGACCGCTACAGACAGGGCGTCTGTTTGCCCATGCCGGTCAGCTTCAACCTCATATCCGGCTATCACGGAAGTGAGCGATTCTGCAAGCGCGGGCTGATGGACTACAAGGAAATTGCAAGAAACAAGGAATCCCTGGTTAAGGACTATGATATCCGTTTATCGCAGAGCGACCCGGCTGTGGGCTCGCTTTCCGGCGGGAATGCGCAGAAGGTTATTGTAGCAAGGGAATTCAGCAACGATCCCAAGGTTCTCCTTGCCGCGCAGCCCACCAGAGGAGTGGACATCGGAGCGACGGAATTTATTCACAAGGAACTGCTGGAGCTGCGGGACTGCGGGAAGGCAATCCTTCTGATCTCGTCGGAGCTGACGGAGGTAAAGGGACTTACAGACCGTATTATCGTCATGTATGACGGCGAGGTGGTTGGGGAGTTCATATCCGACGAGGTTACCTTCAACGAGCTGGGGCTGTATATGTCCGGCGCCAAAAAGATGAGCAGAACGGAGCGGGACGCCGGCTGAGCGGGGTGGTGCGGCCCAATTTCCGCAGTTCCGATTGCCAATACACGTTTATTTGAGCTGCTAGAAAACGTCCGATTACGGATGGATTTGACGCGGCGGGAAGGGATGGTCCACATTGATGAGTACGGTAAAATCCCGCAGTAGGATATACGCTGTATTAAATGTCCTGCTGCCACTGTTTTTCGCTTTTTTAGTTGGAGCGGTATTTACCATAATTATTGGATACAACCCTCTGGTTGTCTATACAGAGATTATCAAGAATGCGTTTGGGTCTATGACCGGATGGATGCAGACCCTGGGGTTTGCGACGCCCCTGATTATGACAGGCATTGCAACTGCGTTTTGCTTTAAGGCGGGGCTCTGGAACATCGGCGTGGAGGGCCAGCTCTATATGGGCGCAATGGGCGCGGCCATTGTGGGCGGCGGATATTTCTTTTTTGATAAACTCCCCGCCGGGCTGCATATGGTAATCGCAATTCTGGTGGGTGCTCTTTGCGGCCTCATTTATGCCGCGATTCCCGCGCTGATGAAGGCGTATTTGAGCGTAAATGAGGTGGTAACCACCATTATGCTCAACTATGCGGCGACTTATTTCACTGCGTATCTGGTAAAAGCGCACTTTCAGGGTTCCCAGACCTTCGACGCAACTGAGGAGGTCATGGCAGGCGCGGCAATTCCCAAGTTTTTATCACGATATCGGGTGACGTGGGCGGTTATTCTGGCGGTAGTCATTGTTCTGGTTATCTGGTTTGTTGAGGCACGCACAAAATTCGGCTATGAGATCAGCGCGATTGGACGTCAGCTCGAGTTTTCTGAGGCTGCGGGCATGCGGGTGAAGAAAAAGATACTGATTATTTTTCTAATCAGCGGAGCGATCGCAGGAACAGCCGGCGCTACGGAGATTTTAGGCGTCAACAAGTACTTTATTCCCAACTTTTCAACAAACCCCGGGCTTGGATGGCAGGGCTACTTCATCTGCGTATTGTCAAAGCATAATCCCCTGGCAGTTCTCATTATTGCACTGATCTTCGGCGGATTCCGCTATGGAAGCATCACCGTCCAATCCAGCATGGGCATTCCGCTGGATCTTGTGAATATCATCCAGGGTGCGCTGATTATTTTCTATTCCATACAGTATGTAAGCGACAACACCAGGATCTTCAAGAGAATGACGGCGAAGCTGGAAGCGAAGAGGAGTTGAGCCTATGGAAATTTTGTTGAATCTGCTCTATTACACAGTAAAGATGTCTACGCCGCTGCTGCTGTGCATCATTGGAGGCGTGTTTGTCCAAAAGGCCGGTACGATGAACTTTGCCCTGGAAGCAGGAATCAATATCGGCGCTTTTACCACCATTGTGTTCACCTTTTTGGCACAGAATCTCTTGGTGGGCGTTGTAATGGGCTTCATCTGCTGTATTATTCTGAATCTTGTATTTGGTCTGTTTGTCATCCGGCTTAAAGCAAACGCGACTGTCGTGGGCTTGTCTCTGAACATGCTGATTCAGGCAATTCCGCCGTTTATTCTGTCCGTCTTTTTTGCAAGCCGCGGCTATCTCTCTGCGAAGGAGTACATCCCGCTGGAGACCATGAACATTGATGTTCCCTTCCTCCGCAGCATTCCTGTATTAGGGGATATCTTCAATAACCACAGCTTTCTGACGTATTTTGCGTTCCTGCTCATCATTGTCATGACATACATATTTTATAAGACAAAATTCGGTGTGTATATCCAGGTGACAGGAGAGAATCTGGAAGCTGCGGAGGCTGTAGGCATTAAGACCAACCGCATCAAGTGGATCGCGCTGATTATATCCGCCTGTACCTGTGCGCTGGCGGGCATGAATCTCAGCGTCGAGCAGACGGGCCTCTTTAATCTGAATATCGCCTCTGCCCGGGGTCTGATCTGCCTGTCCGCCATCAACTGCGGAAAACGGGAGCCGATCCGGTCCTGTATGTTCGGCGTGCTGTTCGGATTTTCTCGCGCACTCCAGCTGATTATTTCGGAGTTTGTCGGGGCGACGACCGCGGAATTTATGAATGTTGTCCCTTATATTACCATCATTATTGTGTTTCTCTTTACGGAGCTTCCCGCTGCCAGAAAGAACACGATGAGGATTTTCCGGGAGGTATAATCACCATACACTTCATAAAAAGGAGGCAGATGCTGTGAACCTGCAAAAAAAGACGGCTCTGATCTGCGTCGATCTGCAAAAGAATCTGACAGAAGAAGGGGGAGGGAACTACTATCCAACCGCTGCAGAGATGATGCCGCGGGTAGTGGAGAATATCCGGATTTTCCGGGAGCTGGGCGTACAGATCATCTATATCTGGACGAAGCCGGAGCTCTCCTCCGGTTTGTCCTCCAATGGACCAAAGGTGAACCCGGAACTGGCGGGACGGATCGTACCTCATTCTCAGGAGGGGCGTGAGCTGGACGACCGGTTAGGCATCCTGCCGGAGGATCTGGTCATCCGTAAATTTACCTACAGCGCCTTTTGGGGGACACCTCTTCTGGAAACGCTGCAGCAAAAGGGCGTGGAAAATGTTCTGGTATGCGGAATTAAAACCAATGTGTGCTGCCGGCAGACCGCCATTGACTCCACCAGCCACGGATTTCGGACGTATATGGTCAGGGATATGACCTCCACGAATAACGAGGAGGTGAAGGCATACCACCTTGATGAGATCAACCGCTACTTTGCCAAGGTGATTGATTCCACCGAGGTTATTGACCGCCTGAAGGCGGGCACATTCTAAAACTTATAAAACAAGTGGAGGCAGGCATGAAAGTTGGGAAAAAAACGGCGCTGCTGTGCGTGGACCTGCAGAAGAACCTGACCCTGGAGGGGGGCGGAAATTACTATCCGACTGCTGCGGAGATGATGCCCCGGGTGATAGAGAATATCCAACGGTTTCGGGAGCTGGGAGCCCACATCATCTACATATGGACGAAGATGCACCCCTCCTCGGGGCTGACCTGCGCAGGTCCGGCGGTCAATCCTGAGCTGGCCGGCAGGCATGTGCCCCGTCCTGCCTGGGGGATGGAGCTGGACGACCGCCTGACGATAGACCCGGAGGACGATGTTCTGTGCAAGTTCACCTACAGCGCCTTTTGGGGGACGCCGCTTGTAGAGCGGCTGCAGCAGAAGGGAGTGGAGAATGTGCTGGTATGTGGGATCAAAACCAACGTGTGCTGCCGGCAGACTGCCATTGACTCCACCAGCCATGGATTCAAAACCTATGTTATTCAGGACATGACCTGTACAAACAACCACGAAATCAAGGACTACCATCTGGCGGAGATGGACAAGTACTTTGCTAAAGTCATTGACTCCGGCGAGGTGATCCGCCGCCTGGAATCCGGTGAATTTTAGCGGGGAGGAGCAGGCGTGAGGATCGGAAAAAAGACGGCTCTGCTGGTGGTTGACCTGCAAAAGCTGCTGACGCTGCCGGGTGGAGACAACTACTATGAAACAGCGTCAGAGATGATGCCGCGCACTGCGGAGCGCATAGATCAATTCAGGGAGCATGGCGCACTGATTGTGCATATCTATACCAAGTATTCAACAGCCTCCGGCGTCACAGCGTCCGCAAAATCAGTCAATCCGGAGATGGCGGGGAGGATTATCAAAATGCCGCCGGACGGTCTGGAGATTGACGACAGGATCCATATTGTGCCAGACCAGGATATCGTGCTGCGGAAATATTCATACAGTGCGTTTCTCAAAACCGATTTGACACAAATCCTCCAGCAGTTCGGTGTGGAGAATGTGCTGGTGTGCGGGATTAAAACCAACGTGTGCTGTCGGCAGACCGCCATTGACTCCACCAGCCACGGATTTCGGACGTATATGATCCGGGATATGGTCTGTACCAATACAGAGGAAATATCCGCTTATCACCTTGATGAGATCGACCGGTATTTTGCGAAGGTCATTGACTCGGGCGAGGTTCTCAGGCGGTTGGAATGCGGGGAATTTTGATGAATAAGTTTGATCTTGTTATATTCGGAAACTGCGCCACGGTTCAGATATTAAAGTTCAAAACAATGCCCCGGATTGGCCGGACAGAGACCGCTGTCAACGCTAAAGCGGATGAGATATTTTATGGAGGCTGTTCCTTTAATGTCTTTTGTGGACTGTCCAAGCTGGGAGTCCGTACATATCCTGTTCTGACTTACGCGGACATCCGCTTCAAAGACAGGATTTACGAGATATGCCGGGAGAACGACCTGCCTACAGAGGCCATAGAGGGGCCGCCGTCTCGCTCCTACAGCACCTGTCTGATGCTTCAGGATGAGGACTGCAATCATATTACGATGATGTACCATTTTGGGGAGGACTCCGACCAGGAGGCAGTGGAGGAGTATCCCCACGCCATTAAGCCGGAGTACTTTGAAAAGGCGGCTATGGCGCTGATGGTCATGGGGAACCCGGCCACAGGCTATGAGATCATGCGGCAGGTCAAGCGGACAGGTATCCCGCTGGCATTCTCCTACCGAAACGACCCGCATCTGCTTCCGAAGGAACTGCTGGATGAAATTCTGCCCGAGACAGAAGTGCTGTTTACCAATGAGATCGAGGCGGAGTATCTGGAGGGTCTCTACGGATTCAAAAAGATTACGGACTGGTTTCACAAGGGGAAAGCACGGGTGATCGTGACCACGCTGGGAAAGGCGGGGTGTGTCGTCTATGAGAAAGAAAACAACGGCGCATATCACAGCGTGCGCATTCCTGCGACAGAGAGCGATATCGGATGCGTAGACACGGTTGGAGCTGGCGATGGCTTTGTAGCAGGCTTTTTATATGGATATATACACGGAAAGCCGTTGGAGGTCTGCGCCCAGTACGGCAGTACAGTTTCCTCGTTTGTGATTGAAAAGGATGGCAGTACGACGAATCTGCCCACCGTGCAGCAGATGCTGGAGCGCAATAGACGGCGGACGGATGCAAAGGAGGAGTGAGCATGAGCTGCGATATTGTTGAAAGAATGGTCGGCGGAGAGAAGATATCTATCGGGATGGTGCATACGCAGCCACTCCCGGGGAGCCTCCACCACAGGCTTCCCGTGGAAAAGATTATCGCGTTGGCGGTCATGGACGCCAAAAATCTGGAGGCGGCTGGCTTTGATGCGATTATTGTAGAAAACGTGAATGACGCGCCCTATGGGGTTGAACCCGTGAGCCGGCAAAAGGTGGCGGCCATGGCGTGCATCTGCGCAAAGGTTCGGGAGGCCGTGTCCATACCTGTTGGAATTGATACCTGCGGCGACCAACTGGCGGGATTCGACGTCGGAAGCATGACGGGGATCACATTCATCAGACAGTCCTATATGGTCGATATTGCTGTCACAGCCAGGGGCCTCTGTCTGCCCAGCGGAGGGGAGGCGGTACTGTACAGGAAACGGATTGGCGCTGAAAATATCAAAATTTTTGCTGATATCCAGGTCAAACACTCCTATCCTCTGCTGCCGGAGATCCCACTTGAAACCTCTGCCAGGTGGGCTGTATCCGCTGGTGCGGACGTGTTGATTGTCACCGGCGCGGAAACAGGGAAGGAGACATCTGCGGAGGCTCTGCAGCGGGTGCGCTCAGTGGCGTCGGTACCGGTGGTTGCGGGAAGCGGCGTCACAGCGGAGAATGTAGGGGCGCAGTACGCGGTGTGTGATGGAGCGATCATAGGCTCGTCACTAAAGCGGGACAGACTGCTGACCAGCCCGATAGACCCGCTGCTTGCAGAGCAGTTTATGGCAGCTGTTAAGGCACTTTGATGAGGTGTCTTGGGAGGAATCACAATGTTTACCCCAATTTATTACCTATGTATCGCATGTCCAACTGTAGAGCGGACACTGGAAATGGTGGACCAATATGTCAAGCATGGGGCGTTTGCCTTTCAGATCGACATGCCCTCCAGAAATCCCTTCGCAGAGACGGATTTTGTGAAGTCGATGATGAAAGAGGCCATGTCAAGTGTGCCAGATTACGACATGTATATGGACGGCCTTCGGGAGATTCGCCGCCGGCATCCAGATTTGGAGCTTCATACGGTCGTTTATAACGACGTGGTTGACGCGATAGGAACAGAGCGTTTCTCTGCGTTTTCCAAGGAAATTGGCGCGGCAAGCCTGATGATCCCAGGAGCTTCCGCTGAAAATCTGCTCTTTCTGGAGCTGGAGGGATTCAAGGTGTTCCGCACAATTCCCCATGAATTGCCGGAGGTGCGCATAAGGCTTGCGCAAGCGGTGGGGAGCCACGGAATCATTTCCCTGCGGAACCGAAAGCCGGGGGAGAGAGACCGCCCGGGTCTGGAAACCTTTGAGAGAAAGTACCGCTATATCGTCCAAGAGAGGGGCGTCTGTTCGCCGGTTTACTCGGTATTTGGAATCCAAACGCCGGAGGAGCTGGCTGAAATCAAAAAGACCGGCGCCAGAGGAGCGATCATAGGCAATGTCCTCATGCGGCTTTGGGAGGACAAGCAGGCCTGCCTCACGCTGCTGGAGAAGTTCCAGGCATTGGCGGAGCGGTGAGAGCTTAAGACCCCGGCACTGTAAAAGTCAGGACTTCCGGCGACAGCCATAAGAACAGGAGGCATGAACAATATGAGGGTGATTGGTTATCTAACCTGCGGCTATCCAACAATAGAGCAGAGTATCAAAACAGCGGGATATTATGTGGAAGGCGGGTGCGATATGCTGGAAATCAGCATACCCCTGGAGAATAACCGCGAAAAACCATTTCTGGCCCAGATTATGCGCGAGGCGATCGCACACTGCGGCGATTATGACCAGTACCTGAAGGCCATTGCAAGGATAGCGGAGGAGCATCCGGAAACAGATATTACTTTGCTGCTGTATGACGAGGTAGTGACGCTGATTGGCGTGGAAAAGTTTGTAGACTTCTGCCTGTCCTGTGGGATCAAGGATGTGAACTCAGCGGATCTCCATAATCCTGATGCAATCAGAGCGATGAACGAGAACGGCATTCGCATAGCGGGGCTGGTCAATTACGGACTGGATGAGCGCAGGATAGAGGAGGCGGTTACCGCCACAGGTTTTATCTATTGTCAGGCTTTTCCCAGAGAAGGGCAGCAGCTGAAGCCGGGATTCGAAACGCTTGATAAGGTGATCCCATACCTGCGCGCACGGGGAGTTAAGAACGAGATTTACTGCGGCGGAGGGATATCGACGCCGGAGGACGCAAGGAAGGTCATGGAAGCGGGTGCGGATGGACTGTTTCTTGGTACGTCTATTATTACGCTGTACGATGAGCCGGAGAAATTAAAGGCCGCCATCCGCGCCTACTGTACCGCTGTGAACAATTGAAGGTCTGCATAACACAGCCAGCTTGTGTATGGACGATCCTTTCCCGATTGTCGTCCAACACATTCCGGCATGGAATGCCGGCAAAAATGAGAAGGCGGGCTGCCTGGATTTTTATTCTTAACGGAGGCGGGCGTTTTCTATAAAATTATATCAAAGAAGGAGAACACTATGACGGATTTCTGGATTTATGCGCCAACCAAAATTGTCTTTGGGAAGACCGCTCTTGACGGGTTGGCAGAGGGAATCAAGCAGTATGGCAGCCGGCTGATGCTGGTCTACGGCGGCGGAAGCATCAAAAAGATGGGCCTCTACGATAAGATTGTCAAAATTCTGGAGGAGAATAACATCTTTTATGTAGAGCACAGCGGTGTTGCGCCCAATCCAAAGGTCTCCCATATCCGCAGAGGAATTGAAATTGCGCGGGAGAATAAGATTGACATGGTTTTAGCTGTTGGTGGCGGAAGCTCGATTGATGAGGCCAAGGGAATTGCGGGCGGCTATTATTATGAAGGGGACGTCTGGGAACTTGCCGTGGCCAAGAATAAGGCAGGGCTGCCCATTGACCATAAAATTCTGCCGGTCCTGACAGTGCTTACGCTGGCAGCCACGGGCACGGAGATGTCCACCGGATGCAACTGGACAAACGATACGATTGAGCCGCAGGTGAAGCTTGGATTCCACGGGCCGGAACTGCGTCCAAAGATTTCCTTCCTTGACCCCACTAATACGTTTACTGTCAGCCGTTTCCAGACAGCCGCCGGCTCAGCAGACATCCTCAGCCATGTATTTGAGTCCTATTTCTCCAACGCTAACGCGTTTATGCACGCCCGTGTTGCGGAGGCGATGATGAAAACAGTCATCAAATATGCGCCTGTCGCATTAGAGGATCCTGAAAACTATGAAGCCAGAGCCAACCTCATGTACGCCTCCTCCTGGGCCAATAACGGATATATTGTGAAGGGCAATCAGGTGAACTGGAGCGTACACATTTTAGAGCATGAGCTGACTGCCTACAACGACACAACGCACGGTGACGGTCTCTCCATTCTGACGCCTGTATGGATGCGCTGGGTCGTTGAAGATGAGAGCAAGCTCTACCGCTTTGTTGAGATGGGCGTCAACGTATTTGGCATAGATCCCAGCCTTCCTGATAAGGAGATTGCTTTAACAGCAATTGAAAAGGTTGAGGACTTTTTCTGGAATAAGCTGGGGCTGCATAGAAGGCTGCGCGATGTGGATATCCCAGAGGATAAATTGGAGCTGTTCACGAATCAAGTTGAGAAGAAGCTGGGGTATCTGGCGGGATCTTACAAGCCAATGGAAAAAACGGATATTTACAACATTTATAAAAAAGCATATTAAAGCAAAAAATTCTAAATACTGTATTGATTTATTCTAAGTTGTAGTGTATAATCTTTATAGACAGGAATTATCTGCAATTAATTGGTAGTTTCTGATTAAACGCTGTAAAAGGAGAACAGGCTATGAAGGATTTTTGGATTTGCGTACCAACTAAAATTGTATTTGGAGAGACCTGCCTGGACAGCCTTGCGGAGGGCGTTCGTCAGTACGGCAAACGGGTGCTTCTCGTCACAGGCGGCGGCAGTGTCAAGAAGATGGGGCTCTATGACCGCGTGGTCAATATCCTCAATGATAACAACATCTTTTTTGCGGAGTATTCCGGCGTATCGGCAAATCCTAAAGTATCTCATATCCGCAAGGGAATTGCGTTTGCCAGGGAGCAGCAGGTTGACGTGGTTCTGGCTGTTGGCGGAGGCAGCGTGATCGACGAGGCAAAGGGAATTGCTGTGGGATATGGATATGAAGGCGACGTTTGGGATTTGTCCACAGAGCTCAACAGCAAGGGAGCGGCTGTCAGCACGCCGGTATTGCCAGTTCTCACCATTTTGACCTTGGCGGCCACGGGCACAGAGATGTCTACTGGCTGCAACTGGACCAATGATACGATTACACCTCATGTTAAGCGCGGATTCCACGGTCCCGATGTAAGGCCGAAAATCTCCTTCTTGGATCCGCGGAATACATACACGGTTAGTCCCTTCCAGACGGCTGCTGGTACAGCGGACATTTTAAGCCATGTATTTGAGTCCTATTTTTCCAATGTGGAGACAGCTTATATGCAGGCCCGTGTCGCTGAGGCGCTCATGAAGACGATTATCAAGTATGGGCCGATCGCGGTAAAGGAGCCGGAGAACTATGAAGCCCGGGCGAATTTGATGTATTGTTCCTCCTGGGGAAACAACGGATATGTGGTGAAAGGCAATCAGGTAAACTGGAGTGTGCATGCCCTTGAGCATGAGCTGACAGCATTCAATGATACCACTCATGGCGATGGTCTGGCGATCCTTACCCCCCGCTGGATGCGCTGGGTAATTGAGGATGAGAGCAAGATTTACCGTTTTGTCGATCTGGGCGTGAATGTGTTTGGCATTGATGCCAACCTGCCCGATAAGGAGATCGCCCTGAAAGCGATTGAATGCGTTGAGGACTTTTTCTGGAATAAGCTTGGCCTCCATAAAAATCTGCGTGAGATTGGGATCAAGGAAGAAGATCTGGAGATGTTTGCAGCGCAGGTCGAAAAGAAGCTGGGATATCTCTCCGGCGCTTATCGTCCCTATACAGCTGAGGATATCCGCCGCGTCTATAGAGATTCTTTCTAAGCGATATCCCATCCAAAGGGCGTTCCCGGGCTGCGAGGTTTGGGAGCGCCCTCTTTTATCCGCTCTGCTGGAATTATCGGTCAATGCCGCTGCGTTACCTGGGATTTTGCTGCACAAAAAGAGATTACACTTGACCACACAGCCAAAGTTTGATAAAATAATTACCAATATTTCCTATAAAGTGAGAATCTAATGTGAATAATTTAGAAAAGATTAATTTGCTGCACTATTGTAATAGCATTGAATCGCTGCTGGATGCAGACTACAACTTGATTGACCTGGAATTTGTTGATGATGATAGTGCCTTTGTGTTCAAGTGTGATAACTGCGACTGTGCCCGGGATGTCTGCCTTCGGTATCATCGATGCGGTATGCGGCACGCATTAAAGAATATGGGTATGCACACATATTCCTGTCCTAGAAACAAGCAGTTCCTTGCGCTGGATTTTTATTCAAAGTCTACGCCGTTTGCGTGTATACTCCTGGGCCCCTTTACAATTATTCAAGAACAGATGCAGGAGAAAAAGGTCCACGGGGAGATTACACTCTCCAGGCTGATGGCGGCACGGGAATACATATCGGATTTTGCTCGTCTGTATAATACAAGCACATATTCGACAACATTTTTTGATATATCTGTGGAAAGCGCTCCTTCTGCAACGTTAAATCCGCAGTATGATGCGTACATGAATTACCAGATTGATGCGGAGCGTATGCTGGAACGACTGGTGATTGCAAGAAACACCTCGGAAGCTCTACAGGTGGCGGAAGGGCTCCTTCAAGATACGTACATTCTTTTGGATCGTGATCTGCACGAGATGCGTATTCGCGCACAGGAGCTAGTGACAGTCATATCACGTGCAATGATTAGAGACAGGCAGAATTTGCCGGTATGCTTTTCAAAAAATAATTATCTGTTTAAATCCATTGAAGGTTCAACCACAATTGAAGAAATTATCAGTATTATTTTGGACTGTGTTTCGTTTTACTCTACATTATCGGCAGACTATTCAAATGCGAAGCATCCAGAAATTATTACAGAGGCTACTGGGTATATTAAGCAGCACTATGCAGAGAAGATCACATTGCTGGATGTTGCAGAATACTGTTCAATTAGTTCATCTTATCTCAGCAAAATATTGAGAGAGGATTTGAATAGCTCCTTTACAGAATATACCAACATGGTAAGGGTTGAGAAGAGCAAGGAGCTTCTCCAAAAAAATATGAAAGTAATGGATATTGCTGCGGCCTGTGGATTCGAGGATCAAAGCTATTTTACAAAGGTCTTTAAAAAGGCTACCGGTATGAATCCGTGTAAATATCGGGATCAATTTGCTTTAGAGGGATAAGTGCTGGTATTGAACAGAGAGTAATTGTGAAAAAGTTTACACCGTAGGGGCGACGCAGTGCTATGCTGCGTCGCCCGGCTGTCATGCGGACGAAAACTTGTTGGGTGTAAGATTTTATCTGAATTCCTTATTAATAATATCTTTGGGGACACTCCCGGAATATCCGTAGCCAGGTGGGCATAGAAATACAAAGGGTAGACAAGCCTTCCGTCAGGCCATGCCATACCGCCGCTCCGATCAGTGTGGTGCGGCGCACCGCGCCCCCAGCAGCACCTGGTGCCAGCTGGTTTTGTTGTCCATGTACGGGGACCTCCTTTAAGTCTGTTCTTACGAAAGAGATGTATTTATCTTCTGCAAAGGCAAATACATCTCTTCCCGCGGGGCTGTCAAAAAAACAGGCAGTTTAACAATCTCTTTTTTGAGAGGAAGGATGGAGAAATTTGACGTGACAGACATTTGCCGGCAGAAGTTGGCAGAGGCCGGCGGCAAGAAATTTGGCGAAAACAGCGTTTCTTCCCTTGACGCAGAGCAATCCATTGTGTATCATGGTATCGGTGATATTTGTCTTTTTCTGAGGAATTGTTTACATAATAACACAGTGGAGCGACGGCAAGGAAGGGTACGCAAGACGATGATACGACTGACAGACGTAGTGAAGGAATACCCCAACGGCACCCACGCCCTCAACGGGCTGTCCATGGAGATCCAGGACGGGGAGTTTGTATTCATGGTAGGCCCCTCGGGCAGCGGTAAGAGCACGGTCATCAAGCTGCTCATCGGGGAGATCGAGCCCAGCGCCGGCCGGGTGATGGTCAACGGCTTCTCCCTGCAAAACATCCGGGAGTGGCAGATCCCCCATATGCGGCGGACGGTGGGGGTTATTTTCCAGGATTTCCGCCTCATCGATCACAAGACGGTCTATGACAACATGGTCTTTGCCATGCGGGCGGTGGGCGCGGGGCCCAGGGAGATCAAAAAGCGCATCCCCTACTGCCTGAATCTGGTGGGACTGGAGAACAAGGGCCGGCGGCTTCCCACGGAGCTGTCCGGCGGGGAGCAGCAGCGGGTGGCCATCGCCCGGGCCCTGCTTAACAACCCCAGCACCATCATTGCCGACGAGCCCACCGGGAACCTGGACCCGGCCCGTTCCCTGGAGATCATGCGCCTGCTGGAGCGGATCAACGCCCTGGGCACCACGGTGCTGGTGGTGACCCATGAGAAGGACCTGGTCAACCGCTTCGACAAGCGGGTGGTCATGCTGGAGCGGGGCCGGGTGGTCAGCGACGGCAAGGGCTGGTACGGAAGGAGATAACCAGTGGGGAGACACAACTTTTTCTATTTCGCCCGGGAGGGCGCGTACAACATGTTCAGCCATGGCTTCATGTCCTTTGCCGCCATCGGCATCACAGTGGCCTGCCTGCTGATTATGGGCACCTTCACCCTGGTGGCGGTGAACGCCAACGCCATGCTGGAGGACATGGAGGCCCAGAACCAGATGCTGGCCTTTGTGGACAAGAGCCTGAGCGAGACGGAGGCCCGGGCCCTGGAGTCGAAGCTGCTGGCAGTGGACAACGTGTCCAAGGCGAGCTTTATCTCCAACGAGGAGGCGGCGGCGGCTTTCCGGGACCGGTATGAGGAAGACGAGCTCTTCCAGGGCCTGCCGGACGAAAACTTCCGCCACCGCTACGCCATCGACTTAAAGGATATCGGCCTCATGGGACAGACCAAGGCGGACCTGGAGGCGGTGGAGGGCATCGGGCCGGGGAACGTGAGCGCCTACGAGGACGAGGCCGCCGGGTTCATCACTATCCGCAACGTGGCGGGCATCGTGTGCGTGGTGCTCATTGCGGTGCTGTTTCTGGTGTCCGTGTTCATCATCGCCAACACCATCAAACTTACCACCTTTGACCGGCGGGACGAGATCGCCATCATGAAGATGGTGGGCGCTACCAACGGCTTTATCCGCTGGCCCTTTGTGTACGAGGGATTTCTGCTGGGGCTGTTCTCGGCGGTGATCGGTTTTTTCCTCCAGTGGGGGCTCTACGAGGCGGTGGCCCGGTCCGTGGCCACCAACGACACCATCAACCTCATCTCCGTGGTGCCCTTTGAGACCATGTGGGAGTATGTGGCTGTGATCTTTGCCGCCGCCGGCATGTTCATCGGCGTGGGCGGGAGCCTCAGCGCCATACGGAAGTTTTTGCAGGTATAGTTCTGACCTCCGGCAGTCCCGGAGACACACGGCGGGACCGGAAAAGGAAGCGCCGGTACAGCAGAAAGCGCCTCTCACGTTTTTCTTTTGGGCTCTTTTCCGCAGCGCCCTCCCTGCGGCTGTACTGCGGGGCTATCGCTAAAAATGTATCGGCGGCGCCTTTGTCTGACGCTGCGGCGAAGAAACGGAACAGGAAAGGGTCAAATTACATATGATGAAAAATTGGCGAAGAATACTACCCCTGGTGCTGGCGGCGCTGATGCTGGCGGCCGTGCTCCCTGTGAAGGAGGAGGGTGGCGTGCTGCCTGTGGCCCAGGCGGTGAGCCAAAAGGACATAGACAAGCTGAAGGACGACAAAAAGGGTCTGACCAGCGAGAAAAAGGACATCCAGGACCAGCTCTCTCAGCTGAAAAACGACAAGAATAACGCCATTCAGCGCCGGACGCTGCTGGACCAGCAGATCTCTGTCACCGAGCGGGAGATCAAAAACACGGAGGACCAGATCTCCGGCTACGAGGCCCTGCTGAGCCAGACGGCCCTGGAGCTGGAGGAGAACCGGCGGGAGGAGGAGCAGCAGTACGCCCTGTTCTGTGAGCGTGCGCGGGTGATGGAGGAGTCCGGAACAACCACCTACTGGTCCGTCCTCTTCAAGGCGGACAGCTTCTCCGACCTGCTCAGCCGCCTCTCGGACGTGCAGGAGGTCATGAACTACGACCAGGCCGTCCTGGACCAGCTGCGGCAGCTGCGCAGACAGATTGAGGAGAAGCAGGCCTATCAGGAGGCGCTGAAGGGCGAGGCCGAGGAGGCCAAGAAGGATCTGGAGAGCAAGAAGGCGGAGCTGGACGAGCAGCGCAAGGCCGCCGACCAGATGGTGAAGGAGCTTCAGGCCGACCAGGAGGCCGCCGAGCTGCTGCTCCAGGAGAAGGAAAAAGAGGAGGCCCGCATCCAGCAGGAGATCAAGAAGAAGGAGCGGGAGCTGGCGGAGCAGATGGCTGCGGCGCAAATGAACTGGACGGCCACTGCGGGCGGATACATCTGGCCGGAGACCAAGAGCAAGCGGATCACCTCCCCCATGGGCGGACGTGACACTGGCATCAAGGGCGCGTCCACTAACCACAAGGGGGTGGACATCGGCGGCGTGGGCTACAGCACCAACGTACTGGCCACCAAGGCTGGCATTGTGACCATCTCCAAGCGGTCCAGCTCCTACGGGGAGTATGTGGTCATCCAGCACGGTCCGGGGAACACCACCCTTTACGCCCACATGAGCTCCCGGGCGGTGAAGGAGGGGGATGTGGTGAGCCAGGGGCAGGTGATCGGCGTTACCGGCTCCACGGGCATCTCCAGCGGACCCCACCTCCACTACGAGATCACCGAGGGGGGCAGCCGGGTCAATCCCCTCAACTACCTGCCCGGATACATCAAGGCGTGGTAGTTCTTTGAGGATAACGTATAATACCGCCTCCCGGACCATAGTATGGTGCGGGAGGCGGTTTATGATGTTGGGATATATTCTGTACGGCGACGGGCCCAAGCGCCCGGAGCTGGGGGAGCGTCAGCTCCCCGGCGGGGCCTTTGTGACGCTGCGCATGGGACAGGCGGCCCATCCCATGGGGCCGCTGGCCCTGTCCCGGGCCCGTCAGGGCGCCCGCCGGCTGCGGGAGGCGGGGGTGCGCTCCGCAGTGTTTCCGGTGGACTTCCCCTATACCGCGCTGTTTATCCGGCAGGGGGTCTGCCCGGTGGACACCCTGCCCCTGCGGCGGGCCCTGGCGGCCCCCATGACCAGACGGAGCCTGGAGAAACTGGGGCTGGAGCCCACCCAGGCGGTGGTGGCGGTGACGGGGGAGCGGTGCGCCCGGGAGGTGGCCGAGTGCGCCAAAATGCTGGCCCTGGGCTACCGGTACGTGCTGCTGGGGGTGAACAGCGGCGGGGAGGCCTTCTCCCGCAGTCTGCGGCGGGAGTACGGCATCTCCCTGGTGCTGGACCCCTCGCCGGACCAGCTGGACCGGGCGGATGCGCTGGTCATGTTCTCCCAGCGGGGGGATCTGGCCAGGAACAACCCGATTCTGTACACCCTCTATCCCGGCGGAGAGGCGGGCCGGGGCCGTCTGCCCCTGGCGCTGCCGGAGGGGATTCGAGATCAGGTGGAGGTCAACTGTGACCTTGAGCAGCTGGCGGCGGCGCTGTACGCCACGGGCGGCCTGCCCCTGGAGAGCCTGCTGGGGGGATGAGGCGTGAGAAAAGGGAGCGGATGATCCGAGGATTTTCTCGGATCATCCGCGTTTTTGCGCGCTCATGGATCTTGCTCGCCGGTCATCTCCCACAGGCGGTCCGCCAGATTGGCCAGCTCCTCCAGCCCCAGGACCTCCCCCCGCACAGTCGGGGACAGGCCGCAGGCGGAGATGGCGCCGGCGATCCGCTCCCTGCCCAGTCCAAAGACGGAGGCCAGGCTGTTGGCCAGGGTCTTTCGCCGCTGGGCAAAGGCGGCCCGGACCGTCCGGAAGAAGAAGTCCTGGCCGCAGGCAGGCGACACCGCCGGGGTCTGCCGCATCCGGCACCGCACCACGGCGGAGGTGACCTTGGGGGCGGGGAGGAAGCAGTCCGGGGGAACGTCAAAGAGGATTTCCGGCTGGGAGTAATACTGCATGAAGACGGTGAACGCGCCGTAATCCCCGGTGCCGGGACGGGCGGCCAGACGCAGGGCCACCTCCCGCTGAATCATGACGGTCATGGCCTCAAACCGGCCGCAGGACGCCAGGACGCGGAGAACGGGGGTGGTGATGTTGTAGGGCAGGTTGGCGCAGACCAGGGGGGTCAGCCCCTGAAAATGCTGGTCCACCAGGGCGGGGACGTCCAGCTTGAGAATGTCGCCGGGGATCAGGGTGAAGCGGTCCGCACCGGCCATGGTCTCCGCCAGCACCGGCAGCAGGGCCTTGTCCAGTTCCACGGACACCACCTGACCGGCCAGAGCGCACAGCTCCCGGGTCAGGCACCCGATGCCCGGACCGATCTCCAGTACGCCGTGGGCTCCGTCCGCGCCGCTGACGGCGGCGATCTCCCGGGGAACCCAGCCGGCAACAAGGAAGTTCTGGCCCATGGACTTGGAGAAGCGAAAGCCGTGACGGGAGAGAAGGGCCCGGATCTCCCGGATATCGCAGAGATTCATCATGTGTCCTCCTTTGCGCGGGGGCATGTTGGTATGGAATACGGGGAAACGGCAGGTCAGACGCTCCGCCACAGCAGCAGGTTCTCCCGGATGCCCACCTCCATCCGGCCGCTGTCCCGCAGCCAGGCCAGATAGGAGCGGACCGTGCTGCCCACCAGAGCGTACTGCTCAAAGCTCATGGTCAGGCCGCAGAACTGGAAGAGCCGGGACAGGATCTGTTCAAAAGGCAGGGGCTCCCGGCAGATCTCCAGCAGCCGGGCGGCCACCTCGTGAACCTTGGCCCGCTTATAACGGACCAGCTCCCGGATATCCCCGGCGGCCTCCGCGTGGGAGGGGACGAACAGGGCGGCCTCCATGGCCTCCACATAATCCAGCGTGTTCAGATATGCGTCCACATCGTAGAGAAAGGAGACGGCGTACTTGCTCAGCGTGGCCTGGCTGGCGACGCAGTCGGCAAGGAACACAACGTTGTCCGGCGTGCGGAAGCCCACCATGTCAAAGGAGTGTCCCGGAAGGGGGATGACCTCTATCTGGCTGGGAAAGCCGGGGTCAGTGAAGGGGGAGACGCGGCTTTCCTGGGCGAGGAGGAGCTTGTGGCGCAGATCCCGGCAGGGGCAGCCGCCGTAGAGGAGGGCGGGCTCCAGGATGGGGTGCTCCGTAAAGGCCCCCTCCATGCCGTGGGCGAAGATCCTGCAGCCAGTACGGTCCTGCAAAAAGCGGTTTCCGCCGATGTGGTCCGCGTGGGAATGGGTATTGAGTATGCCTAGCAGGGGCCAGCCGTTGGCGTCCAGCATCTGCCGGGCCCGTTTTCCAGCGTCCTTGCTGTGCCGCTGTCGATCAAATAGGCGCCCTGGGGGGTGCGGAAGACGCCCAGCTTGGTGGGGCAGTCGATATAAAAGGTGTTTTCACCGGCCTGGATCAGTTCGTACATGACGTGGTCCTCCCTGGGCGCTCTCTGGGTATATGCCCAGTATACCGCGATGGCGGGGAAATGTCCAGCGATTGTCCGCAGTTTTCCAGGGGCATAGGGACAGTCCCTCGGAACATACTGTGAGAAAAAGGAGGAATGCACATGTTGTCTACTGCGTTGCTGCTGCTGCGAAGCAGCCTGTTTTTATCCCTGCATCTGTCGGGAAATGCCAGCTCATTCCCCAAGCCACTGAGCGCGGAAGAGGAGCAGGTTTATCTGGAGCGGTGCGTCCAGGGGGACTTGGAGGCGAGGAACGTGCTGGTGGAACGGAATATGCGGCTGGTGGCGCATATTATTAAGAACGGTTGAAGCAAACGGAAGATTTTTCCCGGTCAAAAACGGCCCCCCAAGGGCCGCCGAATTTTAGGTGGATGTCCAAGCGAAGTTCTTCTTTGGTACTGCCTTTTTTAACTACGATTTTGTCTAAAATCGTGGTGACAAGAGCGGAATTGATGCCGTTCTGAAAGATTAGTTCTTCCTCCAGGGCAGTGCGGATCTCTTTCATTTGCGCTGTAATCTGTCTGCCTTTTTCTGCCTCGATCTGGGTTGCCGTCAGCTTTTCTTCCAGGGACTTGGCTTGATCGTTGAATCCATCGTTTCGCTGTTTGAACTCCGCCATGGTGATGACGCCCTCGATGCTCATCTCCAGCAGGCGGTCTTTTTTTGTCTGGATGGCGGACAGGTCTTCTTCGATACGGCGGATGTCCTGGGTGTAGTCGTGCTCATCGGGGACGGATTGGAGGACGGTGACCACCGCATCGATAATCGCCCGCTTGTTCTGGGCCAGTTGGTTGAAGATGCCGGCCATAATCTGATTCAGTTCTGCCGTCCTGATCTGAGGAGCGGAGCAGGCTTTCCGGCCTTTGTCCCGGTAGACCTTGCACTGCCAGACCTCCTTCTCTCCTGACTTGCTTTTCAGCACCTGCCGGTGGAAGCTGGTCCCGTGCTCCTCGCAGATGATCTTGCCGCTGTAGGGGTAGCGGTTGTGAAACTCGGCCCTGCTCTGGTGGGACATCATCTGCTGGCTGCGCCGTTTATACAGGGCATTGGCCCGGTCCCACAGTTCCTCGGAGACAATGGCCGGGATGGACGGATCCGGGTACATGACCCACTCGCTCTCATCCAGGAAAACCTTCCGCTTGCTGCGGTAGTCCACTGTCTGGCTCTTGTTGGCGCAGTACCAGCCCTTATACTTGGGGTTGCAGAGGATGTGCCGGATGGTCAGCACATTGAAGACGTTACCCTTCCGGCTGGTGAAGCCCTCGTCATAAAGCGTCTGGGAGATGCGCCGTATGCCCATCTGCTGGTTGGCGTAGAGGTCGAAGATTCGCCGTACCACCTGGGCCTCTTCCTCGTTGATGGTCAGTACGCAGTCCTTCTTGTCGTACCCCCACAGCTTGTCATTGCCCAGCACATGGCCATTCTTGATGGCCTGGCGGAAGCCAAATTTCAGCCGCTCGGACAGCTTGCGCACCTCATCCTGAGCCACCCCAGCCATGACCACCAGCCGAAACTCGCTGTCGCTGTCCAGGGTGTTGATATTGTCGTTCTGGAACAGTACCCCTACGTCGTGCTCCAGCAACTCCTGGGTGTACTTGATGCTGTCCAGGGTGGAACGGGAAAAGCGGGATATCTCCTTCGTGATGATGAAGTCGAACCGCCCCGCTTTGGCGTCCGCTATCATCCGTAAGAAGCTGTCCCGCTTTTTGGTGCTGGTGCCGGAAATGCCCTCATCCACATAACCCTGGACGTAGGTCCAATTTCGCTTTTCCTTGATAAATTGCGTGTAATACTGCACCTGATTTTCCAAACTGTTGATCTGCTCGTCCTTATCAGTGGAGACCCTGGCGTAGAAGGTCACCCGCAGGGGCAGGTCGAAGATTGTTTTGCCGTTTCGCATCTCATTGCGTATCCTGAGCACATTCACATTAGCTCGCCTCCTTTGTCAAGCACACAGGATACTGGAAAAGTTCCGGGAAGTCTATCACAGAATGTACCAAATCCACCGCCCCGGAATAGGTAAAATCCGATATAAGACCAAGAGAATGAATGTGGTCCAGCAGGATGCAGACCAGTTCTCGCTGTGCGCTCTCCAATTTGCATCACCTCAGTCCATAAATATTGTTGATGAAAGTAAAAAATGCCAGGCGGACAAATCCCGCCTGGCATTGATCGGTAAATCATCTGATCATTTTTATTGTTTTATTCTTTTGCTGCAAAAATGCAGGCATTATCATAACTTCTTCTGACGGGTCAAAATACATGCTTCCACGCGGTCGGTAATAATCCCACGGTCCCTTTGGGGGGAGTAGTCCAGAACTGGCCGTAAAATCTCCC